>FUFK010053111.1_pt1 | contig 28474 bp, 28 predicted proteins | sample 1021851 | NCBI WGS metagenome assembly FUFK01 (sample SAMEA51879418, study PRJEB19060) | metagenome
ATCATTTCAAGAAATGAAATTAAGGCAAGAATATTTGAGAGAGGGGCAGGAGAAACCTTATCTTCAGGAACCGGCACATCAGCGTGTGCGATAATTGGTATTAAGAAAAAATTATTAGATAACAATGTAAAAGTAAATGTTCCGGGCGGACACTTAAATATAAGTTGGGTCCCAGGTGATGAGTCATACTTAGAAGGGCCAACCGAAAGAGTTTTTACAGGAAATTGGAAAATTAAGGAGTAATTATGAAATTTTCAAAAAGATTCGATACAATCGAGCCTTATTTATTTGTAGGTATATCTAAAACAATTGCAGAAAAGAAAAAACAGGGCATAGATGTTATTTCTTTTGGAATTGGAGACCCAGATATTCCGACACCAAAATTTGTACTGGATTCTATGTTTAAACATTCAAATAATCCAGCAAATCATAGATACCCTGAATCGGAAGGTTTGCCTATTTATAGAGAAGCAGTTTCCAAATATATGAAAAGAAGATTTAATGTTGAGCTTGATCCTGAAACTGAAATTATAAGTTTAATTGGNGCAAAGGAGGGGATAGGTCATGCTTCATTAGCATTAATTGATGAGGGTGATATTTCTTTAGTTCCCGACCCTGGCTATCCAGTTTACTCAGCTGGATGTAATTTTTCAGGTGGCCAGATTTATAAAATGCCCCTTAAAGAATCTTTGGGTTGGAAACCAGATTTAAATGATATTCCTGAATCTGTTGCTAAAAAATCTAAAATACTTTGGATAAACTATCCCAACAATCCGACAGGTGGCATTGCAGACCTTGGCTTCTTTAAAGATGTAGTAGATTTTGGAATTGAGAATGACATAGCAATTATGCATGATGCGTGTTATGCAGAAGTTACATTTGATGATTACATTGCCCCATCAATTTTAGAAGTCGATAGAGCAATGGAGATTGCAATTGAATATCATTCTTTTTCAAAAAGCTTCAATATGACTGGNTGGAGATTAGGTTTTGCTGCTGGNAATAAAGAATTAGTTCAAAATCTTTTAACTGTAAAATCTAATTTAGATTCCGGGGTTCCTCAGGCCATTCAAATGATGGGTGTTGAAGCATTTGAAAAGATTGAGGAATTTACAAATTTAAATAATGAAATTTATAAAAAAAGAAGAGATAAGCTNGCAAGTGCATTATCTGAGATTGGACTTAATGTTGTTGTCCCAAAAGCAGCTCTATATCTTTGGTGCAAAGTTCCAGAAGGTTACAATTCAGCATCATTTACTGAGCTTCTTTTAGAACAATGCAATGTTGTTGTAACCCCAGGNAATGGGTATGGTGAATATGGAGAGGGCTATGTGAGGCTTTCTTTAACAACTCCTGATGATCTAGTTGATGAAGGAGTAAAAAGAATATCCAAATGGAAAGGTTAGATTTTTTTAATGCAAAAAAGTGAAAAAGCACTTTTACTTATAGCAAATATACAGCAAGATAAAAAAAGCCTTGATTACAGGATCGAAGAGATTTTGAACTTATGTGACACAGGGAAAGTTGATGTTGAGGGTGTTATTGTTCAAAATTTAAAAAAACCTCTACGTAGTTATATAGGTTCAGGAAAATTAAATGAAACTAAAAGAGAAGCAAAAATCCTAAATGTAGACCTTATAATTGTTGATGATGAATTATCTCCTAATCAACAAAAATATCTTGAGGATTTTTTCAAAATTAAGGTTTTAGACAGGACTGCCTTGATACTTGATATTTTTGCTTCAAGGGCTAGATCTAAAGAAGGCAGATTGCAAGTAAGTTTGGCTCAGATGGAATTTCTTCTTCCAAGATTAGCAGGGCAATGGTCCCATTTGGAAAGATTAGGTGGAGGAATAGGTACAAGAGGGCCAGGTGAAACCCAGATTGAGACTGATAGACGTTTAGTGAGGAATTCAATAAAAAAAATAAAAAAAGATTTAGAAAAAGTAAGGATATCTAGAAACACTCAAAGAAATAGAAGAATTAAAAATTTATTTAATATTTCATTGGTTGGCTATACAAATGCTGGAAAAAGCACTATTTTTGAGCTATTAACAAGAAAAAATTCAGCTAGCTCTAACAGATTGTTTTCAACCCTTGATACTAAAGTCGGTAAAGTATTTTTAGGGACAAATGTAAATTGCACAATTAGCGACACAGTAGGATTTGTTGATAAATTACCTACAGTACTTGTTGATGCATTTAAAGCTACACTTGAAGAATTAAAATATTCCAATCTGTTATTACATATTGTTGATTGTTCAAATCCATATTTTGATAAACAAATAGAAGTCGTTAATCAGTTGCTAGATGATTTAGGTCTTGAAAAAAAAGAAATGATATATGTTTTTAATAAAATTGACAGGCTTGATGAAGATGGAAATCAATCTTTAAAAGAAAAAATTAAACAATTTAAAGATCTTATTTCAGATTCAATTGTATTAATTTCATCAAAAGAAGAGATTAATATTGATGAATTAAATCAAATAATCCTAAAACATATCGATACAAGCTACAATAGAGTAATGGAATACACAATTTATTAATATATGTAACGTCGCACTATATAAGTTATGTAAAGTAGAAAGTACAAAATGAGTATAAATAAAATTAAAAGTCTAACAATTTCATTAATAATTTCTTTGGTAATAGTTTCATGTTCAGNCGAAGCCGAAGAACCACTTTTTCCAGTTGTTGATGATACAAACGCTCTGCCACAACCTTCACCACGTGAATTAGATCAAGATTTAATGATAATTTGGGAAACATATTCATATTTAGCTAGAGAATTTGTCGGTAGAAATGAAATGGACAAAGCTAAACTTGCTGAAGGTGCCGTTAATGGCATGTTTGAAGCATTAAATGATAGACATTCTGGTTATATACCACCTGATAGATTTAATATTGACCAAACAGCTTTTCAAGGCAAGTTTTATGGAATTGGTGCCACTGTTGGGCAAACTAAAGATGGTTTAAGAGTCCTAATTGTTGCTCCTATAGCTGGTTCACCTGCTGAAGAAGCTGGAATAAAGGCTGGAGACATAATTATGTCTGTTGATGGAGATGACACTGAAGGATGGACAGTNTTAGATGCTGTGAATCGTATAAGAGGCCAATTAGGAACAAATGTCACNCTTACAGTGCAAAGAATTGGCGAAAGTGAACTCATAGATGTAACAATAAAAAGAGGTGAAATCAAGCTTCCAAGTGTAACATCGAAAATGATAACTGATGAAGAATATGCNCATATNAAGGTCACTTCTTTCACTAAAGAGACTCATGCTGAACTTTTAGTAGCTCTACAAGAAATGGAGTCTGAAGGAGCTGAAGGAATTGTTATTGATTTAAGAGAAAATCCTGGTGGACTNTTAATGTCGGTTGTTGACATAATTAGTGAATTTATTCCAAAAAATAAATTAATACTTTATGAATTAGATGGTAATGGATATAGAAAGAATTGGCTTTCAAAAGATCTTGGTAACCATCAAGAAATCCCAATGGTAATTTTAGTAAATGAATTTAGTGCAAGTGGAAGCGAAGTTCTTGCCGGTGCTTTACAGGATTTGGATCGTGCAGTCGTGATAGGCGAGACAACATTTGGAAAAGGAAGTGTAGGAATACAAAGAAGATTGAGTAATGACGGCGGAATTTACTACACAGTAGCTAAATGGTTCACCCCTAAAGGAAGGGTAATTGAAGAAAATGGCTTAGAGCCTGATGTTGTTGTGAAAAATAAAGCTAATGAAACTGATGATCTTCAAATGATGGCAGCAATAACACAACTAAATTTCCAATTAAAATAATGACAACTAACAGAAAGGCCAATTACAACTACAGTTTTGATGAAACTATAGAAGCCGGGATTGTTCTTAAAGGTTCTGAAATTAAATCTATTAGGGAGTCTAAAATAGATATTTCTAATGCTTTTTGCAGGATACAAAATGACGAAGTTTGGTTGCATAATGCGCATATATCACCTTATAGCAATATTGATTTTCAGCCTGATTATAATCCAACAAGATCTAGAAAACTCTTACTAAATAAGAGAGAAATACTCAAATGGGATCTTGAAGCAAAAAGAAAAAATTTAATAATNATTCCATTAAAAATTTTTTTTAAAAAAGGTCGTGCAAAAATAAATATTGGCTTAGGNAAAAGTAAGAAAAATTTTGANAAAAGGCATGATATNAANAANNGNGANCAATTAAGAGATATNGATAGAACTAGAAAAGCTAATAAATGACCTTTATAATTCAACCATTGAATGGGGACGCGTGGTTTCGACAGATAAATAAAAGTTTAGTTTGCGAATCGAGTTTCATATACTCGTAAAAAAATATGAAAACAATAAACGGCGAAAAAGAATACGCTTTAGCAGCAGTATAAACTAGCTTGCTACATCTTCTTAAGCTTAGCCCGGATAGCTTAAACAAGGTGACAATTAACCGGGATGCACTGATATTTTGCTTAACTTATCAGTAAAGACTTTAAGCAAACTGCTCAATTGAAACTTGTCGCTTGGTTGATTGGGTTTTTATTTAAGTGACTATGTTCGTAGATAATTATTCAGTTGTTTATTTGGACGGGGAGTTCGACTCTCCCCCGTCTCCACCATTAATAAAATGCATTAATAGTTATCCTGACAACAAGAAAGTTAATTATTATATTTGTAATAACAAAGGCAACCCAAAGTAATAAGGGTCTTTGCATAAAAACCTTTTTCTCAACATTTATTTCCATTGATTCAAACTGAGAAACAAAGGTTGTTAATATTCTTGGCGCAAGAAGGTANCCAAAAATAAACCCTGAAAATAAACCGCCTAGATGAGCAGAATTATCTATTCCACTTACAGTAAAACCAAATACTATATTTATTCCAACGATCCACGTTAGCCCTACAAGCGACTCCCTTCCAAATTTTCCAAGATCATCCTTATTTATATATAAGTATGCAGCATAACATCCCGCTAAACCGAAAAGAGCTCCGCTTGCTCCAGCACCTACTGAAACACTTGAAATAAAACTAAATATATTTCCCCAGACACCACTTAAAATATATATTAGAGTGAACCTTGCAGGTCCAAATATTTTTTCCATTATTGGGCCAAAAACAATAAGCCCTATTGAATTTACTATTAAATGAAAAAAACCTATATGCATAAAAATGGGTGTAATTAATCTCCAGTACTCCCCTCTTGAAATTGAAATGCCTTCTTTGGCCCCATAATAAACAAGGGTTAACCAATTTTTCGATCCTCCATTTAATTCAAGAATTAGAAAATAAAAAATGTTAATTAAAAGTAGAATCCCAACAACAGGAAATTCCTTATATTTGTAGCTTAAGAACATTAATGTGGGAATATAAGATCTATTTCAGGAATAGATGAAATAATCCCNTTTTCTTTTCCTAGAGTNAANAGCNTNACAATNGCNTTNTANCCNTCTTCGCCCATATCAAGAGTGTCTTGATTTACATACATCCTGACAAATTTCCTAGCTTCCTCTAAAGTTAAATCCCTACCATATGTCATCGCGTATTTTAATGCTTCATCTTCATTTTCAATTGCATATTTTACACTTCTATAAAAAACATCTGTCAAATCTTTTCTTGTTGAAAGATCAAACTTTCTATTAACTAGGTCAACACCTAATGGTATTGGTAGATTTGTTTTTTTNAACCATTCTTCTCCAAGATCAATAATTTTGATTAAATTATCTTTTTCATAGAGCACTTGACCCTCATGCAAGATAACTCCTGCATCAACACTACCATCAAGTATTGAAGGCATTATATTTTCAAAATGCATAAACTCTACATCTAGTTCAATATCTACGAAAATTTGAAATAACATATATGAGGTTGTAAATTTGCCCGGGATTGCTATTTTTTTCCCTTTCAATTCATCTACTGATTTATAATTTTTTGATACAAGAATAGGGCCATAGTTTCTGCCAACTGAAGATCCGCAATTCATTATTTGATACTTGTCCATAATTTTTGGGTAATGGGCAACTGATATTGCTGTTACATCTAATTCACCTTTTTCAGAACGTATATTTAATGATTCAATATCTTCCATCAGATGAGATATTTTAAAGTTATCTAATTTTACGTTTCCACTAGCGATACCGTAATACATGAATGCGTCGTCTGAATCGGGGCTATGACCAAATATTACTTCTTTTTCCATTAAATTGCCTTACTAGTTACTTCGATTAAATCGTATTCTGTTGTTCTTTGTACAGCTTCATAACCTGCATCGTTGATTAATTTTTTAATACCATCAACCGATGTTCTGTTATAAAAACCAGCTGACAACATAACATTTTCATCAAATAATGTCCCACCAAAGTCATCAGCTCCAAAAGATAATGCAATTTGACCAGTTTTGTATCCTTCAGAAAACCAAGAAGCCTGAATATGGTTTATGTTATCTAAAAATATCCTAGAAATTGCTATAATTCTTAAGTATTGGTTTGGTCCGGCTTCTTTAGTAATTTTTTTACCAAGGGCTGTATTATCTTTTTTAAAAGACCAAGGAATAAATGCGGTAAATTTAGCTGGCTTAGAATTTATTGCTTCATCTTGTACTTTTCTAATGTGCGAAAGGGTTTCAATAATATCAGAATCATTTTCAAGATGTCCGTACATCATTGTAGCTGTAGTATAAATTCCTACATCATGAGCATTTCTATGCACATCAGTCCATTGGTCAACTGAATTCTTTGGTTTAAATCTACTAATTTTAGATTTTATTTCGTTAGTTAAAATTTCTGAACCGCCACCAGGCATTGTTCTTTGACCTGCTTTTTTTAATTCTTGAAAAACCTCTTTAATTGTTAGGCCAGAAACTTCAGTCATTTTCATAATTTCAGGAGCTGAAAAAAAATGAGGTGTTATATCTGGAAACTCTTTAACAGTCCTTGAAACAATTTCTGTGTAGAATTCAAAAGGAATATCACTATTTAATCCGCCTTGCATAAGTATTGTTGTACATCCCTTTTCTCTTGCTTTCCTGATTTTGTCTATCATCTGATCAACCGTATAAGTATATGAGGATGGATCAGAAGGATCAGTTCTGTAAAATGCACAGAAACTACAGTATGCATCACATATATTTGTATAATTTAAATTAGTATCAATTACAAAAGAAACATGTTTATTTGGAACTAAATTAAATCTCCTTTCTTGTGCCAATGAGCCAAGAGTCAATAAATCGACATCTTTATATAAATTAAGAGCCTCTTCTTCTGTTATGCGAATATTATTTGAAATTTTATTTTTAATTGAATCAATCATAATTTAATTTTTTAATCTTCTATNTCATTATACATCTCTTTAAAGATGTTGATTGCTTTTTCTTCAGGATTTCCGATTCTATATGAAAACCCATTAATATAATCAAATATATTTTTTTCAGACATATACGGCTTTTTATTATTTTTAACTANATATTTTAAACTTTCATCATAATTATTAAGGCCTTTATTTATAGAGTTTGATAAGTTAATAAGGTCATTTCCTTCAAGGACATTATAAGCCCATACTGCAAAAACAAATGGCATTCCAGTATTTTTATGCCACTCTAACCCAAGATCATATTTGTAATTATAATTTTTACTATTTGATTCAGCCAGCGCATCGTCACCTATAATCAACCTTGAATCAGTCTTGAAGTCATTTGATTTAATTTTCAAGTTCTTATTTTTCCAAAAAAAATTATTTAATACCTTAAGTAAAATTACTGAAGTTGATGTTTGACTTGTTACTGAAACATTTGTGATGTCTTTTAATTTTTTTTGAGAAAAAACAAAAACACTATTCGCAGATTTCTTTGTTGCAACACAATAATTATCTAATAGTTCTAAATTTTCTAAGTTAAAAAAATCAATTAAAGATATTGGCCCTGAATTTATTGCTTTTTCTTTAATTGCAATACCCATTTTCTTTGGTGTATATTTTTGATATCTAAAATGAGGAATTTTGTTTAAATAAAAAATTTCTGAATTAAGATATGGCATTTCGCCTATCTTAGTCATTGTAGACATTTACTTCATTGTAGAGGGCATCTCTTTCGACAGGAATTTTTCTTGCTTCTTTGATTAGGTAAACCATCTTGTCCCTAGCCAATCCTCCCGGAGATTTTGCTTTAGCAGCGTGCATAATATTTTCTTTTTTTATTGTGCCATCAAGATCGTCTGCACCAAAATTTAACCCAATTGAAGCTGTTTCTTCACCTATNGTAACCCAATATGATTTTATGTGATCAACGTTGTCGAGCATTAATCTTGCAATTGATATCATCTTTAAGTCATCAATAGGTGTAGCAGGATTGTCAGTTAGTTGAGTTGTGCCTGTTTGGTACTGTAATGGAATAAAAGCTAAAAAACCTTTAGTTTCATCTTGTAGGTCTCTTAACTGTATAAAATGGTCAACTCTTTCCTCAATTGTTTCAATATGTCCATATAACATTGTGCAATTAGATTTTATTCCTTGGTTATGTGCAATTTTATGTATTTCTTGCCATCTTGAAGCTTTTGATTTACCTGGCAGAAGGAGCTTGTGAACTCTTGGAGAAAAAACTTCTGCNCCACCTCCGGGCATTGATGTAAGCCCTGCCTCTTTTAATCTTGATAGTGATTCTTCGGGGTCAATTTTCCATCTTCTGTGAAAATAATCTATTTCTGCAGCAGTAAAGCCTTTAATGTGCAAATCCGGATGCTTTTCTCTAATGGACTTAACAATCTCTATGTAATAATCAAATTCCCATGTTGGGTGATGACCGCCAACCATGTGAACTTCATTCATCTCGTCGTCAATGCCATTTAAAATTTCATCTACTGTCATTTCATAAGCATCTTTATCACCCTTCTTCTTTGCGAAATCACAGAAACTGCAACTTAAAACACATATGTTCGTTGGATTTATATGCCTGTTAAGTACAAAGAAAACCTTATCTCCAGAAATTTGCCTTTTTTTATAATCTGCTAATTTCCCAAGTGAATGAATATCTGATGTGTTAAACATGTTAACCCCATCTTGAAAATCTAATCTTTCCCCTTTTTGAATTTTTTCAGATATTTTATTTAAATTGTTGTCGACAGATATTAAATTATCTATTTCCAATAAGTTTCCCATTTTTCATTTACCTTTTTAATTATATCATCTTGCATTTCAAGTGTTTTTTGGTATCCACCTTTCCATGTGGCGTCAATCCCCATAGTTCCGCTATATTTTGGCACAGCTCCAATAAATTCTTGTTTGTTAAAATATATGTCATCTCCGGGATCAAATCTTGTAAATATTCCCCACATAACCTCTACATCATTGTTAACATCTATATCACTAGACACAACTGCAACAATTTTAATATTTGAAATCAGAGGGCTATTTATTAATTTTTTAACTACTTCACTTCCATCTTTGTCTACACTTACAACTAAAAGAGCATTTTTAAATAACTTCCATTTATTGATTCTGCTGTCTATTGCTTTTAGATCACTTGGTATAACTGGTGGCAATAAATTTACTTCTTCTGATTTTGTAGTTGCATTAATAACTAACTTATTTCCGTAGTGAGTTTTTTTTGATGTAAAGTCCAATGTATCTGTTGGTGCTTGAGAAATGAGCATAATTGAATCAATAGGATCAAAATTTTTCCTAATTTGCTCTAGAACTTGGCCTCTATTTTTAACATCAACTCCTTTATCAACAAGAACCATTACCTTCGTTAGTGATAATTGGCCAAGTCCTAATATTGATAATCCGGTTTTATAAGCCTCTCTGGCATATCTATTTTCAGTAGAAACAACAAGAAAGCTATGAAAACCTGCTTCATAATAAGCCCATAAGTCGTGTATTTCTGGATGAATTACTTTTATTAACGGTTTTAAAATGCTTTGAGTGCAATCGCCTAAATATTTATCTTCTTGCGGGGGTTTTCCAACAACTGTAGCAGGGTAGATAGCATCTTTTCTTGCATAAACGTTATTTATATTGAAAATGGGATAATCCCCTGCTTCAGAATAATGCCCAAAATGATCACCAAAGGGCCCTTCAAGTTTTCTTTCATGTGGCTTTAAATAACCTTCTAAAAGAAATTCGCCAGTTGAAGGTGCCTTTAGATCAATTGTTTTGCACTTAGAAAGTCTTGTCCTGCTTTTTCTTACAAGGCCAGCAAATTCTAATTCTCCAACACCTTCAGGTAATGCCATTATTGAGGCTATTGTTAACACAGGATCACCGCCCAAAGTAACTGCAACAGGCAAATTTTTATTTAAAGTTTCAGCCTCTTGGTAATGATATCCACCACCCTTACCAATTTGCATATGCATTCCAGTTGAATTTTTATCATAAACATGAAGCCTGTACATTCCTAAGTTAGGAATATTATCAACTGGGCTATTAGTTTGTACTAATGGTAAAGTAATAAATTTTCCACCATCTTCAGGCCAACATTTTAAAATTGGCAAATCATCTAATCCATTTTCAACAATTAGTTCAGGAAGTCTTTTTGATACTTTTTTAGGAGGAAAGGATAAGAACCTTTTTATAGTTTTTCTTTGTTTAAAAATTTCTTTTATTTTGGGCGGCCTCATTGCCTCTATAAAATTTAATAATTCATTACCAATTTCTTCTGGGTTTTGACCCAATGCAATTTCAATTCTTTTATCACTCGCGAAAGTATTTATTGCTAATGGATATTTTGAGCCCTTAACATTTTCAAATAATAATGCTGGTTTATTTTCTTTTTGTGCACGAATAGCAATCTCAGTTATTTCTAGTTCAGGGTCAACTTCCTCTTTTACTCGATGCAACTCACCTTCCTCTTCAAGGTCATTTATAAATTCTCTGAAATTCGATGACAATTATTCGCCTTTCCATTCTTTTAAATTTTCTGGTTCAATATCAAGTTTTTCTAGGACCCTTGAAGAAATCATATCAACAAGGTCTTCAATTTTTTTTGGTAAATTATAGAAACCTGGTGATGCTGGTAAAATAATAGCGCCAGCGCGTGTTAACTTTGTCATGTTTTCTAGATGTATCAAACTATATGGAGTCTCTCTGGGAACAATTATAAGTTTTCTTCTTTCTTTGAGACATACATCGGCTGCCCTTTCAATNAGGCCTCGTGATATTCCNTTTGCTAAACTTCCTAACGATCCTGTTGAACAAGGAACAATAGCCATGCCGCTTGTTCTAAATGAGCCACTAGCNATACTTGCACCGACATCATTNTCATCTATTACTTCAAGAAGATTTTCATCAAGACCATATTTATCAACAAGAATTTTCTTATCCTTATCCGCACTACCACTTAACTTAGTATCAGTTTCTAAAGATAATATTCTTCTACCGGGCTTAGAAGTAACTAGATAACACTTATGCCCTGCACCAATTATTCCTCTTAATACTGAAATTGAATAAAGACCACCACTTCCCCCAGAAATACCTAAAATATATTTTTTAATCATTGTAATATTGTGCTAATTGTAAATGTTAACATTAATATTATAGAGATCTGCCCGTTCATATCAAAGAAAGCCTTATTAATATTTGTTTGAGTAATATTTTTCAAAATCATATGTTCTCTTAAAAAAAGTAATAATATTATTGTACAACCAATCCAGTAAATTGGATTTAAATTAGAAATAATCCCAATTAAAAATATTAAAATTAACGTAATTGAATGTGATATTGAAGCCAAAATCTTTGTAGTTCTAAGGCCAAATTTTGATGGAATTGAATAAATATTATTTTTTAAATCGAAATCTATATCTAAAATTGCATAAATTAAATCAAAGCCACTAACCCAAAAAAACCCTGCTAAACCAAGAATAAATGTTTCTAATGAAAATTTCCCTGTTAAAGCAATTTCGACTGCTGGTGGAGCAATTAGGTAAACAATACCTAAAAAATAATGGCAAAGATATGTAAATCTCTTTGTTAATGGATATATTATAAATACTGCAATGACAATAGGTGATAAAAGAAAAGCAAGATTATCAAAATAAATAAGAGTTATGTAAAAAATAAGCAATGATAACAAAGAAATAAATAATGCACCTTTTTGAGTAATTGTTCCTATAATTAGCCCTCTGTTTTTAGTTCTCGGATTTTTCTTATCTATATTTACATCTAATATTCTGTTTATAGACATTCCAAAAATTCTTGCGTTTATAAGTGCAATCATTATTAAAGTTAAATCTGTTAAATCAAAGCCAATTTTTTTTGATACAAGAATGTAAGAGCTTAAAGCAAAAGGCAATGCAAAAATCGTATGCTTAAATTGTACAAATTCTAAATAATTTTTAAGTTTAAATAGCATTTATTATTTTATTTTTCTAAATGATTTTGAAAGAGTCAAAAGTAACATCAATATAGATATTAATATAATTGAGTCTATTAGCAATGTATTTTCTGCTCCCAACTTATCTACGCCATAACCAATTGGTAATGCCCCAAATGGAATGAAAGCAAAGTTAAGCATGAAAAATCCCATCATTCTTGCCCTATATTTTTTGTCAGTGTATTCCATGGTTAATACATTACTCAAAGCCATCCTTATTTGCTCAAATGCTCCAAAAAATATAACAACAATTAAGCCTACTGAATAATATGGAAAGAAACTCAATGTCAAAATACAAAATCCAAGGCCAAAAGCAGATATCAAAAATAATAGAAATCGTAAATTACCTTTTTTTAATGTTGAAATCATTAGTGTTCCAAAAACTGCACCAATACCAGCTAAAGTTAATAGGATCCCTATTTCTCCAGGAGAAATCATATATAGCCTTCTAGCTATTATAGGTAATTGAAGCCTTACAGGCATTGCAATCATGCTTACTATTAAAGATGAAAAAAGTATTGCTAAAACCATTTTGTTTCCTAATAAATATTTAAATGATTTTTTCATTTCATCAATATAGTTTTCAGAAACAGAATCATTTTTTTCAGTTTTGGGCAAATATATAGCCAAGAATAAAGCTGAAAGTTGAATTAATGAAATAACTAGAAAGACATTTGACGGTCCATATTTTCCATATAAATACCCAACTGCTGAACCAGAAAAGACAGTGACTAAAGCCATGCCTGATGATAATAGAGCTATTCCATTACTNACTAAATTTTCATATTGGAACAATTTTTGGGATAAATGAATACCTAGCAGGTAGTTGAAAAGAAAATAATGCACCTTGAAGCATTGACATTAAGAATAAGAATTGCCAAGAAATTAAATTTAATTCAATTAATATCCATGTAGAAATAGATGTTGCAAAAAAACCAATTTGAACAATTTGCATCACTCTTCTATTTTCAAATTTATCACCAATGACTCCTCCTAAAACTGAAAATAATAAAAGAGCTGGTGCAAAACCCATGCTAACTACCCCTGCTAAAAAAGCACTATTAGTCATATCATCAGTTAGAAGTGCTCTTGATGGCATTGCCATTTGGACAGCAAAAATTAGGTTAACACTGGTTAGCCATAAAATTCTGTAACCTGAATATTGAAATGATGCAAAAAAAGATTTCATTTAATAAAGTGAATTTAATTGTTTTAGTATAAAATTGCAATGAGATATTATGTTGAATTTTTTATATAAATATTTTTTAAGAAAAATATTATTTTTATTGAATCCTGAAACAGCACATAAAGTTGTTGAGTCATTTCTTTATCTCACACCTAATAAATTATTTAATATTTTTTTTAAGTACAACTTTAGTAAAGACACCTCAACAGTAATTTTTGGNAATAATGTTCCAAGTCCAGTTGGGATTGCAGCTGGNCTTGATAAGGATTATAAATCAACGCCAAAATATTTAAGTTTAGGGTTTGGTTTTAGTGTAGTTGGAACAACAATGATTAATCCAAGAAAAGGTAACCCTAAACCTAGATTAATAAGGGAGAAGTCTAAAGGCGAATTAGTCAATGCATTATCATTTCCAAGTGATGGGTCATACGAAATTCTAAATAGATTGAAAAATTATCCATCTCCAAGAGAAAGGATAATTATTTCTGTGTCTGGTACCTCTGAGGAAGAGATAATAGAAAATTTATTATTATTTCAAGATTTTTGCTTTGCTGTAGAAATTAATATTTCAAGCCCGAATACAACTGATCTTAAGAAATTTGTAAATCATAATTCAATAAGATCTATNTTAAAAAAATCTAGGAAAGTCACAAATTTGCCGATATTTATTAAATTGCCTCGGCTATTAGAAATTGAATATTATGATGAACTAATAAAAGCAACACAAGAATTTGATCAAGTAGGTGTAGTTTTATGCAATACTCTTCCTGTTACTGATTCAAGGTTAAGTGTAGGTAATGGTGGTAGGAGCGGAAAGTCTTTATTTGATAGTACGCTATCGATATTAAAATATGTTAGAAAATCTTTTCCAGAAATAACAATACTTTGTTCTGGAGGAATATCGTCCCCAGATCAAGCAAAAATGTTATTAGAGTCTGGTGCAAACGCATTGCAAATTTATACTGCACTTATATACGAAGGTCCCGGAATAATTAAGGAAATAAATGATAGTTTAAGTAATTGAATTAATAAACTTATAGAATCCTGACTTTTCAGGAGCTTCAATTGTATTTAAGTCAGGTAGTTTATTATTTGCAATACTTTCCTTTACCGTGAAACCGTATTTAGCATATTTTAATAACTCGATATCAGCTTCTCCATCCCCAAAATAAAATAGGTCACTGCTCGTTAATTTCAACAGATCCAAAAGAACCTTTGTAGAATTTAATTTATTTCCTTCTAATGACGATACTTCACATAAATTGTCAAAAGTTTTATTGATTTCAACTAAATTGCTAAATCTATTTTTTAATTTCTTGGTAATTTTATCTGTGTCAGAAGGGTTCCCAATTATTAATAAAACAGTCTTGTTGATTATTTTATTGAGATTATCTGTTTTAAACAGTTTAATATTTTGTCTTAAGGAATAATCTACAATCCATTTAAATTCATTTTGAACATAAATATTTTCTAAACTGTAAAGTGCTGTATTTAAATTTTTAAATTCATTTACGTCATTTATTATATTTTTAAACGTATCGTCATCAATTTCTTTTTGATAAAGATCAACTTCGGTTTCTGGGTCAGAAATTATAGAACCTCCAGAACAAATATAAGGTAGTTTTAAATTCAATAATTTTGCAAATTTAGAGGCAGGAATTTTACTTCTACCAGTAGCAAAAGTTACTGGCACCCCTAATTTATGTAGCTTATGAAATATTGTAAAAATTTCACTGCTTACATTTCCATTGGTCAAAATAGTTCCGTCCAAATCAGTAACAATGATGGGTGAATTTGTAAATGTATAAATTGATTCCATATTATGTATAATACTTATGATAAATTAACAAATTGTAAATTATGGAAATAAAAATAATAATACCCTCTCCACTTAGAAACTTCACCAATGGTGAAAGGTCTGTAAATATTGAATTAGATGAGCATTCTTCAATTTTGGATTCAATAAATAAATTGAATGACATTTATACGGGTATTTCTGCAAAAATAATTGATGAAAATAATTCATTACATAACTTTGTAAACATTTTTATGGATGGAGAAGATGTAAGGTACATTGAAGGTGTTGATACTAAGTTAATTGCTGACTGCGAGATAAGCATTGTTCCAGCAGTTGCAGGTGGCTTTAAATAGCTTCTCTTATTGAGTCTATAACAATAGAATCAGGCACATCATCTTTTATAATTGGGCTACCAATATCTTTCAATAATACCCAATTTATTATTCCATTTTTAACTTTTTTATCATTTTTGGTGTTATTGAATAAATCATTAATGTCTACTCCACTTGTTAAATTAGTTGGAAGACCGTATTGATTTAAAGTTGATACTATTTCGTTTTTAGTTTCAGTGGAAATTAATTTCAAATTTTTGGATATATTTGCTGCCACAACCATTCCAATGCTTACTGCTTCTCCATGCAATAGTTTTCCGTATTTAGTTAGCCCCTCTAACGAATGCCCAATTGTGTGACCAAAATTTAATTTTATTCTTTCAGAGCCTTTTTCAAACTCATCTTTTGAAACAATTTCAGCCTTTATTTGAACACTTCTTTTTATGATTTCAGTAAATACCGGGTTCTTCTTGCTTATAATATCTTCACTTTGCATTTGAAAGGTATTTAATAGTTCTTTATCAAATAAAAATGCATGTTTAATAGCTTCAGCCCATCCAGAATTTAATTCTCTTTCTTTTAAAGTATCCAATGACTTTGTGTCCATTGCTATCAATAATGGCTGTTTAAAAGCACCAATTAAATTTTTACCATGTTTAAAATTTACTCCAGTTTTTCCTCCAATAGAAGCATCAACCATTGCTGCTAAGCTTGTTGGGAAATGTATTACGTTCAATCCTCTTAACCATGAAGATGCAACAAACCCAACAAGATCTGTTGTTACACCGCCTCCAATTGAAATTAATATGCTATTTCTTTCGGATCCTGCACTCAAAAGCCAATCATAAATGTATGTACAAGTTTCAAGATTTTTTTTAGTCTCATTTATATCAATTGATAATGATTCACAGGTTATATCAAAATTTTCTAATTCATTTATTAAATTTATTGCTTCTGAGGCAAATACTTTTGAATCAGAAATAATAAAAATTTTTTTCGGGACGTATTTATTTTTAATATATTGAGCTAAGTNTTTTTTAAAATTATTACCTACAAAAATAGGATAATCACCTTGGGTAGATTTAATATTTGAAGCTATTAGATCATTCATAATTTTTTCAATTCTTCTAAAATCATTTCAATTGTTTCTGCTTCATCAATATTGTCATTAACAATTATTAAATCAGCTTTTGAATATACATCATACCTTTTTTCTAGTTGTGTCTCTAAATTTTCAATTAGACTTAATTCATTATTAAATAACAATGGCCTATGACCCCTGTTTGAATTGATTAATCTTTTTTCAATTTCTGATGGTGATGATTTTATCCAAATTACCAGTCCATTATCCTGCATCATTTCAAAAGAATCATTTATCTCAGGNAATCCGCCTCCAGTAGCAACAACAATATTCACTTTGTTTTTTAATGAATCAAGTATTTTCTTTTCTTCATTTCTAAAAAATAATTCACCTTTAGATTTAAATATTTCAGAAATTGAAGAAGCAAATTCATTAGTTATAAATTCATCAGTATCTAAAAAATCAAATTTTAACTTGACTGATAACTTTTTTCCTAAAGTGGTTTTGCCTGATCCTGATTGACCAATTAAAAATATCTTTGTGGGTTTATTTTTTTCCAAATTCATTATGAGATTTAATATAATTTGAAAAATTCATAACTAATTCATCAATATGGTCACCACCAAATTTCTCAATGATGGATTCGGTTAATATTAATGACATCATTGCTTCTCCAATCACNCAAGCAGGTGGAACTTGGCAAACGTCACTACGATTGTACTGTGCTTCAATTATTTCACCTGTATTTATGTCAACAGATGGCAAAGGTTTTGCAAGTGTTGCAATTGGTTTTATTGCTACATTTACAACAATTGGCTCTCCGTTAGTTACACCACCTTCTAAACCCCCTGCATGATTGGTGATGTGTTTAAAATTTCTTCTATCTTTTGTGTCAGGAACTATTACATCTTGAACTTCAGAACCGGGTTTTCTTGTGTTTTCAAACCCATTTCCGATTTCCACCCCTTTTACAGCATTAATGCTCATCATTGCTTGTGCAATTTTGCCATCAAGTTTTCTGTCCCACTGTGAAAAACTACCTAAACCTACCGGTGAATTAAAAGCTACAACCTGAAAAATTCCTCCAATTGTAGTTTTATTTCTTTTTGATAAAAGAATTGCATCTTTGAATTTTTCGTCCATATTTTTTGAAGAAGACCTTACTTCAGAAATCTCAGTCTGATCCCAGTCAATATTTTCAAGATTTTGATCTATATCGTCAGATGTAACCTCTCCAATTGAAAGTACTCTACTTTTTATAGAAATATCTAATTTTTTCAACAATGATTTACATAAAGATCCTGCAGCAACCCTTGAAGTAGTTTCTCTTGCACTAGCTCTCTCAAGTACATTTCTTAAATCATGTTGTTTAAATTTTAAAGCTCCAGCAAAATCGGCATGTCCTGGAACAGTCTTTGAAAATTCTTTTTTATCTACTGATTCATCAACTGGATATGGAGACATGGCATCTTTCCAATTTTTAAAATCAATATTTTCTATCCATAATGATATTGGTGAGCCAAGTGTAAGACCATGCCTTACACCAGATTTAAAATACGCATGATCCTTTTCAATTTTCATTCTTCCTCCCCTGCCGAAACCTTTTTGCCTTCTTTGAAGGTCNATCTCTATATCTTCCTCAGATACATTTATACCTGCNGGAAGACCTTCAACCATTATNGTAAGGCCTGGTCCATGTGATTCACCTGCTGTTAAAAATCTAAACATAATATATTCANATTAGATCATATAATTATTGATAGTAAAATTTCAATTGAGTTTTAATGCACTTTTCATTATTTCAAATGGACAATTCTTTCCTGTTATAATCTCAAACCCTGCCTGAGCTTGATAAATTAACATATCTATGCCATTTATTGCTTGACCACCAAATTTACTAATATTTTTTAAAAAAGGAGTTTTTTTTGGTGAATAAACAAGATCTATTCCCGTTACATTTGACTTTAATTCGTAACCTTTTAATAAATTTCCATCTGGATCGGGCCCACTGCTCATTCCGACTGATGTTGTGTTGACAATTAAATCAGCATTTTTAATTTCATGCCTAATGCTATCAATTGAATTAAGATTTAGTGAAGTTATTCCCGAACTACTGTATTTACTAGCTATTTCTTCAGCCTTTAGAAAAGTTCTATTGATTATAGAAATATTTTGAGCATTTTTTATAAATAATGCTTCAACAACTGCTTTTGCCGACCCTCCTGACCCAAATACTACACAATTAAGTTGGCTTAGATTATTTAATTTGGAATCAGGGATGCTTTTTTTAAAACCAATATAGTCTGTATTAAAACCAAATATCTTATCATCTTCAATTTTAAACCAATTCGCTGCCCCTATTCTTTTTACAGAATCATCATAAAAGTCAAAATACTTTAGTACATTTTCCTTGTGAGGAACTGTAACGCACCCACCAATAACATTGTTTTCTTTTGCGTTTAGAAAAAATTCTTTTAATTCCTTTTTTTCAAGTTCCCATTTTTTAAAAAATAAGTCTAGGCCGAAATGCTTAATTGCTGAATTATGAATATCAGGAGAAAGTGTATGAGATAAAGGATTTCCGATTATACCAATTTTATTCATATGNTTATCTTAATTTTTCTAAATAATTATTTAAAATTATTGTTGCAGACGAATCATCTACATACTGATTTTTAGATTTCTTATTTATTGAATTTAGTGCTTGTACTGTTGACAACCTTTCGTCTTCAAATTCAACATCAATTTTAATATTTTCAACAAGCTTCTCTTTAAATGACATCACTTCTTTTGCTTTAAAGCCTATTTCATTTTTCAAAGTTTTTGGTATTCCCAAAANAATTAACTTGATGTTATTGGTCTCAGTAATTTTTTTTATTTCATCAAAAGCTATTTCAATATCTTTATATTGAATTATTGAATGAGGAATCGCCATTTTTTTATTAAGCTTTGAAATGGAAACACCAATTCTTTTTTCGCCATAATCTAAGCCTAATATTTCTTCTTCATTATGCATTTTGAATTATATTNTTAAACGCTTCAATTGATTTACTTTGTGAATTTATCTCAGTTCCACCTCCCTGGGCTATTTGTGGATTTCCACCACCACCACCACCAATGATATTACTCAAAGATTTTATTATTTCAGAAGCATTAAATTTATTTGTGTAATTTTTTGAAATTGAAACAATTATATTTATCTTATTTTCATAAATGCTTGTGAGAAATATGACACCGTTAAATTTATTATTTAATAATTCGCAAGCCTCCCTCATTTTTTTTGGCTCATAATTTTCTAATTTTGCGATTATGACTTCGTGGCTATTTATTTGTATTTTTTCATCAATTAATTTTTCAATAAGCTCTACATTTTCACCTTTTGATGAAATTTCTTTCTTTAAATCTTTTATTGTTTGATTTAAAGAATTTATCTTTGTATGAATTTCATCTGGCTTTACATTTAGTTCAAATGATATTTTTTTTAAAATATCGAAATTCTTTTTTGCATATTCTTCAGCATTCTTTCCTGTTACAGCCTCAATTCTTCTTACTCCTGATGCGATACTCGTTTCTGAAACAATATAAAAAGATCCTATTTCTCCAGTATTTTCACAATGAGTTCCTCCACATAATTCATAACTAAATTTTGATCCATTTGAAATTTCTACCGTTCTTACATCGCTTCCATATTTGTCCCCAAAGAATGCAATTGCACCATCTTCAATTGCTTTTGTATAAGATGTCTTATGTTTTTTTACAGGCAAATTTGATCTAATTTTTGAATTCATTAGCCTTTCAACTTCTAATATTTCACTTTCTGAAAGTTTACTCATGTGAGAAAAATCAAATCTTAATCTATCAGGGGAAACTAAAGACCCTTGTTGCCTTACATGTTTTCCTAATACTTCTCTTAATGCAGCTTGCAGTAAATGTGTTCCGGTATGATTTCTTTTTGATGCATTTCTTGAATCTAAATTTACATAGGCCGTTACAGGATTATTGATTTTAATATTACCTTTCGTAATTTTTGCTTTATGAAAGATGTAGCCCTCCACGAGCTCCTGAGTATCTAAAATTTCAAGATTAAAGTTTTCTCCATTTATTTCACCAATATCGCCTACTTGCCCACCACCTTCAGGGTAAAACGGAGTCCTATTTAAAATAATATAAAATTCAACATCTTTTTCTTTGAATTCTTTTAAAATTTTTTCTAGATTGTTATTTACTATTGATAATATTTCCCCATTTGATATTGTTTCTGAATATCCTGTAAATTCAGTCTTTTCTAAATTAAGAGTGTTTATCAAATTAACAACACTCTTGTCTCCACCAAAATCACTAGATGATTTTGATAATTCTTGAAACATATTCATTTTCAAATCAAATTTTTCTTTATCAGCTATTAAATTATGTGTTTCGCAAAACTCCAAAGTTACTTCAAATGGAAAACCTAAAGTGTCATATAGATAGGAAGTTTCTAAATATGAAACTTCTTTTTCCCATTTGGTTTCAATAATTTTCTTTCTAATATTGTTATATGCTTCTTTGTCGTCTATTTTCAAAAGCCTAGAAATTTCTATCTCTTTCTCTATTAGTTGGCTTATTAATCCTTGATGTCCAATCTCAGAATTTAAAATATTTTTAATAAAATCAGAATTATTTCCTGACTCATCATTAATTTTATTAACTTTTGATTGAATAACTTCCCTATTGTTTATTAGTTGCTCTAGCATTTTTTCTCCAGAGCTTAAGGTTTTTGAAAAGCTTTTACTTTCATTTTTCAATACTTCAACAATGAAATTTTTATTGTCTAATAATTCGGGATAAAAATTACCCATAGTTTTTATTACTTCTTCAGCTAAATTAATAATAAAATCCTCATCTAAATTTAAAATAAACCCATACCTCATTGCTTTTCTAATAAGCCTTCTTAGAATGTAGCCTCGGCCAACATTTTCTGGAATTACCCCATCTGCAATTAAGAACGTTGCTGACCTTGAATGCTCCGCTAAAATTGCAATTGCTTTATCAGTGCTGACTTTGTTAATTACCGAAGGATTACCAAATTCATACTTAGATCGTTTCTCGATTTTCGCTATTATACTTTTAAATAAATCTGTTTCATAAACAGTAGTTTTTCCTTGCAAGATTGTTGCTACTCTCTCAAGCCCCATTCCTGTATCTATATTTTTATTAGGTAGCTCCGTTCTTTTTCCGTCTAAATGGTGGTAGAACTGAGTAAAAACAAGATTGTAAAGTTCCACAAAGTCTTCATGTATATTTGGCCCCCAATTCTTGTCATTTTCTTTAATTTTTTTATTAATATTTTCTTTGCCTACATAATAGTGAAGTTCACTACATGGACCACAAGGCCCCTCATCTCCGGCTGGCCCCCACCAGTTATCAGAATCGCCAAAAAAGAATATTTTTTCATCTGGTATTCCAAGTTTTAACCAAATTTTTTTAGCTTCAATATCGTCATTGTGAACAGTTATAAATATATTTTCAAGATCAAAACCCAATTCATTAACCATTAGATTTAGTGCCATTTCACAGGCCTCTTCTTTAAAATAATCACCAAATGAAAAATTTCCCAACATCTCAAATAATGTTAAGTGAGTTGAGTCTCCAACCTCATCGATATCAGTTGANCTGAAACATTTCTGTGAACTAGTAATTCTTTTATTTGGAGGCTCGGCTTCACCAGAGAAATAATTTTTAAATTGAGCCATACCAGAATTAGTAAGTAATAATGTTGGATCATTTGCTGGAATTAATGATGAAGGAGGATGTATTAAATGATCATTTTTTTCAAAAAATTTAAGAAAAGTTTCTCTAATTTCAGATGAGTTTTTTGATTTCATAATTCTAAATACTGTCTTTATCCCAAATAGTTGCAAATTCACCTTGATTACCAGTAATTATATTGTACATTTCACTATTCTTTGTTTTGTTTATTAATTCTTTTTCCTGCTTAATTAAATCAATTAGCAAATCTGTCATATCCCCTAAAAGTGTCTTCTCTATATCATCATAAAAAATACTTTTCAGAGCATTTTCTAGTTCATCATAATCAAAATTTAGAACTTGGCCAGAAAAGAAAAAAATTGAAATATTTTCTTGATTTACTTCAGAATTTAATTCTAACTTTTGATTAACTGAGTCAATTATAGTTTCTATAGTTTCGTCTCTTAAAATATTTTCTATTTTTTCTGGAACACCATTTGGTCCTAAAAGAGAAAGNTTTCCGGATCTTAATGTTTTACTAAATTTACTTTCTATAGAATCAAAAAATTCTTCATCAAAAATAAATTTTGACTGAATTGTAAATAAATTTTTATCGTGTGAACCACTACTCAAAAATAATATTTTTTCTAAATTAGGAAAAACACATAAAATTATATTTGGTTCAAAATTGTTTGATTCAAAAGACATATTATTTTAGTTATTTTTAATTAAATTAAATTATAGACCAGTGTAGAGAAATTTTAAATGGATGACCGATCTTACAGAGGAGGGTGCCCTCCTTACTGCACATGTGTAAAATGTGCTAATAAATTTAATAATAAGGATAAGAAAAGAATTTATCCTAAAAACTATTTGTACATTTTGATTGGCATAGCTGTCTTTATTATATTTATACTTATATTAGTTTAAATATAATTATGCTCTCTTAATTTAGACCATAATTCACTAGGAATTGATTCTTTTGCCAAACTGATATTCTCATCTATTTCTTCTATTGATGACATGCCAGGAACAATTGAAGTTACCTTTTCATCACTAAGAAGAAAGTTTAAAGCAGCTGATTTAAGTGATATTCCATAATTACTTGTTATTTCTTCAATTTTTTTTGCTTTTTCTATTAAATAGTTTGGAGCTANCTCATAATTGTATGAAACTGGTGAATTTAAATCTCTTGCTAAAATACCACTATTGTAGGGCCCTCCAATTGTAATTTTTGTATTTAAAATTTTAGATTTTTCCATAAAAAATTTTGATTCACTGTTTTCTAACAGAGTGTATCTTCCAGCAAGCAATACATAGTCTAGATCAAAATATTCATAAAATCTTAGAGGCATCTGCCATTGATTAATTCCACAGCCAATATTTTTTACNAANCCCTCCTCTTTAATTTTCATCATTGCAGGAAAAGCATNNTTTACAGCTTCATTTTCCATGTTTGCTTGGTCTGGATCATGTAATAAAAGTGAATCTAAATAATCNAATTTAAGTCTTTTAAGAGATTCTTCAACAGATATCCTTATTCCTTTTTCAGAAAAATCAAATATAGTATCTGCTTTATCATTTACAATGGCTTTTTCAGTAGCAAGATTAGTTGAATTTATCTCTTTAAGTATNCTCCCACATTTCGANGTAATAAAGAAATCATCCCTTTTGAAATTTTTAAGTGCATTTCCATAAGATATTTCACTCTTCCCTGANCCATAAAGTGGAGATGTGTCGAANGTCTTTATTCCTTTTTTAANAGCATACTCGATAAGCTCTATTGATTTATCAATTGACACATTTCCAAATATTTTTGAAGAAATCAATTTATTATTATTTTTTGATCCCCCAAAAGTAGCTCCACCTAAACCTAATTTTTTGTTAGTGTTCATAGGTTGTTTAAAATTTCATTTGTGCATTCATCTGTTTTAGAATTGCCACCAATGTCTGATGTCAAATTATTACCATTATTCAATGTTTTTATCACTGATTCTCTAACTTTATTAGCAGCATTATCTTCGCCAAGATGAGACAGCATCATTGCGCCTGTTAGTATTTGCGCTATAGGGTTTGCAAGATTTTTNCCAGCAATATCTGGTGCACTTCCATGGGTTGGTTCAAACATTGATGGGTTTTTATCGTCAAAAGATATATTTCCGCTTGAAGCTAAACCTAGTCCCCCAGTTATCATAGCTCCAATGTCAGTTAATATGTCACCAAATAAATTGCTTGCAACTACCACATCAAAATCTTTAGGTTTTCTTATAAAATCCATGCATGCTGCATCAATTAATAGAGAGCTTGTTTCTATTTCAGGATAATCTTTAGAAACTTCTTTAAATACTCTATCCCATAAAACCATTGAGTACCCTTGAGCATTAGATTTTGTAATAGANGTTAATTTTTTGCNTCTTTGCTTNGCAAGCTCNAATGAATATCGAATTATTCTTTCTGTTCCTTTTCTTGTAAATACNGCAGTTTGTAAAGCAATTTCATCATTTGTTTCATGGTATTGAAATCCNCCCACATTAGCATACTCTCCTTCTGTNTTTTCTCTAACAACGACAATATCAATATCTCCTTCTTTTACATTCTTTAAAGGTGAACTAACTCCTGGAAAAAGCACTGAAGGTCTTATGCAAACATATTGGTCAAATTTCCTTCTTATTGGAAGAAGTAATCCATTTAAAGTAAGGTGATCTTGTATATCTGGATGCCCAATTGCACCTAGAAATATTGCATCACTTTTAGATAGCAAATCTAAACCATCTTCTGGCATCATTAGTTTATTTTTAAAATAATAATTTGATCCCCAGTCATAAAAACTGTAGTTTAATTCAAAGTTATTATTATTTGACACTTTATCTAATACTTTTAAAGCTGAATTTACTACCTCTATTCCTATGCCATCACCGGGAATAACCGCAATATTATAACTATTCATTTACCTAAATCCTTTATGTATAGTGAAATTGCTGACATATCTGGCTCAACAAGATCAAGTTTGTTTGTTTCACTAAAAACTTCCAATGATTTTTTAGTCAATGGTAACTCTAAATTCAGCCTTTTTGAAAGTTCTAAAATAATATTTAAATCTTTTTCTAGATTTCTGATGGGAGCCGAAGAATTTTCAAATCTTTTTTTGGCAAAATAAGGAACATTTCTTTCAACCATCCTGCTGTAACCAAAGCTTGTTTTAAGAACACTTAAGGCTGATTTAACATCAATTCCAGATTCATCTGCAAGAAGCAGTGCTTCAATAGCTGCAACAGTATTTACAGATGTTAATAATTGATTTACTAATTTCATTCCTGTTCCTGTACCAGCTCCACCCATATGAACAACTGAAGAACCCATCATTTCTAGNACAGGTTTAATTTTCACAAATGCTACGCTGTCCCCGCCGCACATAATTGTTAATGACCCACCCTTTGCACCTTCTGGCCCGCCACTGATTGGCGCATCCAAGAAATATATACTTTTATCAAGGGATTTTTCCCAAATTAATTTTGATGTATCAATGTCAACTGTACTATGATCAACTANTATTGATTCAGGATTTGAGTTCTCTATAATTCCATTTTTTCCTAAAAAAACTTCAATGGAGGCATCAATGTTTGGTAAGCAAGTCAAAAGTATATTGCATTTAGAGGCAATTGATTTTATCGAATCATGTTCAATTACATTGCCATCAGTTAATTTTCCTAACTTTGACTTTGTTCTTGTGAAAACATTTAATTCATTGTTATTTTTTAAAATATTATTTGCCATNCCAAGNCCCATATTGCCAAGACCAATAAAACCAATATTATCCATTTAACCTCTTTGTATACTTTTACAAGAAATATGATATTTTAATTTATGTACAATTAACAAGATATTTAATGAAAAAATTTTCAATAGAAATTCTACCTAAACAAAAAGATAAAATACCAGATATTAATAAGAAATATTTTAATGATGTGTATATTACTCATATTCCAGGTTCGCCCTTAAAAGACTTGATTGAAACATCTGAGGCAGTTTTAAATAATAACTTAAATCCTGTCCCGCACCTCCCTGCCAGATCTATGGAATCCGAAAATGATTTAAATTTTTTGCTTAATAAATTAACCAAGTTGGGTGTGTCAGATATTCTAATGATTGGAGGGAGTTCAAAAAATGTTTTAGGCCCATACTCTTCTACTGCTTCAATAATTAAATCTGGAATTTTAAATAAGTATAATTTTAAAAATATTAGAATAGCTGGTCACCCTGAAGGTAATCCAGATGATAAAAATACCGAAGAGTCTTTAAATGAAAAACTTAAATTACTTAATAATAATTTTAAAATTTCTATAGTTACACAATTTTCTTTATCAGCTTCAATTACTAATGACTGGATTAAAAAAACTAGAAAACTTACTGACGAAATAGACGATACTGAAATAATTATTGGATTGGCGGGACCTTCAAAAATAACAACATTGATGAAATACGCAAAAGTATGTGGAGTAAATGCTTCAGCTTCATTTTTAAAAAAACAGGGCTTTGATATAACAAAGTTAATAAAACACTCTCCTGATGATATTTTAAATAAATTAAAAAACTATGATGCTATACATTTCTTTCCATTTGGAGGAATTAAAGAATTAAATTTGTGGGCAGATAATTACAGTGAGGCAAAATGAGTAAATTTACAATAATCGGAGAAAATATTCATGCTACAAGGGTCTTAAGGCTTAATGGAAAAAGGGTTGGTCCAAATGAAAATGGTGTTGAGTCCGTAATTTATAATAAGGATGGCGTAAAGACCTTTATGACAATTCCAGAAGAAATAAAAAAAACTCAACCTTACCAACAAGGCCAAGCCAAGCATTTCATGATTGCAATTTGGAAAGGTATTTTTGGTAATTCAGATCAAATTGAAGATGGAGCAAAATATGTTATCAATGAAATTAAAAGACAGGAAAAATACAANTCTGATTTTTTAGATTTAAACGTTGATGAAATGTCCCACAAGCTTGATATCCAAATACAAGCAATGAAATGGCTAATGGGTGTATATCAAGAAAATGCAAAGAAGCCACCAAGTGTTGATTCTTCAAATTCTGAAATTATAGAAGCAGGATTGAAAGAATATAATGGAAAACAAGGTAGGCCAATGATTAATTCAATTGCTCTTGAGCGCCTTGAAACATTTGAGTTAGCTAAAGAATATAATGCACAAGTAATTCTTACTGGTGCCAGTAAGGATGGAATGCCAAGTGATTCTAGCGAACGAGTGAATAATATTAATGAAATTATCAATCATGCAAAAAATAATGATATTTCTTACCAAGATATTCATTTGGACCCCTTAGTTTTTCCTATTTCAGTTGATAAAGAATACGGAGGGCATTTTTTTGATGCCATATCTAAATTGAGAGAAATTTATGGTTCTGAGATAAATATTAGTGGAGGTTTAAGCAATGTTTCATTTGGATTGCCAAGAAGAAAATTNGTAAATGATGTTTTTGTTAAGATTTGTATAAATAATGGTTTAGATAGCGGAATTATAGACCCAATACAAATTAAAATTGATGAAATTAAGAATCTTGATGAATCATCTGAAGATTATAAAGTAGCAGAAAATATGTTGATGGGAAGTGATGATTTTTGCATGAATTATATAACTTATTGTAGGCAAGGGTCCAATTGATAAATATAAGAATGATGTACTGGAAAGAAATTCCTGTGCAAGTGGAATTTACTGAAGAGAAAATAAAAAAAACTGCTCAATTAGATGAAAAGTTTCAAATTGCTGTTGATTCCATTGCTATGAAAGATGGATCTTATGGGTCAGATGATTATTTGGACTCTTGGGAGTGGGTAAACATGGACCCTGTTAACGAAGAACTGAATGATGAGTTCATTCAAAANTATGTATCNAAATATATTTTCCCAAAAGATTTTATTAAGAAACTTTCTTCAAGCATAGATGATGGGACTAGAAAAGGAACTCCAGGATCAATTGAT
>FUFK010066215.1_pt1 | contig 28474 bp, 16 predicted proteins | sample 1021851 | NCBI WGS metagenome assembly FUFK01 (sample SAMEA51879418, study PRJEB19060) | metagenome
GAGGTGCCTGTGAAATTGTTTAACATAAAACTATAGTTATGTGTCCATATTGTAATGGCTACTGTGGTGGCTGCTAAATAAAAAGAGGTGATTACTTATCGTAGTCACCTCTTCTCATTTTTAAATAATGCCTGTACAATATAAGTACGTAACTAAATTCTATACCTCCACAAAGATATATTAATAATTTTTGTAATATGTCCAATCAAATACACTTTCGTTTATAATTGCTAACGTATCAACTACAACGTTAGTACTAGGTTCTGCTACAATGTTTACATCACCTGTGTATGTAACATTACCATTTGCTCCGTCTCTAAAATGCATGCGATTATTCTCGTGATATTCTATTTTGCAGTTTGTTATACTAAATATAGGATTATAAGATCCTTCTCCTCCGTCTAACTCTAAGACATTATTAGTAACATAATCAGGTATAAGTAATACATTGTTTATATTACCTGCATAACCTTGATCTACATCTACAAAATCATCTGCACATCCCCATACTAATAAATTTTCTACATTTACATTTCCTCCAAAAAATTCAATGCCATCGTCTGCATTATCCATTATTTCTATATTGTTGACTATAGTTCCGTCACCAACACATCCTAATGTTAAAGCATTAATTTCATTTCCTTCTCCTATATCAGATCCTCCATGTCTTATAGATACATAACTTAATATACCCGCATTATGATGAGGATTATTACCTCCGTATAAACCTACTGTATCATTAGCTGGTATACCTTCTATTTGTACACGATCTACTCCACCTGGAAAACTACCAATTGCATCACCTAAAATAATAAGTCCACCCCATAAACCTCTTACAGACGGCGGAACATCTCCATCAGCTGTAAATATAATAGGTTGTTGTGGTGTACCAACTGCATTTATCTTAGCTCCGTTAGTTATTATTAAGCAGCTTGAATTNGCNCCAGTACCTGATCTACCTTTAATNACTGTNCCAGGTTCTATGGTTANCGTGTAACCCGGCATTATACTTACTCGTCCGCTTAGCATCCATTCTTTGTCTGCTGTTAACGTAGTATCATTATATATTCTACCTGTTAAATCGTCAGTAATTATTTCTATTGGTTCTGGCTTAGTGCAACTACTTAGTAACAACAAAGCAATTAGTAATTTCTTCATACATAAGCTATCACCCTATTGTCACTATATTTCCTTAAGATAAAGCTAAGTAATTGCTAATAAAAAAGGGGATCGCTATGGATCCCCTTGGGTTACAGGAACTTTGGGTATGGTGCCCAGTTTTTTATTGTTCCTATCTATTAGTCTTTCTTATATATACATAACCTTTAACTGGTTTTCTTGGATGTACCATAGCTACATTACTAGAAGAAGCTCTTCTTTCTCCCATACCTACTTTTTTCTTAGCATCTGTAACTTTACTTTTTTCTTCAGCTGTCATTTCATTCCAAGGTTTAGGTGAGTCGCTACTAACTCTCTTTGATGGTCTACAAACTTTAGTTTTTTTGTTTTCCTCAGACCCACACTCATTACCTTTTTCATCTTTCCACTGTTCTTTAAACCACCTTTTAAGCTTTAATCCTTCTTTTGTTTTACGTATAGCTGTTATAGGCGAAGAATTAGGACTATACATTGCCATGCTATCTCCGTCTTTCTTTTTCTCTAACTTATCCATAACAATTTCTCTAGTCTTTCTCATTTTACTAGCATACGATGGATCTGTTCTTTTATTAAAGTTTATTTGTTGTACTAATGATCCGTTAATTTTCTGTGCATTACCACGTCTAGTTTTTATTAACCAGTCGGCTAATGCTTGAGGACTTAATTCTCTAAATTTACCTTTAGCTTTAGGTGCGTCTGAGTCATGCCATTTAAGTTGTTCTTTAGCCATTGTTTTTAGTTTATATTACCTTTACGTTTTCTACATTTAGCTATGTAGCCACTAGCATATCCTGATGGAAACACATCATATTTAGCCTTTGCTTTTCTATAACAAGCGTCTTTTAAAGCCGTTGGACTTTCATACTTACCAAACGGCGACATGCATTTTCTCTTAGCCATAGTTATTTTTTATCTTGTTTGTAATCTAGTTGTGCGGCTTTGTAATCTACCGCCTGTTCTTTTTTGAGTACGTTTATTATTTGATTTAGGTTTTTCTTGTTCTTTTTTATCACCAGCTATTTGCCACGCAGGCCAACCTAAAAGCATGGCTATTTTTTGCCATGTTTGAAGATCTTCAGTCATTGCAGTTTCTATATTCTTGTATTTTAATAATACTCTATCAGCTGGTAAATTAGTTGTAGCTGATATTACTTTAGCAATAGATTCATATGCTGGATTATCAAGACTAAAACCTTTATCAATCATTTCTTGTCTACGTTTTTTACTATCAAATGGATACGCAGCTTGTCTTAATCTAGACACTTTACTACTTATTGGTGGTGAAAACTGTAGCAACTTATACACTGAATCAACGTAATCAGGTCTTGATCTTCCTGATCTTTCGTATAAGTCTAGCAACCAGTTTTTAGTAACTGAAACTGCTTGACCACCTATACCCATACCACGTAAGAAAGAGTCAGCCATACCATTAGCTGTTCTTAAATACATCTTTTCTTTTTTCTCGTCATCTTCTTCTTCGTCACCAAAACCTAATGCAAACAACCCACTTTGCAAAGCATTGAATATTAAGTTTTGAGCAGTCATATAATAAACAATTTTACTTATATTAGTTTTTCTATCACCTCTACCATTTATTAAATCTTGAAAAGCTTTTTTTGTTAATCTTGTATACTGCATAGGAGTATTAGCAAATGCTAATAATAATCTACCCATTGAACTAGCTTGTTGTTGTGATATACGATCAGGTCTACTAGACTGTTGAGACTCTTCTGCAACTTCTCTAAAATCTAACATAGCTCTTTCTCTTGCCTCACTATCCGTTAAACCTTGTTTTAAATAAGTATTTAATCTGTTTCTATAGAATGTAGCGCCACCTAAAGATATTGCAAAACTATCAGCAAACTTAGTAGGTAAATAACCTTTTTCAATTATGTAAGCCATTACAGCTTTAGCTTTGTTTTTACTTGTTTTAGCTAAGTCAGCTATTTCAGATTCACTAACATTTAGTCTTACACCATCACGTCTGTCTCTTAAAAAGTCAGAGTTCATTAACATCATAAAGTCACTCCAGTATTGTGATTGATTAGCAAAAGCTTTACCAGCTGCAAGAGGATTATTGTCTGACCAGTTCATAAAGTTAATAGCAGAGATAGTCTGTAACACAGCTGATCTCATATTAAAAAACATAATAGCACCAATAGACCCATTTATATAGTTTAACATTCTATCTGCTAATCTACTTCCACCTTCTAATCTATTTCTACCAGTCTTCATACGTTGAAGTATGTTTTCTAAAGCTTCTCTATATTTAGATCCGTATAAAGCTTCTAATTTATTTAAGTTCTTTTCACTATATATAGCATCTACATTTTGTTGCCACTGTTGTAAAAATTGTTTACGAGATATAGTATTTAAACCGTTTTGTAAATCACTAGCTATATTACCTGCTAACCAACTTGCATCAGGTGGTGGATATGAACCTGTTTTATTTATGTCCATTAACTGCTCAGCAAAAGCTCTTAAATCGGGATCACCTAAAACTATTTTTCTAAACTCTTTCATGTCGCTAGCGTCTAGACCTGGAACTTTTATACCTTGTTTATCCCATATATAAGCTCTAACAGCTTGCTCATAAGTAAAACCATCTGCTGTCTTTTTTCTCAATGTTTTAGGTACATTTTTTAAATCCTTTTTAAGTTTTCTAAAGTCAGACATTAATTGTACTCTTGCCTGAGATAAACTTTGCATAGCTCTTGCAAATGGATCTAATAAATTTTCTTTATACCAAGCCATTTGTTGATCGCCTAAAGCTCCTTTACCTAAAGTTTTATATATTAAACCTACAAAATCTTCAGCAGAATAAGGAACAAAGAATTTAAATTTACCTTTAGTAGATCCTAGTGTTTGTGCTTTAGCAGCAGAATATTCTCTGTCAGAAGATATACCAGTTGATTGTTCTATTATGTTGTTAAACTCTTTATCAAGTGTAACACTTAATTTAGGCATAGCTCTTTGCACTCTAGACTTAACATCTAATTGTGACATTGCTAGGTTAACCGCATCAACATTAGCCATAGCATCATCAGCAAAATAAAAGTCATTGTAACCTTCAGCAGCTTTACCCACTAGCCAAGCTGCTTTAGCTTCACCCGTTGAATTACCAAGTCCTATTATATTTTCTTTTTTAAACTCTAATCCCTCAGCTTTTAAGAAATCATATATAGCTTGAGCTGCCTCAGGTGCTCTTGCCGTTAAAACAAATAGATCTTCATTGCCTCTAGCTTCTTTTATTTTTTTAGCTATATCAAATAGTGGGCCACGCTCACCTTCTCTAACAATATTAAAATCACTAAAGTCCATAACAGCTCCGTCTGCTACAAGCTCAGCTCCTTTTTCAGCAAACTGTTCTGCAGTTAATTGACCCTGACTTCCATCTTTTTTAGTATAAAAAACCAAACTATTACTTTTGGCTAATGTATCATCAAAATCAAATACTCTAATTTTTTTAATAGGCATATTTAAAGCTCTAGCATTATCTAAAGCTTTATCTAATATTTTACTTTGATTAATAGTTTCACCATTACTAAGTGATATAGATGGCATTACTCTACTGCTACTATTTATTTGCTCGTTGTCTTTAGTAGCTTGTTCTTGAGATTTAAATACAGGTACTTCGGCTATTAACTGTTCTTGTATTAATTCAGTATTACCATTTTCCATTATCATCTCTTCAATGAGTTGATTTTGTCTAGCAACAGCAGTTTCATTGTACTTAACGTCATTTGGTAAAGCAACACCTAGATCTTGAGCCATTGTAGTACCAGTACGTGGATTTATTAAAGTGTTTAAATTAATACCTGCTTTAGCTAACCTTATAGCACTATTATTTAATACGCTTGTCCCTTCTGGTAACGTAGAGTCTAACTTAGCTATATCTAATTTATAATCATCTTTAAATGATAATTGAGTTTGGTAAAAATTTTCTCTTATAAAAGGAAATATACTTTGTACCTTGTTGTTAACTATAGCATCTATTAATGTAGCACCAATAACTGAAGCAGGTGGATTGTGTTCTTCTCTATATGGTACTGGTCCTTTACTTTGTTTAGATTTTGGATCATCACTATATTCAAACTTTTCCGATACGTAACTCCAAGGTGCAGATATTTTTATTATACCATTAGTAGCTTGATAACCTTGAGTTATTAATATTGCCGCTATTTTTGGATCCATACCTGCTTGCACAGCGTTTTGTAGTTGTAAAGAAACATCTTCAAGAACATCCATGTTTATATCCATTTGCTCTGCTCTAGTTGGGGCATTTTTTCTTGTGGCTGTATTGAGCCAATCTAAAGTTATCCTAACACCTTTTTTTATAGTTATTCTTTTAGGCTTTGCAATATCTTTACCTCCAAAACTTTCAGCTGCAGCCATAGCTCTTTTATAAGCTGGATCATCTTTACCATAATATAACCTACCTCTTGCAGGAACTAAGTTAGTTACTCCAGCTGGTGGTTTTATAGATTTACCTTTAGTTTCTGCTTTCTCCCATTTACCATTATCTAAAGCGTAATAGTATTCTCCTTGTTTAGCTTTTATTTTATTATCATCTAAAAACTTTTGTAATTTTCTACCGTCAGCACTATCTCTACCCACTTCTACTCTAACCGCACCAGCGGAAGCAGGCATAGCCGCTTCAAAAACATTAACACTTAATCCGTATTCTTTTATAGCTGTTTCAATTGAAAGTTGTAAGTCTTTTCTATTACCTTCTGTTACTGCTATACTACCTAATCCTAGCTTTTTAACTACTTTTCTAATATCTCTTATTTGTGAAATTTCTTGTAGTTGCTCTTGTTGTTCTTGTGTAAAAGCTTCTTGAGTAATAGAAAACATTTGATCACTCTTACCTTCAGTTATAGCTGATGGTAACTCTCTACCTTGTTTACCTAACACTTCTCTTACTTGTTGATTTACAAGCATACGCTCTGTTTGAGCCACTAAAGCTTTAATTCTAGCACTAGTATTTCTATCAGCTAAATTAGGTTGACCAGCGGGTGTTATACCAAATACTGCTTTAAAGTCTTTAGGATTTATATTAGATTTTTTTTCAAATATAGCAAGACCAGCAGCGCTACCTGTTTTAGCCATTTTAGCACGTTCTCTTTTATTATAAAAATTATCTAATAAAACTTTTTGAACTCCCGTAGATGTACCGCTAGGTGTAGCACCTTCAGGTAATAAAGCTATTAAAGCATCGGCGTTTTTATTTATATACTGTTGAGCTGCTCTAACATCTGCTTTAGTTAAGTTACCAGGTTTGGGTGTTATACCAAATAGCTCTTGCACTTGGTTTAAAGCTAGATTTTTTAAACTTTTAAAATTTAAATTATCAATATCTAAATTTTTTATCTGTGCATTTATAGCATCAAGAATAGGTTTTATATCACCAGTTAATCTATCTTTTAATTTTATTTTAGGTTTACGTCTAGTCTCTTCTGCTACATCTTCTTGTTCTACTGCTGTTTGTACTTCTACGTCAGTATCTCCTACATCTTTAGTAAATAAATCCCCTTCTTGACCTAATCGTCTAAGTATATTACCTAATCTACCACCGCCAAATCTACCACCACCAAACAATGCTTCTCTTATATATGCACCGTATTCACCTTTGCTAGGATCATATGTTTGATTTAATCTAAGCAAAACTTCTTCTACTACAGCATCGTTAAAATCTTGCCTTGATAATCCTAATCCATCTTTAAATTTACTGTTAACAAATTCATTTATTATACCTTGATTATTTAAAAATAAATCGTTCTTAATATCTGTTATAGCTTGTTGATCACCTCTTTCTACTGCATCACTTAACTCTTCACTTAACCTAGTATTTTCTGCTACAATGTCTTGACTAACGGATGGCTGAGCAGTAACATCAGTGCTAACAGGTGCATCTGATTTTTGTAACACCTGTACACCTACGTCTCCTGTTAAACCTTCTTGTCTACCTTCCACAACCGCTTTTGTTTGTAAGCTATAATCTTTTATAAAGTTATACGCTTGTCGTCCAGTGGCAAACCCAGCTTTTTTAAAGCCCATTGGTTTAAGTATATTTTCCGTTAACCACTTAGCTAGTTTAGCCCCAAGTCCTTCACTGTATTTTATATCTCCTTTAACTATAGCGTCATGAAAAGCTGTAAACCATTCTTCAGTTGTTGGATTATCACCATAGCTATCTCTAACTCTCTTACCTACAACGTCCATCTCTTTCTTGCTCAATACTCCTTTGAAGTCGTTAACAAGTTGAGAAGTTGTCATAGGCCCAGTTCTTAACCTATCTCTTAATATATCATGTAACAACTCATGTGTACCTACAGATATAGCTCCTGTTTTTTCTGCTACTTTTTCATTTATAAGTATAGTACCATTACCAAGATCTAAATATAAACCATCTGCTGCATCACCATAAGTTAATGATTTACCCTCTCTATCATATGCAACAACATCTTTACTGTCTATACCTTTTTCTTGTAGAGCTTGTTCAAAACCTTCTTGATTCTCAAAGCTCGCAAAATCTATTTTTCTTTCGCCACTTATATCCTCTGTTAACTGTAAATTTCTAGCTAATTGTTTTGCTTTTGTCTGTTCAAAGGCTATAGTTTCAAGTTCAGTATTTATTTCTGCTATACGATCTAATTCTGGTTTATAAAGGTTTTTATCTTTGTTAGCTACTTCTTGTTCTAATTTTTGTTTTTCTAAACTTAACGAAAAAGCTTGTTGTCTACCTTCATTAGTTAAACCTTTAGGCATTTGTTTATATACCTGACCCATCTGCCTTACAGCTCTTAAATTTTCTAATGCCTCTTCTTTTGTAATTTTACCTTGCTGTACTTCTGCTCTAAGGTTAGATCTGTATAATTTATTATACTCAGGACTTTTTATTAAAGCTTCTGTAAGAGCAAAGTTCTTTTTATTTAATTTATCTAATGCATTTTCTTGATAAGCTTGCACACTTGCTCCATATCCACCAAAAATAAAACCACTTAACATTCCTACTTTACCTGCTTTTAGAAGATTATCTACTGATAGATCTGTAGCTTGTTTGTTAAATAATTCAGGTGAGTTTTCTTTATCCAGTACACCTGCTTTCTTAACAGCGTTAAAAGCATTTTTTAATCCTACATCTGCTAGTTCTTGTATAATTTCTGTTTCACCTTCTGCTAAACCACCACCTAACATTCTTAATCCACCACGTAAGTATTTATTAGTGATTTCTTTTTTTATTGCACCTTCTAAAGTTTTATATGTAGCTTTACTACCTTTCTTTTTTATAGCGTTTATAATAAGATTATTTATAAGTGGATTAGCATTAACAGCTCCAGAGAAACCTATATTTTCTAATATACCTTGTACACCACCTCGTAAATTTGAAAACGCTAATTTTTCTATAGTAGAAACCCCTTTAAAAGCTGGACCTTGCATCTCATCCATACTATTAGCAGAAGCACTAGCACCAAACATATATGTTATAGGACTTTTTAAAGAACCTTTTAATGCACTACCTATCCTACCTGTTATACCGGCACCTGCTCTAGTTGCACCAGCAGCACCACCACCAACACCTCTACTAATTAAAGCGTATGTAAGCATTTGAGTTATACTTGTTAATACAGCACCTTGTGTAGTTTCTTTATATCTTTGATCAAACACATTAGTAATAGACTCGTTGTCCATACCAAATTGTCTTTCTAAAAAACCTCTACCAAGTGCGTCAGTGTAAATTTTAGTATTATCTACTAGCCTTTGCGTATATTCAGATTCTGTTTCATCATCTTTCTTTCCTAAAATAAGTTCTTTACCATCTTGAAAACCTAGATCTTCAGCAATGTCACTAGCCTTTTTACCAGTCACAGAGGCTGCTCCTTTTAAACCATATTCTACAACTGCAGATACTTGATCTTCTAGAAATTCAGGCAAATCATCTAGAGATTTAGGCACCATGTTAAGAACAGACATCCACCAAGCACCTTTTTGAGCATCTACTTCTATTTGTTCAGCCGCTACTTTTTTTATATCAATAAAATTTTGTTGTACTTCTTTATCATATACACCTTTTAAAGCTAACTGATCTGACTTTATTTGTTCTTCTCTATCTTTTATTTCTTTTATTTTAGCGTCTAATTCTTTTTGAGTTTTATAAACACCATTTGCAGCATCTTCTTGTAATTGTTTATAATCAGCGTTTAATACTTCTATATCTTCACTTATTGTTTTGCCTAAATTATCTAATGCGTTAGCTTTTTTTTCTACATTATCTAGCTCACCCATTATTAATTTTTCATCATAAAAACCAGCAAGCCTATTACCTTTTTGCTTTTTTAAATCTTCATATGTTATGGGTTTATATTCACCCATATTTTGATTCATAAAGTTTTTTAATTTAGCTAATTCTTTTTGGTTAGTTCTAGTAGCTACATTATCTTCATCAGGATCACCCATATAACCAAACCTTAATATATTGCTATATAGATCATCATTATCTACATGAACTTTAATTTTTTCACCGTTTCTAGCTGTAGCCCATATAACATCTTTTTCATTATCTGTAACTTCAGTGCCATCAGGATTCATATCTGTACCACTAAAAGTAAAGCCCCAGTCATTATATAAGTTATTAAATAAAGGTATTAAGTTTTCTCTATTATTATCTAGTATACCACTTTGAGGTGCTTTAGTTATTGTTTTTCTACCACCTTCATAATCATAATCTAAAAAATCCATAGGTGCTACAGTATAATCATAAGCGTTATTATCTTTAGCTTCTTCATATACATCTGTATCATACTCACTATTACCATCCCAAGCTATAGTCTCACCTGTTTTTTTGTTTCTTAAAACAGTAGCTGGCTCTTTGTTATATCTTTCAAAATATTCTTTAGTTTTATAATTTTGTCCAACGCCGGCAGCATCAGGGTTTATTTTACCAAAGTCATCTTCTAAATTTCTTTTAATTGTAGAACCAGGACGAACAGTATTAAAAAACAAATCAATATCTTTTTGACGTTGATCACGTGAATCTTTATTTCGTTCATCTTCACTTAATTCTATTTCTTCATCACCAATAGCTTCAATACCTTTTAACTGCTCATCAATACTAGAGTTTCTTCTAGCCTCTTCATACTCACCTTGAGCTTTAGCTTCTTGCTCGTCTTTGTATAATTGACTATCAGAATATAAAACAGCATCAGGATAATCTCTTTCAAAAGAGTCTACCTCAACTTCAGGCACGTACATTTTTTTACCTGAAGATGGTATTATATAGATAATGTATTTTTCGTCCATATTATTAACTGTAATATTCTTCCATTGTCTGTCCTGACCCTTCAGCGTCTTCTTTATCTTCAATAGCTTGTTTTCTTTTTAATCTTCTAAGAGCTTCATCTTTAACTTCTTTTGACTCTGCAGCGGCTCTTTTACTAAGTCCTTTATCTACTGAGTAAACTGATTGACTAGCTAATTTATCTACCATCTCACTAAATGCTACGCCTTCCATAAATTCAGCATCATCATAAGATTGATTAAATAATTCTGCCTCAGCGTCAGTAAGCACTCCATCAAATGTTTGTTTATTAGTAGCACTAGATACATAAGTATCTGCGTCATCAGGAACGTTGGTAGCAACATTTACGTCTACCTCTTCTTCTTCATTAGACTCAGGTGCTTTATAAGGATTTTCTTTAGCAAAAACATTTTGCATAGTTCTATCAATACCTGCTTTACTGTTTAATATCACAGCGGCGTTTTTAGCATTTGTTGGTATTGTAATAATTGAGTTACCACTTTGTATTAAACCTTTATCATTAACAAAATAATCACCAGCTGGATCAGCGTTCTGTAGCGCAGTGACAAAAGTATTAGGATCAGGCGCAGCTCCACCAGCATACATTTCTTCAGCAGCATCTCTGTTAGCTATAAAATCATCTCCTCTAGTTTCATAAACTGTTTGTTGTGTTGTAGTAAACCTATCTTTAGTACTACCACCGCCAGTATCTCCTCCTACTTTTTCTTTTGAAAAGAACTGTTGACCACCCGGTGGGATACTATACTTATCCATAGCTTGATTAGCCATATATAACTGTGCTACTTTCTTTTGTTTCTGATGTATTTCGTCATTTTGTTCTTGAGATAAATTATCATCATACTCCATCCAAGCTCCGTCAGCATCTAAACCGTTAGCTACTAAAAATTCATCATCGATTACATCTTGATAATAAGATTTCATTTTAGTATCATTACCTATAGCTGATTTAAAACTACCATTGTTGACCATATCTTCAGCAGCTGTAGCTCTTTCATCTTCATTAAATGTAGCATACGTATATTTATAACCATCTTTTTCAACATGTTCAAATTTTATATAATCACTACTCATGTCATTAGGCTTTATAGTGTTATTATAAGCAGCTTCTTCTATAGAAGAATAATCTGGAATAGTATCGTATAAATTTTTGTCTGCAGCATCATTAGCTATAAGTTGTTGTCCATTAAGTAAATTACCATCATTAGGTACAGAACCATCTCCACCTGGCAAGTAATAGTATATTACGCCACCTCTTTCTGTAATTTGCACGTTACCACCTTTTGACATTGCGCCTAATATGTTTTGACTTTGTTGAGACGATGTTGACGATACATTGCCATTATTAAAATCTTCTCTATATAAAGCAGTTTGTTCTGCTAAATATTTACTTTGTGCTTTGAACTGACCTACTAAACCATTTATTCTTGCTAACGCTAAGTTGCCTTCTTGTTTACCTATCTTACCCGTCTGCATAGCGTTTTTAATACTAAAGTAATCATCTACCTTTTGATTCCAAAAAGCTAATATGTTTTCATCTAACTTAGCATCACCAGTGCTTCCAAATTCATTAGCTTTATCAAACATTTGTTGCATCTGTAAATCTCTCTCATCATTTCTTTTTTGTTGATCTGCTTTTTGTTTTGCAACAGTTGCTACTATTTGACTTCCTGATTTAGCTATAGAGTCAGTAATATTATAACTTGACTTTAAGAATCTATCTACAGACTCATCTGTGATTTGCTGTGGTGTTCTAAAACTTTCTAGTGCCATAATTTATTTTTATTGTGGTATACTTGGAATTGCGCTACCTACAATACCTGCGCCAGCAGCTATTGAGCTTCCTATTTGACCTATAGCCGCCATACGTTGTCCTTCATATGCTACAGCATTAGCCGCTGCGTTATCTAACTGTGTAGCTGTTCGATCCATTAAAGCTTCATGAAAACCGATAGCATCTTTTTGAGCTGCCATATCACCTTGAGCTCTAGCCATATCTAATGCTTGAGCACCTTCAGCTCTTAATCTATTTACATTAGCTTCACCTTCTGCGGCGGCTTGTTTATTTTTAGTTTCTTGTGCATTTATACTAGCTGCAATACCACGTTTACTTTGTAATGCTGCTTGAGCTAAAGCAGTGGCACCACCAGCTCCCATACCTTGCTCTTGCATAATATCTAAACTGTTAGCTAAAGCCATATCCGCTTCTTCTGCTTGCATTTTAAAAGCTTCAGTAGCTACAGTTAAGTTAGCATAAGGATTATTTAAGTTTGCAAATTGATTTTGCATACCTTCATATGGGTTTTGAAGCTTAGGCCGACTAGCTACTAAATCTTGAAGTTGCTGCTCTTTTATTCTAGCTTCTTCTTCAGCGTCTTCTTTAGCTAATCTAGCTCTCTTAGCTGCAATACCCCCTGTGGTTGCCCCTGCTGCTGCGGCTATTCCACCTGCTATTAAAGCAGTGCCTAGTATAAAACTCATATGTTTTCTTTTATTAAGTTAATTTGATCTAACGTTATTTGAGGGTCTTGATAATTTTCAGCTATAACTTCTTTTTCAATTTCCTCTATATCAGTATGTTCTGTTGCATGGACAGTAACAAATTTACAACCTGTTTTAGAATAAATAATTCTTTGTGTTCCAGGTTCTGTTATTCCATAATGCGGAGCTGTTAAAGTCTCAACTCCTTTATCAGTTAAAACAAGCATCTCTCCTTCCATTAAAAAAAACGGATGTTTCTTTTTGTGTATTTTAGTAAGTAATATTTGTCCTGCTGGATTGTATACTTCTCTTATATAGCAACCATCAGCAAACATATGTTTTAACGGATTAAGTTTTAACACTTCTTCACTATCAGTAATAAAATTAGGATTATCTTTTAGTTTATTACTAAGCACTTCCATTTTTTGTCTATATTCTTTTTTACGCCTCAACTCTTCACCTATCTCCCAAGCCTCATCAAAAGTAAAAGCGTGTTTTATACCTAGCTCTTTTGTTTTTTCTACAAATTGTTTTTTAGCTTGTTCTTTTGTTAAAGGATAATTTTCTATTTGCTCGTTTATTTCTTTCATATAATTAAATTACTGTGAAGATGCATTGTAGGTAGTACCTACTGCGTATAACTCTTTCATTCCATTTGGATCTGTTGTAGTGTCAGTAGACATTGTTATTGAACTATAAAATCCTTTTATACCACTCATGTTAACTCCAAACGAAACTTCACCAGGTGCAGCTGCAGAATTGTTTACCAAATTTGCAACATATCTATTTTCTTTTCTATCAAAACCAGCATGCAATAAAGGAGGATTACTAGGAAGAGCAGCAGCCCCAGTATTACCTGCGCCATCATATTGTCCTTCATAATAACTATATATAACATTTGTTTGATCGTTGTATTCTTTCCATGTTCCTAAAGAAACGCCTGCTGCATACTCTAATTCAAAACCTGTAGGATCCGACTGTATCTCCGTTACTTTCCAACCACTACTACCTTCATAATCTATTGTTAAATAATTTTTTTGCAATGATGGATTTTCATTTGCTATTACAGTTACTGTAGCAGGATTATCAATTCCATAAAATTGACAATGCGTATTAGCTACTGTTGAATAATGTTTGTATATACCAAACAGAGCATTAACATTGTTGTATCCATAGTTGTGATAGTAGTTTGTTGCAGTATAGAAATCATTTTTTAAACTGCCCATTATAGCTGGTCTAAACGTATAAAAACTAGGCCAACCATTTATTTGCTCATCAAAACCTAATGTATAGTAAGTGTTATTAGGTTGACCTGTAGAAGTAGTATTATATTGTAAAGAACATATATACTGTTTATTATATATATCATAACCACCAATAATATTTCCTTTTTTCTTAGATACAAGTTTAATAGTAGTACTACTCAAAGTACTCCAGTCAAATGAATCACTAAAATAAATATTTAAAGAATCCATATTAGTAACCACTATAGGATTTGTACTATTAGCTGGTACATATCCTGCTCCTATATCTACATATAATTCTGATCCAATAATAGTAGTTGACTCAGGTGCACTTCCACTTATTTCAGCTCTACTTGTTACATTGCTGTTTGTTACTACAGCTTCTACAAAGTGATTGTTAGTATATAAATCATTTAAAGGAGCTAAATTATCTCTAAACCAGTCACGCATACCATATTCTGATATTTCAGTAATGCCATCATGAGACAATCTTAGCGCTGCGTTTCTATTTCTATCTATAAAATATTTTCTAAAAGCATATATAGCAAAAGACTCTGGGTTTTTACTAATGCCATATTCACCGTGGTAAGGTGTAATTTGACCTATTACTACACCTTGAGGTAATGTTTGTGTACCACCTTCAGATGTATATATAGTGTCTTTATCTATTAAAGCTCTACTACATTTATTTTCTTGTAAAACTATTAAGTTAGTTTCTTCAGCATATATTTTTTGTATACTACCAAATTCTGGGTTTGCTGCTTTAGTTATAGTCTCACCACTAGGAAACTCGTTAGTTCTATTTATGCCTGTTCTAGAATTAAATATACCTGAATAAATTAAAGCATTAAATCTATGTTGTTGTATAGGCTCTTCTTCATCTAAAAAAGCTCTAGCGCCGTAACCGGTTTCTACATTATTAAACCCTCCTTCTATTCTAGCCTCTTCTAGATAAAAATTTGTTTCATCTATAGAGCATTGATTAGGTATATTAGTAGAAGCTGCTGGATAATTAGTCAAACTGCCATCAGTTATATTTACAGTTTGCGGCGCGGCATATACTTGATTAATAGGCCAAGCCCCAAAACAACTACCATTACCACTACCCATATCTATCTCATCGCCCACAGTGCCTGTACTACCAGTGCTTACTTGATCTTTAGGTTGTAGTGTAGCAACTCTTTTTAAATAAAAGGTGTTAAAAAAATCTACTTCTTGTATAACTGCCATAACTTATAATCACTTGTTTTTCTGTATATTACCTATAAAGCAAACTGTTCGTTTAATGTATAAATATTAAACGCCGTACTAGTCTCATAGTATATTTCTAACTCAGAAACAGTTGGTGTAGTTTCATAACATGAGAACTGTAATGCTTCTGTAGAAGACGGCAATACTGTCTCCGCATCTCTACCTAATTGAAATTTGTTTTCTATTACTCCAGTAGGTGGATCAGTATCTGCTTGCCATAAACCTGCATAACTTCCATCTACAAACATACCTTCAAAGTTTCCTAAAGATCTTACCTTTAAGCTATCTGACGCAGGATAAATATATCTATTACGATCAGTACCTGTAGTAAAAAAAGGTGTGTTAGAAGCTGTGTAATTAGCTTGTAACGCAACTCTTGGTATTAACTTCACATCGCTAGTTGAGTATTGTTGCTGTACTGGCGTTGTTTCAATTAAAGCTGGTGGTACTTTATTAGCGTTATCTGTAAGTAAAGTGGTTACGTTTATAGTGTTTTTACTTGATCTTGTTGTAAACTCTGCTATTGCATTAGTAATTTTTAATGGCGGTATAGGAGAAACAGTAAAATTTTCATTATTTAATATATTAGTAATAACATATTCTGTACCAGGTGGCTCTTCAAATACCATACCTTCTAATAATAAAAATGTTCTAGGATCGGCAGCTGGTATAGTTGGACCGTTTTGAACAGTACAAACACCTTCTTCAGCTGGACCACCTAAAGTAAATTCTAATTTAAAAGGTTTAACTACTGGGTTGCCATCTAATAAACTAGGTAAATATACATTGTAATAGTCTTGTTCTTGTTGTTTTACTACTACTCTATAACTATAGAATCCTAAAGGATTTTTCTTAAACACTGTAACAATATCACTAGCTGTTGGAGCGTTAGCAAAACTAACAGGCACAATTTCAAAAGACGTAGCTCCTCCAGAAGTTATTTCTTTTATTTCTACTTCATATATAGTACCAGAACTTGTCCATCTCAAGTACATACCAGGTTTAGATAATTCTGCTTTTAATACTTCTGCCGCGGTTGTTACTTCCCAAGAACTTACAGTTAAATTATCAAAATTAAATTTAGTAATTACTTCTTCATACAAACCAGGATAACCTTCATTTGTAGTNATTGAATTAGGTATAGCACTATTCCACCTTAACTTTAGAGCATCACCAGGCCAGTCAGTAATACCAGCTACAGGTGTTTTAGTTGATAATATACTACCTTGAGCTGTGTTAGGATTATTCATATCATCATCGTATGGTACATATAATGTTGATCCACCAAAAGTTATAGGATCACCCGGAAATGTACTATCAACAACAGTCGCATCACCTACATCTGATAATATTACATCACTAGATCTACCATATCTATCTGATAATATAATTCCTACTTGATAAGTTCTATTATGTTTTACAGTGTGAGTAGGGTAAGCTACAGAAGATTTATTGTATAGAGCTTGACTTTCAGTTACTGACGGCATAAACTTTCTTCCATATCCTACCATGTAGTTTAAAGTAAGTGGAGACGTATGCCTATCTACAAAGTTACCATAAATAATTCTATTACCAGAAGTAGATTGAGTTAAAGCTCTTATTGGCACATTATCATATACTCTTCCTATTTCGCTAGTAGGTAAAGTTTTTATTGGTTTTCTGCTTTGGTATTTATAAGTAATAAAATTATCTGTACTTGCTAAAGAAGACACATCTATTGTTTGTGCTACTTTTAAAGATAAACCATCTGACTCTTTATATATTATATCTATTTCCTGTACTTTAAAATTGTTACTTAGCTCGTTAGCTGCACACTCTAAAGGTACTTTAACTCTAGCTTCAGTTATAGAATTAACAAAAAAATCTACAATAGTGTTTTGACCTGCTATTTGCTCTTGCGGGATTAAGTTGTTTTCACTGTTATTATATTCTACATTACCTATTCTTTTTTGAAAAACACCATGTTGCCTAGGGATAAATACAGATTGACTAAAAGGTGCTAATATAGAATATTCACCGTCATCATATTTATATCTATAACTAAATCTTATAAACTTATCATTGGTAAATGTAGGATCACCAGGAAAGGTAGAGTTATAATATTTATTAGGGTAATAAACATCTAACACATCTCCGGCAGTTAACCCGTACTCTGTACTAGGATTAATACCAACAAGTGTACCTCCATTACTTAGTCCTGAATATTTAAACAAAGGTAAAGTAAATTCGTTAGGTGAATTAGCTATTGGAATTGGAGCTTGAAATATACCTACTAGTGCTACATAATCAGTTTCTGGTATTTTAGGGTGCTTAACTCTTAAATAAGCGTTTCGAGCATTACCCGCAGTGTTTGTAGGAAATGCGTTAGGAACATAAAAACTTAACAAGTCAGTAGTTGAATCACCAGGTGTTTGAAAATATCCACTCCAAGAAGTAGTAGTTTGATTAATAGGTAAACTTCTAGTACCAGCAATAAACAAGAAATTAGGTGTATCTGCAAAAGTTGTAGCTGCATCTCCTACTTCTACAAAACCTACACCTGTAATATTACTTACTTTTAATTTACCGGCACTATCTGTAGACCAAGGTTCACTTACATTTTTAGTGGTTTCTTCATATATCTTTATAGTATATTGATTACTACCATAATTCCCATCAGCTGGTAAAGCATTACCTCCGCCACCTGCTGTATTAGTATACTTAAATAAGTTTGCACTACTTAAATCTCTATTAGGAAATATTAAATATTTACGAGGCGAATTTTGATCTGTAAATTGTCTATGCAATGGTGTTCCTGACGAAAAAGTATCACCATCAAGTTGAAACCAAGCTACTCTAAAATCCCATATATCTCCACTACCGTCGGTTATTGTAGCTCTAACACCTATATTATTTTCTAAAGCATTAACAATTTCAGTACTTAAACTATTTTGATTAATAAAAAAGTAGGGATATATTGCACTATAACCTCTACCTAATGGAGGTCCAGTATTAAAGTTATCCATGTCTGGCTCAACAAATACGCAGTTGTTTACTACTAATTCATCATACAAAGATATTGGTTGATATGGATAGTATTTAGCTACAGATATATGATCTTCATTATAATAATAAGTAGGATCTGCTATAGCTGTATTTACATTTATTTTTCTTGGTTGATTCCTATTATCTGTAAAAAATAATAAGTTCTCAATCATGTTTGTGTTTAATATGGGACTATTTATAGAGAAGTTTAAAAACTTTCCACTAACTATTGTAGTAGAGGTTTCAGTTTTAGTATTAAAGTATACTATTTTATGTTCACTATCAAATGGAGCATATGTTTGTTCAACTGAAGTTTCTATTCCGTCTACTAAGTTTGAAGTATTATCTTGATAGTTAGTTAAGAATACAAATATTCTATCATTAGTTTGATCAACATGCCATCCAATAACTTGAAATGGATTTCTTTGTGCTCCTTTTTGTAGATCATTTAAAAATTTATTACCTAATATATTTTCTAAAGCGCCAACATCTGCACCTTCAGATCTACTAACAGAAACATTATTTCCATCTCGGTATTCACCAGCGCTAAGTAACCTAGCGTCTAAGTCCTTATTCATTTTAGACTTGACGAAGGTATGTTTAGATCTTTTTTGCATTTAATTAATGTTTAATCCATTTAGACTGACCTCTAAATACTTGAGTAAGTTCGTCTAATTTTAAATTTGATAATCTTATTTTAGCATTACGTGTTTTTACATAAGCATCTCTTTTGTAAAATTGTTTAGTACCGCCATCTACATCTCTTCTATTACGACAAATATTATAAAGCATATTAGCATATATAGCTTCTTCCGCCATCTTAGGTATAGAAGCATCCATGTCATTACCTAACCCATCAGATATATAGTTTACTAATACTAATAAGTTTTTAAAATTACTACTAAATGATAACGTACCTAATCTTTGGTTAATACTAAACCAACCATTTTCGTTACTAATACCGGGATCTAATCCGTATCTTTGTCCATAAATTTGTTTCCACCAGGTAAAATCATAAACACCAGTAGAATTATATGCATCGTAATTTCCAGTTATTCTATTTGTTGTTGATTTATCCCACCTTGATTCTGTTAGAGATGTACCTTGTCCGTTCTCTCCAAACTGATCTTGTAATGGTATACCATCTTTACCTTGTAATGGAACATCAGTAGGATTACCACTTAAACCTTGTAAAGGTAAAATAGTATGTAAAACACCTGCGGTATCTACTCTAGCTATTCTAACATAATTAACATAATCTTGAGGTAATGGTAAATTTAAATTGTCTGGAACAGTTAATTCCATAGATTTTATTACAGGTAAAGTGTCATAAGAAAACTCTTGCACTGCCCTTCTAGCATGAAATAAAATATTATTTCGCTTAACATTGTTTAATATTTGATCTGTACCGGTAAAAGCTACAATAAAATTATTTATTATATCATTAAGTGATAATAAACTATAGCTACCGTAGTTATCTCCTAGTGCTGGTTGTTGTACTAATATGCATAAAAAGTTATTAGCAAGTGGTGCGTTTAAATGAATTGTGTTGTTAGTTGTATTTGTTACAGCAATGTTAGCTTCTAAAATTTGATTAGCTCCAGGTGAACCTGTGTCTACCGGTGTTGTAGTAGCAGTTGGTAAATCATACAACTTAAAATTTGAAGCACTGGCTATTTGAGTACCTGCTGTGTCATAAGCGCTAACTAGTGTTGTGTTAAAACTAGGAAAAGAATATTCCGTAGCAGCTGCAACAGCTGGTATAATTTTCTGCCCAGCATAATACTGCGCGTTTGTTTCTTCTAAGGGAATAGGTGCAATTGCTTTGTTAGGTGGAATAATTGTCATATCTTATTGCATTTGTTGTTGATCTATCGCTGCTACTGACTGTGCTGCGGTTTGTATTATTTCTGGATCACGTATGACTACACCAGCATACTTTAATATTTTTAATATAACTTCTGCTTGATCTTGTGAAGATATTTGAAAGTTTTGATTTGGCGCTGCAGCATTGTGAACGTATTGACCCACCGCACCTATACTATAATTCCAAACTACATCAGCTGGTTTTCTAATGTATTCCACTGTGTATGTTTTTTCAGGAGCACCATCAGCTGGAGCTAATATCGTAGGTATTGGTGGTGAAATTTTTATACTGTATCCTTCTTTGTAATATATAGGATAAGATTCACTAGGTGCAGTTAACTGAGATCTTTTTATTAAACCAAAAGATCTTCTATCTACTTGCTCTATTTCAACAGGTAGTAATGAACCATTTGTAAAATATACTGAACCTAACTTATATAGATCTGGAGATAATGTAGTTAAATCACCTTCTCCACTAGCGTTTATTGTTATAGTTTGCTCAGTTTCAAATCTAGCTATTTTTTGATTTAATATTTTAACATTATTAGCATATACATCACTATTCATAGGTTGTTTAAGAGCTAAACTTAAGCTTGTAAAATAACTTTCAAATATTTCTAATTGAACTTGTGTAGCTATTTTATTAAACTCATAAGGTGTCATATAACCTCTTTGTTCTTTGTTTAATATAGCTAACACAGTAGTGTAAACTTCGTTAACGTTTAATTCTTCTTGTGCCATAATGTATATTTAAAAAAAAGGCGGCCGCTTAGCCGCCTTAATTATAATCACTTGTTATTTTAGTTTTTTCTCTATTGATCTATAAACCTCTAAACCTTCATCTGTTTTAAACCAAGCAGCTAAAGCTGAGTAAGGGTTTTCATCAAATGGAACACTCATTAGTTTTCTACTATTACTAGCCCATTGAAACGTTCTATTATCAGCAGCTAACCTTAGTATACCTTGCTCTACAGCAACTATACCAAAGTTTCGCAAAACAACATTTTCATCTTCTGCTAGATCTAAAAACATTTGAGGATTTCTTTTAGCAAACACAACTAAATCTCTTCTTAATTCTTTAGATGATAAAGAAGTAACAGAAGATCCAAACTCTACTCTAAGTATAGCTTCTGCCTGATCAACATCCATTTCATAAGCCATGTTCATAGCTTTTATTTCATCTTCTAAATCTTCAAATTCATCAACAGCTTCTACAATTGGATCAAACTCTCTAAATAAAACTGAATTATGTGGATGTTTTTCTAAAAACTCTTGTAAATTTCTTTTTTCTTTAGGTACAAATAAATGTCCATTATCAAATACAATATGTTTTAAAGTAGCTGGTCCTTCTTGCTCGTCTACAAATATAGACTTTTGATTTGTAGCATACCTTAATTCTCTTTCATAACCTTTTTCTTCATCAAACCAAACACATGAGTATCTTTTAGAATGTCTACTAGGTATTGTATATGTTAAAGGTTTTTTGTTACCTATTAAATAATAATTTCTATCTTTATACTCCCAATTATCTTTTTTCTTTGGAGCCTTTTTTGCTTTTGTTTCCATAATATAATATAATATAATAATTAAAAAAGACCCCGCCGAAGCGGGATCTTATTATTTTTACGCTACTGCAGTAAACACTGTATCATTTTCAACAAGTCCTGTAGCATCTGGTCCTGCGAGAATACACTCTAACCAAGATACGTTAAGACTAGCTTCTAATGCTCTAGCAGCTGCTGCATCAGCTAATGTAATAGAACCTGTAACAGAACCACCACCTATGTAAGTAAATACACAGTTGTTGGAACTATCAGAAGCAACTATCTTCATGATGTTTTGTGAAGGTACATAAACTGGGTTTGAATTAGCTCCAGTTACCTTGATAAACTTTGCCATAATTTCTAATCTTTAAATGTTAAACAATAATTAAGCTCCTTTAAATAACACGAAGTTATTAGCAGCTTGTGTTACTAAACATCTTTCAGATAAGAAGTTAACTCTCATGGTGTCAAGATCAGTAGTATAAGCACCACCAACAGAACCTGTGATCCAAGCTTTAAATCTTCGATCTTCAGTTTCAGAAGCTCTATATCTTACGTGTAAGAAAGGACGTCTGATGTTTGATCCTAACATTTGATCGTATACTGTAGATGTACCAGCTGGTATCATAACACCATCAATAGCGTTATCTAAACCTCTAGTAGTAGCATCGTTTAAGTATTTCCAATCAGTTTTGTAGAAGTCATAAGAACCTCTTCTAAAACCAGAGAAACCAAAGTTAAGTGCCATTTCAGCTTCATTGTCAAATAGACCGTAAGAAGCAGCAGTGTTTGAAGCGTAAGCTCCATTAACAGCAGCTAACATATCATCAAAATCAAGAGCAGTTTGTCTTGATAAGAATAACATATTTTCTTCAATAGCACCTTGCTTATCTAGTTGTTTTAGTATTTCGTCAAAATCACCTAAAGCGCCTGAACCTGGGGCAGCAGCGCCAGCGAAACCAGAGTATACATTACCTCTTGATTCAATAGCAGCAAACAAACCTTCAGTACCTTTGATGTCTTGAGCAGCACCACCTGGTCCAAAATTACCACCAAATTGAGTAGCGGCAACACCAGGATTAGCTTGTAGCTCACCTTCAACCATAGCCATTTCCAAGTAATCTTGGAATCTCAATCTAGTTTCAGCTTCTGATTTTAAATACCATAAGTATCCTGATGTTCCGTCTTCAGTAGCTACTTCGATCCAGCCAATTTGTGCTGTATCAGATCCACTTAATTCATAATTATCTTTTAATATAATTGGTGAATTAAAAAATCTTGTTACATTTGGTTCAATAGCACCTGACATTCCATCACTTCCTTTTGGAAATTCAGAACCGTAAACAAATAATTTACAAAGTGCAGTAGCACCAATAATACCACCTCTAGCGGCTAATTGTGCAGACGTCTCTTCGTAAAGAATTGCATCAAATACATATCCATTACCACCAGCAGTTAACTCAGTAACTAAAGCTTTAGTTGTTTTCAAACCTGTAGCAATGTCAGAAATTAAAATTGTATTACCAACTCTAATACCTGAAGTTGTAGGGTTGTTAGGCCCTGGAGTAATAGTAACTATTACTGTTGAACCGGCAGCTCCACCTTTGGCTTGTACTTTTACAGTATCATATGCAACGTGTAATCTATTTTGTTCAGTCCAGATAACCTGATCTGATGTAAGTGGCATTTCAGCGCCAACCATTCTTAAGAATCCTGATAACGTTCTGTTACCATACCTTTCCACTTCTTGTTCATAAAGCTCTGGCAAATATTGCTGTGCCCACGTGTCAAAGTTACCATCTGCAAAGTCAATATAATTGTCTTGTACAGTAACTTGTTGAGGCATTGGCGTTATGCTAGGTGGAACGGCTCCTCCTGATAAACTCATAATTTATTTTTTTATTTATGTTCTTTTTTTAATTCTCAACTTGGTAGCATTTGGGCCGCTTATAGCTCTTACTTTCCAACCATTTGGCATTGTATCTCCTTGCTCACCCGATCTTGGAGTATTATCTATGTTTTTTGATTTGGAAACAATATCTCTAGTTGCGTCGGCTTTACCTTGCTCATAGAAATGTTCTGCTATTCTATCGGCGTTCCGTGCAACATATAACGCTTTGTGGTAGCCGTTTAAATCTTCAATTTCGCCTTTATTATTTGTAAAAGGTTTTACAAACTTACCAACGTCATCTTGATTATCTGCTACTTGAAATGGATTTGATACTTTATATCTAAATTTCTTTTCACCAACTTTAAAATCAAAACCTTTGAATTCATTGTTAAAAAGATCTTTGGTATTCTTTATAAATCTATTTCTCGTTTCTGTCATCACGGATTGCTCCTTGTTGTATCTATTGAAAAAGTCCATAGCTTTCTGTTGTTCATTAGTATTAGATGGCCTCAACTTGATTTCATCATAATACTTAGTTTTCATTTGCTCCAGAAATTTTCGGGCTTTTGCAACTTCTTCTTTATATGCAAGCTTTTGCTTACGTACAAATCTTTCTTCATCCACTTCTTCGTCATAGTTAAATTTATCTTCCATTAAAAAAGATATTTCACTATCATCAAGATGTGGTTTATTTTTTTTATAATATTCTCTTACTAAAAGTGAGTCATCATATTTAGTATAATCTTTATTTAAAGTAACGTAATCTTCAACTGTACCTCCAGTATCTTGCATAAAATCAACTAACTTTTTGATATTTTCAGGTAGTTGAATACCGGTGGTTTCTTCTTTTGCTATAGCTTGTTCAGCTTGTTTTGTTAATTCTTGCGCTTCTTCTTTAACTTCATTTATTACCGTGACTTCCTCGTTCTCATTTTCGTTTTTCGCTTCGACTTTTTCTTCGGTAACTTCTTCAAGTCTTGGTTCGGGTGCTCGCTCCTCCACTTTTTCCACATCTTTGGTTTGTTCAACCGCATCCACACTTCCTGCGCTTTGCTCTGGAATGGCATCTTTTTCTTTTTTAGTTAAATCTACTTTTGTTACTTTTTTTTCGTTAGTATACTTTCGAGGTCTACCAACTTTCTTTTTCATTTTTAGAGGTTCTTTAGTCTCTTTCTCGGTTTCTGTTGACATAATACAATATAATAATTAAATATTTAGAGCAGTTTCACCTTGCTCATTTTCAAAGTCTATAGGTGTTAAATCATTTTTCTTTTGATCTATCATAGCGCTTTGTTGTGTGCCAATTATTTTGGCTCGTTTATCTTTACGATCTTCAATTTCTTTTTCTTTGTTAGCTTCTCTACTTATTTTTTGCTGACCTAGTTGCATGTTGTAGTTAAACTCAAGTTCCATTAATTCTCTTTTAATTTGAGCTTCAACTCTCATACGTTCTATTTCAAATTGAGATTTAGCTTTTTCTTTTTTAACTTCAACATCCATTGTAGCTTGCTTCTTTTGAACTTCTGCCATAGCCGCTGCTTCACTAGCTTGTGCGTTAGCTTGAGCTTGAGCTTGTATATTAGCTTGATTAGCAGCTTGAGCAGCAGCCGCAGCTCTTTTACGTTTAAGCTTAAGCATTTGATTAGCTAACTTTAAGTTGTTAATGTTTCTAACATCAATAGCATCTTCTAGGTTAATACTGCCTTGAGTTAAAGCAGCTTGAATATTAGCTTCTAACTGTTCTTTCTCTCTTTCATCAGGTACTAAATCTAAGTATAAACCGTAGTCAAATAAATGAATATTTTTTAAATCGTCTAATTGACCTACGTTCCATGTTGATATACTATTCTTTAAAGCTTCTTCTGTTAAAGCAAACTCAATACTATCAGCAGTTCTTAATACTACATTTTCACAAGTTTTTAAAGTTAAATATAAATAACTATTAAGCACATGTTTTGTAGCTACATTTGAATTAGCAGCAGCTAGTTTTTGTAAACCTACTAATGAGTCAGAGTTAGGCATACTACCATCTCTAGCCTCGTTTAAACCGGTCACATCTCTTATCATCTGCAAGTAATACTGGTAAGTCTGTATAAGGCTTTGTATTTTATTGCCACCTGAATTTGATTGTAGTTCTTGTATAGGTATTCTACCTGGATTAGGATCACCATCTACAGTCATAGATCTACCTAATATACTACCTGTTTGAAAATACATGTTTAATGCTTCTTTAGCGTTATAACTTGTACCATTACCTAAATCTACCTCAGCCAAACCATCAACGTCTAAGTAAACACCGTCAGGTATTAATTTAGATATTACTTGTTGTATTTTTAAATGTGTTAACTGTATCATGTCAGCAAAACCCATCATTCTACCAACAAGAGATTCTATTCTACCTTTGTATAATTTAGGAGCACAGATATTATAATTCATATTCACTTTTACCAAATTAGATTTTGGCCTTGTCATATTTTTAGCTAAACCCCAGTCTAGCATCATATCATAACCTAAAACTTTACAACCACTATATAATACTTCTATTGATCTTCCTACTTTATCAAAGTTATCTGTAGTTGGTGGGTTAAAAGTATCTGGTTTTTCTAATGCTTTTTCTAAACCTGTAGCAGTCTTTTTTATTTTAAATACTTGATCGCTATAAGTTTTATATTCGTAGTATAATAAATAAACATAGTTTCCATCATAGTTTTTATTGTAATTATATAGAAAACTAGCATTACCTTGATACTGCTCTAATTTTTCTACTTGCTCATCTGTTAGATATGGAAATTGTTTTTTGATTTCAGGTATAGATAAAGCTTTTACTTCGCCTACATACCATATATCTTGAAAATTAGGATCTTCAGTATATGAATAAACCATACGTGTGGGATCTACATATTCTACTTTAACACCTTCAGCTGAGTTCCAATTTGTTTTAACTGCACCAATACCTAGAGTAACTAAATCTTCTATCATTCGTTTTTTAGTTAAAGTATATTTATTAAACTCTAGTGTATTATTAATTGCTTCTTCTGCAGCTATTTCACTTGCTTGTTTGTAACTAAGCTGCATGTGTAAATCTAACTCATCTTTATTTTCAGGTAATTCTTCTGGGTTTTGAGCGTTAAATAAGTTTAAACCTATAGTTCCTTGTAGGTTGTTTAAAAATTCTTTTGCCTGCATATCTCTTAATATGTCTTCAGCATATTTAGATCTTACTCGTCTTGACTCTGGATCTTGAGCAAAAGCTTTAATGTCATATAGTTTATCATCCATGCCATTAACTACAATATCTACAAACTTAGGTATTATAGGAACAGGTTTCCAATCTAAATTAAGATAAGATAAATCACCATTTATAGCTAGTTCATCTTTGTACTTTTGAACCGGTTGTTCTGCTCTAGCATATAGCCTACGCATTCTAAAGCTATTATACATGGTGTTAAATCTATTTTCAACTCCAGATCTAGTCCCACTAAACCAGTCACCCTCAATAGCCATAGCAACTTGTTTGCCATACTCCATGCTTTCTTTTACTTCATCAGGTACTACCTGATCTGGAAAGGCGCTATAAGTATTGTTAATCTTCATTCATTATATTATTTGTGACATAAATCCTTTGTTATTGTACCTTCTTATACCAAGGTCAACATTATTTTTTTCTCGTACAGGAACAGGCCTATATCTATTCTTATTACAAGCCATTATTGCTAAACCAGAACTAATTGAAGCATCATACTTAGTTCTATTGTTTATATTGAAATGACTCCAGTCTTCTAATGTTTTTTGAAAATACATATCACCAAAGCCTTCTTTTATTTCCCCAACATATGTTTCTATATAATATTCAATAGCAGCTGCATGAGCTTGCTTAATATCTTCACTTGAGTTAGGTATACCACCTATTTCTCTTTCAGATGCTGATAACTTTGTAGACAACTTATCAGGTCTATTCATACTAAAGCCTCTGTAACCTCTTCTTTTAAAATGATATAATAATCTAGGTTTATTATTCTCTGCTAAAAGTGGCATTCCATAAAACACACAAGCCATTAAAACATCTTCAAAAAATATTTCAGCTGTTTCAGGTCTTGCTACATATTCTAAAAAAAAATGATTAGCAGGAGCTTCTTCCATAGAAAACTTAGTTAATCCATGTAATGCTCCTTTACTACCGCGACCATCAACAGTACCGCTAATGTCGTAAGAGTCACAACCAAAAGCTCCGACGTGTTCGTTACCTGGATATTTAACTCCATTTTTCTTAATTATTCTATTTTGTAAATTACTAGGTGGTATCCAACTAATTAAAAATCTACCTTTAGGATTAGGTACAAACATAACCTCTGTATCTTTTATCCCATTTACCCACATAAATGATCCTTGTGTTACATTAGCTCTATTATTAATATCTTCGTTATAATCTATTTGTTGGTATATTCTAGTTAAATTAAATAGACTATCTTTTGTTTCGTCTCTAAACGCGTGTTTTTCAGTTCTAGGAAATTGCCTGTAATATTCATTTAAAGCGTCTTGATCATGTTTTAAGCCTTCAACCTCGTTCTCCCAGTGCGTGATGACTCCTGTCGTAATTGTTCCACCATCGATTGTTTTAATTGGATTTGTTGGAGAATCAAAAATAGGTGATCCGAAAGTATCCATGAATCCTTCGTAGTTCCACTCCATAGGTATG
>FUFK010041557.1_pt1 | contig 28470 bp, 26 predicted proteins | sample 1021851 | NCBI WGS metagenome assembly FUFK01 (sample SAMEA51879418, study PRJEB19060) | metagenome
TATTACTTAAAAGCTCTTGAAAAAGAAAAAGAAGATAAAATTAAATACGGAACAACAGACTTTGCAAGAAGTGAAGTTGAAAGTGCAGCAAAATCATTCCAATCATATTGGAGAGATATTATGCAGTTTAAGNTATGATTAAGTTAAAAGAAATNATATCAGAACAAGACAATACCATTGGTAAAAAAGAGTGGTCGAAAGTAGAAAAAACTATCACTCGTGGTATGGATATGGTATTTGATAAAGGTGTTAAATACATAAGAGACTACGAAAGGTCAAATCTACCACCAGTAGAAAAGAAAATGTTAAGTGATTTCTTTGATAATTATTTTTTATTGAAAAAAAGGTTTCAAAAAATAAACAAACATTTAGTAACAAAAGGTTTTTTAAAATGATTAAACTAAAAAATATATTACTAAAAGAGGAAATGAGTTCAAAAGATAAACAAGCTATGAAATCATCAGTCCGTAATATAGATTTTCATATTGGATACATAAATGGTGAGATTAAAAAACTTGTTAAGATGTTAAACAAAGAAGGTATGAAAAAATCATCAAGAGAACTTGAATTATCTTACAAGAAAAAAATATTAGATTTCCAAAAAGATATCAAAAATATTTCCGTACAACATTTAGAAGAGGATTTTTCTGGCATTACTAATGTGGGTGCTGGATATTCCAATAAAGAAGCACAAAAATTTTCAATAGATGCGGTGAACAAAGCAGGAAAAGAAATAGGAAAAGCTCAACAAAAAGCAGTAAGTATTTTTACATCTGACCTAAAGAATAAAAAATATGATAATATGGATTTAATTCGTAGTATCAAAACAGGTAATATAAGAGACACAAGTTTTTCTAAAAGAAATGTATTACAACAATTATATTTTGATGTAAGAGATAGATTTAACAAATACAATAGACGAAAAAAGAATTAACTTATATTTATAAGTAAGGAGAAAATAAAATGGCAAAACTTAAAAAAATAATCAAAGAAAACTTTTCATTAGTCGGTGGAGTAGTTTCAGTACCAGCAGTAAATGCAGGGTATGGTTCTTTATCACAAATCGTTAAAGAAAAGTATGGTGAACAAACACAAAGAGTTTCATCTGAGCAAGTATCAAAAGCTTTAAAAAGCTATAACAAATTAGGTGAAACACTATATCAACAACAATCATTAAAGAAAACTGCAAAATCTTTATCTGAAATAGCAGAGATGGCAGCAACACATACGGTTCAAGAAACTGAAGATTGGTTTGATAAAGTTACGGTAACTCGTAATATGAAAGAATTAACAAATCATTCAAAACAATTCTCAAAGATTGCAGAAGAAGCATCATCAGTACAACAAAGATTATCAGCACTATATGAAGATATGGGTGTAATTTTAAATCGTTATTATGATATTCCTGAAACACATATTCCAGGACACGACGATGATGATAGAGATGTTAGAAGTAAAGATAGTATTGAAGAAGGCGACTATGAACAATTTTTCCAATCAGCAATGAAAAAATTTGGAATCAAATCACCGGATGAATTAAAAGACGATGAAGCAAAGAAAAAGTTTTTTAACTATGTGGATAAAAACTACAAAGCAAAAGCTGAAGGTAAAAAAGATAGCGAAGAAGTTCAACAACCTGGCAAAAGAGATGATGACAAGGACATCAAATACTATTAATTATGAAACTTAAAAAACTATTAAAAGAAACAAAAGCTTGANGAAAGAAAGTTTGGTGAGCCATTACCAACACTTGAAGACACTACCAAAGCATACAAGTTAAGAAAAGAAGAAGAATTAAATGACTCGTTTAAACCAAAGTTTAGAGATACTGAAAAGGTAGCAAAAATACTTGGTAAAGACATAAATGATGTTGCTGATTTTCTAAAAAAATATAAACTTGACGCAGACGATTTATTAGATGTTATTGAAGCCGGAGACAGAAGAAGAAGTTCATTAATGATTATCGCAGCTATGAGTGGTAGAAGAAGAGCATTAAAACAATTAGACGATTTATTAGGATTTTTATAAACAAAAGAAAGAGAGTAAAGGTTGTTAAAAGTAGAGATTCGTAAGGGTCAATCAGTAGAAAAAGCACTTAAAATATTCAAACGAAAAGTCAAAGATTCTGGCATTATGTTTGATTTGAAAGAGCGTTCCTTTTATAAAAAGCCGTCGGCAATCAAAAGAGAACAAAGAAATAAAGCAAAACTACGAGCCAAATACGAAAAATTAAGAAATCAAGAAGACTAAAAAATATACACACTTTGTGTGATTTTTTTCAAATATTTACTATTTATTACTAAATAAATACACTATCGTATTTTCATACATCATATAGTGTAACCGATTAAACTAATCTAATTATAGTTCCAAATAACTATATTGAATCCAAAACGGAGAATTAACAATGGATGATTTATTAAGAGAAGCTATCGCTGATGCAAAATCAGTTAGAGAAACTGCACTTGCAAATGCAAAGATAGCGCTTGAGGAAGCATTCACACCACGTTTACAATCTATGTTATCTAAAAAAATAGCATCTGAAATGGAAGACAAGGACGAAACTGAAGACTCAGAAGAAATGAGAGAAGAAGAAGACGCCGAGGAAGAAATGGAAGAAGCTATGCACGATAAAGAAGAAGGCGAACACGAAGAAGGCGAACACGAAGAAATGAGAGACGCTGACGAAATGGACGCTGAGGAAATGAGTGATGCCGACGAAATGGACGCTGAAGAAATGCGTGATGCTGAAGAAGCTATGCACGATAAAGAAGAAGGCGAACACGAAGAAATGCGTGACGCTGAAGAAGGCGAACACGAAGAAGGTGAGCACGAAGAAATGCGTGATAAAGATGAAGATGAAATGGAAGAAGCTATGCACGATAAAGAGGAAACAGAAGACGCTGAAGAAACAGATGATGTTGATGAAGACGAACTTGACCTTGAATCAGTATTAGCTGAGCTAGAAAAAGACTTAGATGATGAAGACAAAGTTGATGAAGAATACAATACTGACGAAGTCGGTGATGGTATGAACAAAGACGAAGTTGAAACAGATGAGGATAAATTAGCTGAAAATGATGTTTCTTCTGAAATCGGAAAAGCAGATAACAAACTTGCGCCAGCCGCAGGTGATACTTCAAAAGTAGGACAAGGTCCAGAATCAGAAGGTTCTGACAAAAAAGCCGGTGATGAACTTGGCGACCACGAAACTGTTGACGACTTAGTAGAAGTTGAAGACAAGGACGAGGAAGACCTTGACTTAGACGAAGTTCTAAGAGCACTTACTGAAGAAGATAAAGAAGAAGAAGACGCGGAAGAGAATGAAAAACTCAAAGCAGAAATTAAAGAGCATCGTAAAGTAATACACTTTATGAGAAGTAAATTAAACGAAGTTAATCTCTTGAATGCAAAACTATTGTTCTCAAACAAACTATTTAGAGCATTCGGACTAAACAACAACCAAAAATTAAAAGTTGTTGAAACTTTTGACAGAACTAAAAACCTAAGAGAAGTTAAATTGGTTTACGCTACATTAGCAGAATCATTTAAAAAACCTTCAAATAGAATTAGTGAATCAGTTAAAAAAGGTTCGGCTTCTAAACCAGTTCGTTCAACAAAACCAAAAGCGGTATTGTCTGAGGGAGCAGAGTTAAAAGCAAGATTCAAGAAATTAGCTAACATCTTATAGGAGATTAACCGTGAGTAAATTAAATTCAATCGAAAAGTTGATGGACGGATACAATCCACAAAGACAGCTTTTAGAACAAACTCGTCAGTTAGTCAAAAAATGGGAGCCGACAGGTCTTTTAGAGGGTCTTGAAGACGAAACAAAAAGACACGGAATGGCAGTCCTACTTGAAAACCAAGCAGGTCAGTTAATCCAAGAGGCATCCGTAACAGGTGGTCAAAATGCAGAAGAATGGAGCGGTGTAGCTCTACCATTAGTTCGTAGAATTTTTGGTGAGTTAGCAGCACAAGACTTTGTTAGTGTTCAACCAATGAACCTACCAAGTGGTCTTATCTTCTACCTTGACTTCAAATACGGAACTGCACAAACAGGTAACCATACAGAGAACGCAGATGTATATGGTAATACATCAGGTTCAAATGTTGACGCAAGTGGCGGTTTATATGGAGCAGGTAAATTTGGATACTCAATCAATGACGTTGAAACAGACGAGCAGTTAGTAGGAACAACAGCATCAGCTAGTTCTTTCTCAACAGCATCAGTTTCTTTCGCAGATGTTGATTTTGAACCAGACCTATCTTCATCAGTAGCAACAGGTGCTACAGCTGACAATGGATTGTTAAAAATTGTTACATCTACACTTTCATACACAAATGCAGACACAGACGCTGTTAGAGCATTTAGTATTTCAGGTAGTATGTTTGACGAATTTTTCCCAGCATACACAAAGTATGATTCATCAGCAAACACAATTAGCTTTATTGTTAGAAAATCTAACGCTACAAACCCACCAAGTTTGAAGGTTAAATATCATAAACAACCAGCGACAGATTATTCAAGAACTGACTTTGAAGCAACAGCAGCTAATATAGATGCTAACCCAGAAGCAGATATCGATATTCCTGAACTAGATATCGCGTTAAAGAGTATTCCAATCATTGCGAAAACTCGTAAGTTAAAAGCAGTCTGGACTCCAGAACTTGCACAAGACTTAAACGCATATCACTCAGTTGACGCAGAAGCAGAATTAACATCATTACTTTCTGAGTATATTTCTATGGAAATTGACTTAGAAATCTTAGATATGTTAATGGCTTCAGGAACAGCAAAGACTGAAAGATGGTCAGCAAGAGTAGGATATGAATACAATTCATCAAACACATTGTTTGAAGAATCAAGTGGTGCTTCTAATGCATATACAAAAGGTGAGTGGTTCCAGACACTTGGAAACAAGATACAAGCAGTATCTAACGCAATTCACCAGAAAACTCTAAGAGGAGGTGCAAACTTCTTAGTTGTTTCACCAGAAACAGCAACAATCATAGAGTCAATTCCTGGATATGCAGCAGACACAACAGGCGAAGCGACAACAAACCAATTCGCTATGGGTGTTCAAAAAGTAGGTGCCCTAAATAACAGATACACAGTGTATAAAAACCCATATATGTTAGAAAATAGCATACTTGTAGGTTTCAGAGGACAAAACTTCCTTGAAACTGGAGCGGTTTATGCACCATATGTACCGTTAATTATGACACCGCTTGTCTACGACCCTAAGAACTTCACACCAAGAAAAGGCGTAATGACTCGTTATGCTAAGAAAATGGTTAGACCTGAGTTCTATGGTAAAATCGTAGTAGCTGATGTAAATTATGTCTAATGACATTTAACTGATTACAATTATAAAGTAATAGTTAACATTGACTAAGAAAAAGCCCCTATTAATTTAGGGGTTTTTTCTTTATGAGATATTTATATATGTAGATTAATTTCCAGCCCTGGCAACGGATGTTGTGGGTATTGTAATCTTAATACAATTAAAGGATAAGGGAAGCAGGAAATCCCCTTATTGCATGGAGAAAAATAATGGCAAGTGTAACAAAAGCAAGCCTTAAATCAAAACTAAGACAATCTAATGCAAACTATTTTGATGACTTAGCAGACTCTATCACTACATTAGCAGATGGTGGTGTTTTAGCCGCTGGTAGTGTATTGGGTGTTGGACAGCAAACTGTAGCAGCAGCAGGTTCAGACCAAGCTGGTGCAGGAGCAATCAGCGCAACAGGTGGAACACTTGTTGTCGCAACAGGTGCAGACAACACAAAAGGTATTAGACTACCTTTATTGTCAGATGTAACCGTTGGAACAATGTTCTTGATTTTCAACAACCTTTCTAATAAAACATTAGAGGTTTACCCAGGTTCAGGTGACGGAATCAACCCAGCTTCTGACAATGCGGCTATAACAATAGCAGCAGATACAATTATGCTTTGTATCGCGTTAGACACAGCTGAGTGGATTGGCGCAGAGTTCAACGTAGTTGCAGCATAATAATATCAGTCCTGAAACTGATTTATTATAATGAAATGAAAAGCCCCTACTATTTGTAGGGGTTTTTCGTGTTTCTTATATTTATTAATGTATATACAATTACTATTAATAGGAGAATTAAATGGCTCAAGAAGCAATATGGCCAGGTTCGGGTTCCGCAGTAAGCGAATCCACACCATTTGGGTTATACGATAATGACTCAGAATTCCAAACAGAAGCACCACAAGTAGCAACTTGGTGTGCAAAAAGACTTGGATATCCAATTATGGATGTTGAACTTCAAGATAATCAGTTTTATGCTTGTCTTGAAGAAGCTATATCTGAATATGGTGCCCAAGTAAATCAATTCAATATTCGTGATAACTTATTTCACTTAAAAGGTCAATCAACAGGTTCAAACTTTACTCACAAACGAGTTAAACCTACATTGGGCGAAACTATATTCATTTCAGAAGAATATGGACAAGAAGCTCAAGTTGGTGGTTCATTAGAGGTAAAAAGAACAGCAGTTTCTATCAATTCAGGTAGTCAAACTTATAACTTAAATGAATTAGTTAGTGATGTAAGTGAATCAGGAGCATCAATTGAAGTTCGTAAAGTTCATTATGAAGCAAGACCTGCGGTCACAAGATACTTTGACCCATACGCTTCAACAGGATTTGGAACTTATAATATGTTGGACGGATTTGGTTTTGGAAGTTATTCACCAGCGATTACTTTCGTATTACAACCAATCTATGCAGATTTGTTAAGAATACAAGCCATAGAATTTAATGACCAAATAAGAAAGTCAGCATATTCATTTGAAATTAAAAATAATCAAATGAGAATATTCCCAATACCAACTGAATCAGGTTCGGTATGGATTGAGTATGTTAAGACTTCTGATAGAGATAATCCACTAAGAACTCGTCATAGTGGTTCAAGTGATGATACGGTAGTATCTGATTACTCTAATGTTAATTATGACTTTATGGTTTATTCAAACATATAATGATGTAGGTAAACAATGGATAAGAAAATACACATTAGCACTATCAAAAGAGTTATTAGGTATTATTCGTTCCAAATATGGTAATATTCCTATTCCAAATGCAGAGGTTTCACTTGACGGAGATACTTTAAGAGCAGAAGCAACTGCTGAAAAAGAACAATTAATAGAACAATTGAGAGAAAACTTAGAACAAACAAGTCGTAAGGCACTTATGGAAGCTCAAAAAGATGAAAGTGATTTCCAACAAGAAACACTTCGTAAAGTTCCTTACCCAATCTATATAGGATAATTTAATGCCACAGAGATTTTATGGAAACAAAGATTTGGCAACCTTTGAAAAGTTCAATAGAGAACTTGTAGGTGAACCAAATATTGACGATTGCGGTATCATAGACCAATTTGTAATATTGTATCGTGTATCAGTTTACGATACAGAAACAAATATGTATGGTGAGTCATCTGAGGGTAAAGTGTATAAACAAGGAGTTAAATTACCTTGTATTGTAGATGCGGAAGATTTTAATTTTGACTACACAGACTTTGGTGCGGACAATTCACAAAATGTATCGTTCGCATTTCAAAGAGCATATTTAGTTGAGGTCAATGTAAAGCCAGATATTGGTGATATATTTAAATGGAACGAGGGTTATTTTGAAGTTAAATCATATAATGAAAATCAATTAGTCGGTGGACAACCAGATAACTCACACTCAATCGTGGTTCAAGCACATTTAGTAAGAATGCCAACCAATAATTTAGAAGAGTATAGAGGATTTTAATGCCAAGAAGAGAGAAACCGATACCAAGAAGTCAAAGAAATACTTTTAATCGTGGAAGAAAGATTAGTCGTAATTCACCAGGAGCAGCAGATGATGTAAAGAACTTATCCGTAGGTATTATGGATATGGACTCTGCTATTATGTATTACTTTAATGAAGTAATCAAACCTGAAGTTACGGTAAATGAGGAAAAAGTAAAAGTCCCTTGTATTTACGCATCACCAGAAAGATGGAATCAAATTACTAAACAAGGATTTNTACGAGATAAAAAACGACAAATTATCGTTCCGTTGATTGTATTTAAGAGAACAGGTATGTCTCGTGATGACAATATGCCAATTGACAAATTGGATGCCAATGACCCAAAAATATTTTATTCATTTCAAAAAAGATACTCACAACAAAATCGTTTTGATAAATTTTCAGTATTACAAAACTTAGAACCTAATCGTGAATACTATAATGTCGCTATGCCAGATTATGTAAGTTTAACTTATGAATTTACCATATGGACTTCTTATATTGAACAAATGAATAGTATAGTTGAAAATATTAATTTTTCAGACGGCGCATATTGGGGTGAGCCAGGTAAAATGAGATTTAGAACTAAAATAGAAAGTTTTTCTGACGCAAGTCAAGTAGAGGGTGAAAGATTAATCAAGACTACTTTTGGTATGAATTTAAATGGTTATATTCTACCTGAGTCATTTAATGATGAAATTACAACACAAAAATATTTAACACCTAAAAAAATTATTATAAGAGAGGAAACAGATAAAATATTATCCTTAACAGAAGACGCACCTGAAAGTAAACAATCAGGAGTGGATAGTTCATTTAAAGATGTATTTGGTATAACGGTTGGTAATTCATTTATACTAACACAAGGAACAGGTGTGACTATATCCAATAGTGGTGTAGGTTTTGATGGTTCAACTAAATTAACACAAAATATGTCTATTGGACAAGATGTGGCTACAAGTGCAAATGTTACATTTAATCAAGTAACTGCAAGTAATGCTATACAAATAGGTGATACATCTACGATATATTCTTCTACTGGCATAAGTGGTGATATAGATATTACAGGTTCATTTGAAACGACTGGTAATTTGACCGTACAAGGTAATACAACTATTCAAGGAACAATAACTGCAAACGAACTACACACAACATTTACTTCCGCATCAATTATATTTGCAAGTGGTTCTACGAAGTTTGGTGATACTCTTGATGATACACATCAATTTACAGGTAGTGTTTCAACAACAGGTTCATTTAGTTTAAATGGATATGAGGTAAATGAAATATCAAACGATACAGATTTAACAGACGGAAGTGCAACTGCATTAGTGACGGAAAATGCAGTAAAAACTTATGTTGAAGCGAACACAGCTACCGTTTCAGCATATTTAAGAAAACATTTTGTAAAGTCATCAGCAAGTATAACAAATGCAACGACAGCGAGTTTCACGGCAGTAACAGCATCCGCACCAACAGGATATACAGCAACAAGTGAAAATGACTTTGTGTTCTTTATCAATGGACAATATATGGAACACAATGCTTTAGCAATCCAACAAAAAGGTAGTTCATTAGAATTACACGTTCATACAGGAAGTATTGGATATATTTTAGAAAGTGATGATGAGATTTTAGGTATTGGTAAATTTAATTCATAAGGTTTACAATGGCAGTAGAATTAAAATATAATAATCCACTAACATTAGAAGTTGGGACAGGAATAACAGGTAGTGTTAATGGAGAAAATTTTACAACTCGTCAAATTGAGGGACTTGTTGATGAAAATGTGGTTGTTAATATTGGACAAGAAGTTGAAACAACTTCTAACACTACATTTAATAATGTAACAAGTTCTAATGGTGTAAAAGTTGATAGTTTAATTTTAGGTGATGGATTTATTAGTAGTTCAAATAGTGTCGTAGCACACACAGGTAGTGTTGTGGTTACGGGAAATACGATAGCACCATCTATGAATTTAAATGGTCAATTAAATGCACAAAAATTTGAAATAAGTGTAACAGGTTCAACCACAATACAAAAAAGTGGTTCAACAATATTTGGTGATACATTAGATGACACTCACGATATTTCAGGAAGTAATATTGTTTCAAGTTCTTACGAATTAAACAATTATTCTATTACTGAAATATCAAATGATACAAGTTTAGGTGATGAAAGCGCGACAGCTTTAGTAACTGAAAATGCAGTAAAAACATTTTTTATTAATACGGGTGTTGTAGATGAAAATGTCTACCTTAGAAAGTCATTTGCACATACGGGAAGTTTTACAAGTGCAAATACTTCAAGTTTTAATGCAGTGACAGCATCAGCTCCAACAGGACTAAGTGCTACAACTGAAAATGATTTTATGTTTTTTATTAACGGAATGTTAATTGAAAACGATGCTTTGGAAATAGTTCAAAAGACATCAACAAATTTAGAATTAAGGTTAGATACAAGTGAATTAGGATACTCATTAGAAAGTGATGATGAGGTCATAGGATTTGGTAAATTTAATAGTTAGATATTTATAAGTAGGAAAAATAAAAGAGAAATATGGCTAATATTAAGGGAAAACAGTTAACGGATAGTTTATCGGTTACGAATGTAACGGGTTCAAATGTCAGTGCGAGTGGATTAATCACTTCTGAAAATTCGATTGTTAAGAATGACTTAACGGTTGGTGGTAATTTAGATATTGCTGATACAATATTTCACACAGGAGATTCAAATACAAAGATAAGATTTCCTGATGTTGATACGATTAGTTTTCATACTTCTGGTGAAGAAAGATTAAGAATTTCCGCAGGTGGACATATAACTGCAAGTGGAGATATTAGTTCAAGCGCTACTATAACAGGTAATATTCTAAATGTAAACACAAGAGTTAAAGCTATTGGCTCTTCTTTAGAGTTTGCAGGTAATACATTAGATTTTGTAGATGGTAGTTCCGCCGGCCGATTGTTCAAAGGAACAGCAGGTGGTAGTTTTGAAGCATACTACAATGGTCAGAAAAAAATAGAAACAACAGCAGGTGGTATTCTTGTAGGTTCTGGAAGTATATCAGGTAATATAACTGCAAGTGGAAACATAAGTGCAAGTGGTGATGTAACAGCAAATGAATTTAATGGAATTTTTATTGGTGCATTATCAAGTTCAGCACAAATATCAACAGACATTAGTGGTTCGTTTGTTGCACCAAGTGCTAGTTTTTCAACAAGAGTAACAACTGCAGAAACAGAATTAGCAAATACTTTAGTATCAAGTTCAGCTCAAATAGCTGACGATATTAGTGGTTCTTTATCCACAGCAGCTATTGTCGGATTAGGTGCAAGTATAGTATCAGCATCTGCACAATTGTCCACAGACATAAGTGGTTCATTTACACCAGCAAGTGCAAGTTTTTCAACAAGAGTAACAACTGCAGAAACAGAATTAGGTAATACCTTAGTATCAAGTTCAGCCCAAATATCTACTGATATTAGTGGGTCTTTATCCGCAGCAGCAGTCGTAGGATTAGGAGCAGGAATTATATCAGGTTCAAGTTCCAATAGTAATTTAACAACAGCAATCGTTAGTGAGGGAGCAGACATATTATCAGGTTCAGCTCAAATCGCTAATGACATAAGTGGGTCGTTATCCGCAGCAGCAGTCGTAGGATTAGGAGCAAACATTTTATCAGGTTCTGCTCAAATCGCTAATGATGTTAGTGGTTCTTTATCCGCAGCAGCAATCGTAGGATTAGGAGCAGGTATCGTATCGGGTTCAATTGACGGAACTATATCGGGTTCAGCTCAAATAGCTGGTGATATTAGTGGTTCATTTACAGGTGAATTAAGTGGTAGTCATATTAAATTTGTCGGTGGTGGTGTAAGTGGTTCAGCAGCTTCAACAGGTTCATTTGGACAATTAGAAATTGGTAATGGTGGTGATATTGTATTAACCGAAGACCAAAGAATATTTTTTGAAGCAGATAAAGCAACTTACATAGAAACACACGCTGCAGATTCATTTAGAATAGTTGTCAATAACAAACAAATGTTCTTATTAGATGAGGATACTGGTGATAGAGCAGTATTTGGTAATGGAACAAAAGTTTTTATAGGTTCTAATAATAATTTCACACCATCAGCATCATTACATATTGCAGGAAATGTATGGGTAAGTGGTTCAGACGCTCAAGGTGGAGCACACGTTACCGCAAGTGGAAACATTAGTGGTAGTGCAAGTGGTTCTTTACAGAATTTATCAGTAACAGATAATATATCTGCTGCAAACATTTCAGCTTCGGTAGTTCAAGCAACACAAGGAACAATTGATATTCATTCATTGAGTGGATATGTGGCAAATGAAAACATAGACCATAGTGGAGTAACAATTACCGCAGGTAATGGTTTAACAGGTGGTGGAACAATAGAATCCACAAGGACATTGGCAGTCGGAGCAGGAACAGGTGTTACGGTAAATGCAAATGATGTAGCTATCGGACAAGATGTAGCGACTGACGCAGATGTAGAGTTCGCATCCATAACCACAACAGGAAATATTACTGCACAAGGTGATATCATAGCAGAAAATTATATTGTAAGTTCATCAGTAACACATATGACTTCATCTGCAATTAGTGGTTCAAGTATATTTGGAGATACACTTGACGATACACACCAATTTACAGGTTCAGTATTTGTAAGTGGTTCAACATTTAATATTGACGCAGACGGTGGTCTAAGTTCAAGTGCGAGTGGTTCTTTCTTAAATGTAAAAATTACGGACAACTTAGGAGTTACAGGTAAATTTACATTACCTAACATTACAGATGTATCAGCTTCTATCGCAGGTGCGGTAGCAGGTGGTGATGGTATGGGTAATCATACAGCCACACAAGATTTAGATATGGACGGAAATGACATCTTTGATGTAGGACATATAAGTTCAAGTGGTAATATTAGTAGTAGTTTAGGTAATATTTTAGGATTTAAATCAGGTTCTTTCCAACAATTAGACGCAAATGTTGTTTCCGCATCATCAGTTCAAGCAACAAATTTAACAGGATTAGTTGGAACAGCAACACAAGGAACAATAGACCACGATAGTCTGGCTAATTTCGTAGCAAACGAACACGTTGACCACACATCAATAACATTGACAGCAGGAGACGGATTATCAGGAGGTGGAACGATAGCTTCAAACAGAAGTTTTGCGGTGGACGCTACGGTTTTAAGAACAACTGGTGATAGTGTAGTATCAAGTTCTGCACAATTATCTGACGACATAAGTGGTTCATTGTCAGCGGCAGCAGTTTTAGGATTGGGAGCAGGTATAATATCTGGTTCAAGTTCTAATAGTAGTTTAACGACTGCAATTGTTGGTGAAGGAGCAGGAATACTATCAGGTTCCGCACAAATAGCTGATGATGTTAGTGGTTCTTTATCTACTGCAGCAATTGTTGGATTGGGAGCAAACTTAGTATCAGCTTCCGCAATGGTTGACCACGACTCTACAACAAATTTTGTAGCAAACGAACACATTAATCACACAAGTGTAACTCTTACAGCAGGAGATGGTTTAACAGGTGGTGGAACTATCGCATCCAATAGAACTTTTGCGGTCGGAGCAGGGACTGGTGTTACAGTAAACTCAAATGATGTGGCAATTGGTCAAGATGTAGCGACAACAGCAAATGTTAAATTTAATCACATTACAGGAAGTGGTAATATAAGTGGTAGTTTAGGGAATATTTTAGGATTTAATTCTGGTAGTTTCCAAGCCATTGACGCATTAGCTCTATCAGGTTCAGTTCAACAAGCCACACAAGCGTTAATAGACCACGATAGTTTAGCAGGTTTTGTATCAGATGAACATATTGACCACACAGGAGTTACAATTACAGCAGGAGCAGGTCTTACAGGTGGTGGAACTATCGCATCTACGAGAACATTAGCAGTTGGCGCTGGAACAGGTGTTACTGTAAATGCTAATGATGTTGCGATTGGACAAGATGTTGCTACTACGGCAAATGTAAAATTTAATCACATTACAGGTAGTGGAAATATTAGTGGTAGTGCAGCAGGTGATATATTAGGATTTGCAAGTGCTTCATTGTTAAATGTTGACGCACCACATATCAAGGCGACAAGTGTTCACGGAACAATTCTGACAGCCACTCAAGGAACTATTGACCACGATAGTTTATCAAACTTTGTAGCAAACGAACATATAGACCATAGTTCAGTAAGTGTAACTGCAGGAGACGGATTAACAGGTGGTGGAACGATAGCGGCTAATAGAACTATAAATGTAGTGGGTGGAGACGGAATTACTGCAAACGCAAATGATATTGCGATTACAGCAGCTCAAACAACCATTGAATCTATATACAAATCAGATTTAGTAATCGGTGAAGATGATGAAACTCAAATTGACTTTGAAACTGCAAACGAAATACATTTTGATGTTGATAATTCAGAGTTATTAAACTTAGCAGGCACTAAAATTAGTGGTTCACAAGCATCAACAGGTTCATTTGGTGTGTTGGAAACTCACGGTAATGTTAATGTGACAACGACTGGTCGTTTGGGTGTTGGAACAGATGACCCGGATTACAAATTAGATGTCGCAGGTAATGCAGGTTTTAATGAATATTTAAGACACAATGGAGACAGCGATACACATATTCGTTTCCAAGCAAATCAAGTTGACATATCAGCAGGTGGAAATATATATTCATATGACGGAGCTGCATTTAACTTAACTGGACATTTGTCAGCAAGTGGTAATATTTCAGGTTCTCAAATTGAAGCAAGTGGTGATATTATAGCATTTGGTTCATCTGATAGAGAACTAAAAGATAATATACAACCAATTGAAAATCCATTAGAAAAAATGGACAAGATTGGTGGTTATACATTTATTTGGAACGATAAACAATCAACTTACAAAGGTAAAGATGTTGGGGTGGTAGCACAAGAAATTCAAGAAGTTTTACCTGAAATTGTATCGGGTCGTGCTAATGGATACTTAGGTGTTAAGTATGAAAAGATTGTTCCATTACTAATCGAATCAATCAAAGAATTACATAAAAAAATTGAAGATATAGAAAAAAATTGTGATTGTTTGAACAAATAATTGATATTTATTACTAACCAAAATAGGAGTTATAATGGCAAAAAAACCAAAAACAATAAAAATTCCAAAAGAAGAAATGGACACTTTAAATGATATTCGTGGTGAATATTCATCTATTCAGTTAAGATTAGGTGAAATAGAACTAAAAAGAATTTCATTAGAGAAAAGTTTAAATGAATTGGATGAATTAAGGGTTATGACTGAGAGTAATTATATTAAGAACACAGAAAGAGAGGCACAATTTACTGACTCACTTTCAAAAAAATATGGACCTGGCAATTTAGATTTATCTAAGGGTGAGTTTACACCATCAAAATAATTTGCTTGCATACCACATTTTGAGTTTTGAACTTAATATTTATACTTAACGAGATTTAACCTAATTAGGAGAAACATAATGGCTGAAAGAATAGTCAGTCCCGGTGTCTTTACAAGAGAAAAAGATTTATCTTTCTTACCACAAGGAATAGGTGAGATTGGAGCAGCTTTGATTGGCCCAACAGATATGGGACCAGCATTTGTTCCAACTGAAGTTAGAAACTTTGGTGAGTTTGAACAAATCTTTGGTAAAGAAAACGGAGACTTTTATGTTCCTTTCACTGCGAAGCAATATCTTCGTAATGCAGGAACATTAACAATCGTTCGTGTTTTAGGATTAGGGGGATACACTAATGGTACCGTAACACTTGTTTTAAGTGGCTCATATGGAGCACAAGCTGCAGCAACACTTAAAACTTCAAGAGGTGGTTTCGGAACTTCATTTGTTCAATTAGCAGGTAGTGCGTCAGTTGATATGGGAATACCATCATCAAGTGCGTTTACTTTAAAACTTGATACAAATGATGACGGAACATTAGAAACATTTAATCTATCATTTTCTACAAGTTCTGCTAACTACATTACAAAAGTATTTAGTGAGAACCCACAAGATAATAATAAAAATGTTTATGTATATTCCAACTTCCAACAAATACAAAACGAAGCAAGTGCAAATGATTTCGTAACATTTGCAACATCAAGTAATGGTGATAATTTCTCATTTGACTACAAAGTGGCATCAACGCCATCTATTCAATCACAATTAGTAAATGGTTCAAGAACAAATCTATTTACCGTAAAAACATTAGCTCACGGAACTAATATTAATTCTAAATACAGAATTGGTATTTCAGATGTTAAGAGAGCAGCAGATGTGGCCGGTAGTGATTATGGTTCATTTAGTTTACAAGTGATTGTCAATAATCCAGGTCAAAATGATGACGGAACCGTGTTAGAAAACTTCTCAAATCTAAGTTTTGATGAAGAATCTACAAATTACTTACCAAGAGTAATCGGTGATAGATTTATCACAATTGACTCAGACGGAAAATTAACAACAAATGGTGATTATCCAAATCAATCTAAATATATTAGAGTAGCAGATGTAGATAATCTACCAAACATTTCAAAAGAGTTAGTCCCTATGGGATTTGGTGCACTATCATTACCACACGCTGTTTCATTAGGAACACCAAGTGGTAGTACGGTAGCTGCTACATTCCCAACGGCATCTTTTAAAACAAATCAAGAAAATAGTCGTGGAACATTTGACCAAAATGTATACTACGGATTAGACTTTTTAAACAAAGATAGTCAACAATATTTAGCACCACTTCCAACATCAGTCGGAACAGGTAATAATGTGACTATGAGTTTACAAAATCAATTAGGACACGCTGACGCATCTACATTAGGTGCTACATTCGCTAACGGTTCTACATTGATTTCTTTAACTAACTCAGCGTTAGGACAAAGAAAGTTTGCAGTTCCTTTCCAAGACGGATTTGACGGATTTGACCCTGCGACAGATAGAAAATCTGGCACAAATATCGCAGCAAATAATACACAAGGGTTTGATTTAAGTTCAGCAACCGCTAGTGGTTCGTTGTCTTACAAGAGAGCAATCAATGCAATCTCAAATCCTGATGAATATGATATTAACTTATTAGCACTTCCAGGTGTGATACACGAGTATCACCCAAGTGTAACTAATCACGCGATTGATAAGATTGAAAATCGTGCAGACGCATTCTTCGTCTTAGATGGTTCAAGATATGGAAGAACAATTCAAGGAGCTATTGATGATGTGAAAACATTAGATAGTAATTATGTAGCAACATATTATCCCTGGATTAAAATACTTGACGAAGTGAAAAACAAACCTACTTGGGTGCCACCTTCAGTAGTTCTACCAGGTGTTTATTCAAACAATGATAGAATTGGACAAGAGTGGTTCGCACCAGCAGGTTTAAATCGTGGTGGTTTAACAGAAGTATTAGAAGCACAAACAAGACTAACCAACTTGGAAAGAGATGATTTATACGAAAATCGTATTAATCCNATCGCNACTTTCCCTGGTCAAGGTGTTGTCGTGTTTGGACAGAAAACACTTCAAGGTAAACCAAGTGCATTAGATAGGGTTAATGTAAGAAGATTATTGATTAACTTGAGAAAGTTTATCGCATCATCTTCAAGGTTCTTAGTATTTGAACAAAATACAGCAGCTCTAAGAAATAGGTTCTTAAATATTGTGAACCCATACTTAGAGGAAGTTCAAGCAAATAGTGGATTATCAGCGTTTAGAGTGGTAATGGACGATAGTAATAATACTCCAGATGTTGTGGATAGAAACCAATTAGTTGGTCAAATATTCATACAACCAACAAGAACAGCTGAATTCATTGTATTGGACTTTGTAGTTCAACCAACAGGAGCAGCATTCCCTGAATAAGTTTATTAATAACTTATAAAAAAAACCCCCATTTATTTGGGGGTTTTTTGTTTTAACTGGATCGCGTTATTGACTGAAAAAAATTATTTTGGGTAAATAGCAAAGGTATCAGCGTATTCAGCCAAACAACCATACTGACTTCTAACATAGCCGTATTGTGGCTTACTACAACCACGATACTTAATTCTAAAATTACCCGTTCTCATCATATTCCTAATCGTAGGATTAAACCTATACATCATAGGAATACCCTTGTATAAAGCTTGTTCAAAATAAGGAGCTTCATAATCTTCCAACCTAACAGCCGGTTGATTAGCATTTGCTTCATACAATTCCATAGGATTGTGAGCATATCTATAATGAGTAATAGTAAATGTTCCATTTTCTACATACTCACCAGCTTCATTATAATACCCATAATTATTTGGGATTTCTCTTGTTACCAAAGTATCTTGGTAATCTCTCATATAAATACCTTCGGTATCAGTCGTAATTATTTCATTATTTTCAATCATATTTTTTCCTTTATCAATTAACTTACACTATAATATACAAAAACTATTTGTAAAAGTCAAGCTTTTTTTTAAATTATTCTTCGTCTTCTTCGTGGTTATCTCTTTCGTAAACTTCTTCTTCACAATCATCACAAAGGAAAAAGCCGTCTATTTCAACACCACATTCTTCACATATTATCTCATCAATCATACTATAATATACGAATAAAAAATGACAATGTCAAGTAAAAACTTCAAAAAAACTTCTAAAAAGATATGTGTATAACCCAACACTTTTTTTGATTTTATTATATTTATTACTGAAGTAAAAAATTTATAGGAGAAATAAAGTGGCATTTTTAGACCCGAACGAAATATTCTTTACACCATTTGAACCTAAGATGAAAAATAGGTTTATTATGGAGATTGACGGAATACCGGCATATCTTGTAAAAACAATGGCTAGACCTTCAGTTAGCTTTGAATCAGTAACACTTGACCATATCAATGTAAAAAGATATGTAAAAGGAAAAGCAACTTGGGCAACATTAGAAATAACTCTATACGACCCAATCGTTCCAAGTGGAGCACAATCGGTTAATGAGTGGATTAGACTTCATCACGAGTCAGCAACAGGTGTTGACGGATACTCTTCTGAATACAAAAAAGATATTACTTTTAATGTATTGAGTCCTAACGGAGAAAGAGTTGAACAATGGGTTCTAAAAGGTGCATTTATTCAAACAGCAAACTTTAATACATTAGATTACGCATCTAATGAAGTAGTTGATATTAATCTAACACTACAATACGACTACGCTATATTAGAGTTTTAGGAGAATAGTTATGTGGGCAATATTTAAAGATGATAACGATTACAATGAAAAATCAATAATTGGATTTGCAGCATTCGCAGTAATGACAATATTTGCAGTTGTTGATTTAGGAACAGGAATCGTTGGAAAAGATTTGGTCATTAATGATATGGTTTACAATTCATTTGTATTCATAACATTAGGTTCTTTCGGTATCGCAGGTGCTGAAAAGATAATGAGCAAAAAATAAGTTATTAATTCATTATTAATCAAGGAGTAAATAATGGCTGAAAATCAGTATGGTTTTCCTACTGAAGTTCTATCTTTACCGTCAAACGGGTTATTATACTCGGAAGATAGTCCTTTGCGTAGTGGAACAATTGATGTCAAATATATGACAGCAAAAGAAGAAGACATCTTAACATCTCAGAATTTAATTGAACAAGGTGTAGTGATTACAAGATTATTAGAAAGTGTAATTGCAGACTCAAAAGTTAAATTAGATGATATGTTAATCGGTGATAAAAATGCACTTATGATTGGAACAAGAATATTAGGGTATGGTGCAGAATATAAAATAATGCTTACCGACCCCGATACTCAAGAAAGAATAGAGTATAGTGTGGATTTATCTAAATTAAATAATAAACCAATAGATGAAAATTTATTAAACAAAGATAATCTTTTTTCATTTGAATTACCAAATTCTAAACGAGTTGTAGAATTTAAATTACTGACTCACGGAGATGAGAATAAAATAACTGAAATATTAAAAGATTACAAAAAGGTCGAAGAACTCACAGGGGTATCACAAGAAATTACTACAAGACTAAAATATCAAATACAATCAGTAGACGGAAACAAAGAGCAAAAAGACATTGACAACTTTGTCGATAATGAATTTTTAGCACTTGACGCTAGAGCATATAGAAAGTATGTTGGTGAAATCACACCTGATGTTGATTTAACATTTGAATACACAAGTCAAAAAGGTAATAAACATAAACTTGATATTCCTTTAGGGATAGAATTTTTTTGGCCAGCCGCCGACAAATAGGGCGGCTATTCACGAAGAACTCTTCAACATCGCCTATTATGGAAATGGGTTCAATCACAACGAACTCTACAATATGCCAGTTCCTTTGAGAAGATTTTATGCTCAAAAATTAATTGATGCTAAAACAAAAGAAGCAGAGGACATTAAAAAATCATCACAACAAAATGATACACAAATTCAAAGACCAACCTTCCAAAAATCTTAAAACTTGATATTTATTGATAGGAAAAAACTATGAACAGAAAATTTGTAAAAGAAAACAAACAAGTCTTACGAGAGTTTATTGGTAAACTATTGGTTAATTTAATAACCAAGAAAAACAAAAAAGCTCTTGATAAACATATAGCATCAGACCCAGACTTAAAGCAACACTCAGACAAAATAGAAAAGTTGCAAAAAGATATGACTGATAGATTAAAAAAAATAGAAAAAACTAATCCTAAATTAGCTGATTTATTAAGACAAACTGTTAGATAGTTTTTATTCATTTAATTAAAACTAATCATATATGGCAAAAAAAGCAAAAGAAAATCAAAAAATCCAAGAAACTATTTTAGAATTATTGAATAAGCAAGGTGAAGCCGTAGCGAAAGTCACAAAAGAATTTCAAAAGCAAACTGATGCCGCTTCCACAGTTGAAACCATAGTTAAAGCTACAAAAGACGAATATGAAGGACAACAAAAAGACCTTAAAGAATTAAGAAATATTGAAAAAGATATAGCTGATGGTAAAAAGAAAGCTACTGATGAAGAAAAGAAAATACTTCAAGACAATATTAAATTTAGAGAAAAGGCCGTTAAAGCATCAAAGGAAGCTTTTGAATTACAAAAAAAATTATCACCAACAATCAAAACTCAGGCAGACCAATCAAAAAAACTTGGTGACAATATTAAAGGATTCGTTGAGGCATTTCCAGGTGGAGGTCAAATTTCATCAGTTTTAGGTTTAGATAAATTAGGTGATGATATGGAAAAGGGAGTTCTTGGTAATTTAAAAAAAGTTGGAACAACGGGTAAAAAATCAGGAACTATGGCAGGTGGTGCATTTGCAGGACTTACCGCAAGAGTAAAAGCACTCGGAGCAGCTTTAGCAGCAAACCCAATATTAGCATTAGGAGCGGTTGTTCTCGCCATCACGATGGCAGTATTTAATTTCAGAAAATCTATAAGAGATTTAGCAGGTGATTTAGAAGTTGGTGCGAAACAAGCGAAATCTATGAAGTTAGAACTAATGGCAGCAGAATTTGAATTAAAAACAATGGGTTTTGATTCCGAAAAACTAAAAACCACATTAACACAATTATCCGAAGAGTTCGGAACAATGGAAATGATTACCGTTGAAAATGCTAAGAACATTACAAAGATGGCTCAAGAAATGGGTGTGGCCGAAACCGAGCTCGTTAAGTTCAACAAAACAATGATGGACTTAACAGGAGCTTCTTTTGATGTAGCTAACAATATAGCACAATCAGTAGCAGACTTAGCAGAATCTGAAGGTGTGGCTATTGGTAGAGTAATGAAAGATGTTGCTACTAACGCTGAAACATTTGCTAAATTCTCAATGGACGGAGCAGAGGGATTAGCCCAAGCTGCGATTGAAGCCGCTAAGATTGGTGGTAGTTTAAGTGAAGTTCTTAAAGTAGCAAATAGTGTATTACAATTAGAATCAAGTATAACAAATCAATTCAAAGCACAAGTCATTACTGGTAAACAAATCAATTTAGAAACTGCCAGACGATTGGCACTTGAAGGAGATATAGAGGGTCTAACAAGAGAAGTACAAGATATCGTTCGTAATGTTGGTGATTTACAAACTATGAATGTTATCGAAAGACAATCCATAGCAGATGCTATTGGTATATCGGTTAGAGAATTGCAAAGAATTTCTCGTGGTGAAGCGGCCCAACAACAAGAAACCGTACAAGATAAATTAAATGTAACGAATAAGTTGTTATCTCAATTAGATGAGAAAGCAGCAGCTGAATATGAATTATTACAAGGTGGTATCGATACCAAAGATACAACCGTTAGGTTATTTCAGTAGGAGTGTATAAATGATAACTATTAATCCAAATAAATTAGTTCGTAATGTAAGTACAAACGGAGAGTTTATATATCGTGGTGGATTAGCATTACAAGCAGAACTTGGTGTTCAAAATGTTAAACGATTTGGTAGATTTTTAACAACGCCACAAGGTGGGAAGTTTTTAGCTCAACAAATATTATTACAAGGACAAAATCCAAAAGAAGAAACAAGAATTTATAATCCTGCTGCACCATTGTTAGCGAAAGGATTATCACAAGAATTTACAAGTCAAAAACCAACTCGACACATTGATTTAAGTGGATTTAATGAAGCGCCAACTCCAGAAGAACAAGTCAATGGAGAAAATCCAAACGCCATTACATTTTTTGCACCAGACAAAAATGGAAATAAACAACAAAAAGTAAATTTACAAGTTCGTTATGGTGGTAAGCCGGGCGATGAAATTTTGTTTCCTGACGACAAGGGTAATTTAGGAGCTGAGGTAAAAGACTTTATTAAGTTTAGAATTAGAGATGCGGTAAACGGAAAATATATTATTTTTCCTGCATTATTAAGTGGAGCAATTTCAGACAATTCATCAACAACACCAACCGAATCATCATATATTGGTAGGGCAGATAAAGTTTATGTTTATGGTAGTCATACAAGAACTATCAGTTTTACTGTAAATATCGTAGCTTTAACCACGGAAGATATACCAATTATATGGCAAAAAATAAATGCAGCAAAGGGATTGGTATTACCTGAATATAAAACATTTACAGAATTAGGTGGAGCTCAAAGACCGGTAGCTCCCGTTTGTTATTTAACATTGGGAGATTTATTTATTGATACGCCAGGTTTATTTACATCGGTAAACTTATCAATACCTGAAAACTCTACTTGGGAATTATCAGACGGAAATCAAGTTCCACATCTTTGTTCATTGGCATTTGAATTTACCTACATTGGAAAAAATGTTCAAACAATGATGGGAACACACTTTGACGGAATTGACTTTCCAGAACCGGTAACTCAAGATAAAAGTTCTGATAATGAAGATACAAACTCGGTTGACCAAAGAACAAGACAACAACAAAGACAAGATAGACGAACCACCTTTAGACAAAATAAAGGAAGGTTAGGAACACCAGAGCGTAGACAAGCACGAAAAGCTCGTAGACAACAAAGAAAAAAAGATAGACAAGCAAGAATAAGTAGGAGAGGATAATGCCTAATCGTTATTTAAAATCAAAAATATTCAAAGACCAAAACGGAAAAAGATATTTAAATCGTGTTGAATATCCACCAATACCACTTCGTGATACAGATATTTTAATTCGTGGAGTATTTGGACAAACCTTTATGAATTTAGCAAATGAATACTATAATGATAAAAATTTATGGTGGGTAATTGCAAGAGCAAATAATCAATCTGAATCAATTTATATGATACCAGGCAAAGAGTATCGTGTTCCACAAAACATAAGTTTAATTTTACAAGAATTTAATCAACTAAACCGATAATGATTAATCAAGATAACATTGATGGAAGAGTTCAGAAAGCTTTTCTTAATAAAGAAAAATTTTTAAAAAAACAAAATACTGAAGGTAAAAACTATTTTGATACATCAGCTGATTTAGACTTAGTCAATGACAATCCACTTGACCAAGAATTTTATCGTGCTACATTTGCAAAAGTTAGTGTAGCGGTTCCAGACATACAAAAATCAAAAGACGAAAATAGAATCGTAAGACAACCTATCAGTATATCGAGTTATATGAATTCTGCTGACCAAAATAGTATTTTAGATAGTGGTGATAATTTTAGAAAATTTATGAAAAATGTAGACCCACTTACTTTTAATCAAAGCGCTCGCAACAAAGATGAGCAAAATAGATTTCGTGGACACTCAGGTATTAAATCAATCAAAGCAGCTCAACAAGAATTCTACACTTATCAATACACAATAGAGTGGGAGTGTCCAGACCCGGTATATTTTGAACAAGTGTTTGAACCTGCATTTTTAAAGCTTGGTGCGGGAATATCAATTGAATTTGGTTACGGAGATAACTTTGCAGAAACCCAAATACCACCAATCACAATAGAGGATATGGAATCATATTTAACGGATAAAGAGCTTGAGGGAGAGAATGGTGAAGAAACAATAAGAGATAGAAATTTATTAGCACCTGGAACTTACTATTGTGATATTGGACAATTGACCAAATTTGATTATAAATTAACTGAGGGTGGTGGATACGCAGGTAGTTTAATCGTTGTCAGTATGGGTGCAAGTCCATTATTAGAGGAAAAAGAACCTGCTGATGAATCTGATAACAATAATGATTTAAGAACAAGTTTAGACAATTTAACAGAATTTGACAAAATAGCAAGAGATTTGTTCAATACATCAGCTGATGATTTATCAGAAGAAGAAAGAACAAAAATTTTTAAAAATATTATTCAATCATCAACCGATATAAAAACTTTACTAACATCTGGCGTTACATTTACAGCAGCAATCAAAAATCTTGACACCGTTTTAAATAAATACTTTGAACAGAACGGAGTGGACATTGAGGACTATAAGACAGATTTACACTATACTAATAAAAGCACTGAACGTGTTAGTGGTAGATGGGATTCAGATTTTATACGTGGAGAAGCTCCAGTAATTAAGCAAAGATTTAAAGACGGAGCGTTATATTTTGATTTCTATAAAGGAACATTATTTGGTATTGGCGAAGACTCAGATGAAAGTCTTGGATTTAATGATGACTATGAAGATAATTCAAAATTACGAAAAAGATATTTTATGTCTTGGGGTTTTTTTGAAGACATCATATTGGGTAGTTTTTTTGAATTAAAAACTGATGTGTCAAATTCATTTCAATCCGAGGGAACTTACATTCAAAGAATTAGAAGTGTTGATAAAAGAAGAAGACTAATACCATACACCTTTGGTAAAACAGAAGAGATTATTAGGTCAAATCGATGTATAAGGTCAAATTTTGTTTATTCGTTAGGATTGGATAAAGTTATGTTGCCTGGAAAACCACACCCACTACTTATGGAACCATTGACAAGTTTATCAGATGATGATAAAAGTGTTATTCGAGCAATTTATTCAGCTAAACAATTAAGGTCATTAGAAGTAATTAGAGCAGTTTATCAATTATTTGAGGATAAGTATAGACCATTTGCCAAAGAAAATGATAATCGTGGTTCAATAAGAGATATGGTTTTTCCAGTGGAATTGTATCAAAAACACTTTGAAAATGCAACATCATTAAGACAATCTTTAAGAGACTTTTGGTCTGATGTTTCATCTATGTATGGTGGGTATTGGAGATTTGTCGTAGGACAAAGCGCAGAGGACAATGTAACTATTGGTGTTAGTGATATGAGAATATCACCAGATGAAGTAGAAGAAACTACGAGTAAAGAAATATTAGAAACCGAAAGAGATAAGGCACTCGCAAAAATTAACAATTGTTATGAATTTAGTCTTTATAGTGAAAACTCAATAATAAAATCATTTGACTTAAATCTTGACATTTCATCAGAAGTAGCTACTCTTGCTCGTTACGGTAGATTAAAAGGAGAATCAAAATCAACAAAAACCACAAGTTTGTCAAACTTATCTATTGAAGCTTGGAATTTATTGACAACAGCTCCAACACTAAAAGACCTTGAAAAACAAGGAATATCATTAGAGGATTACCAAAAATATAAAGACTTACAACCTGAAGTAATTAAAAATGTATCATATCCTTCAGACAAAGGAAAAAGTAGAAATTATGTTGGTGGTGATTATATGGAAGACGCAGTTAGAACGAGAGGTGTAGATGGTTTTACTTGGGATTCCATACCTGAAATTCAAGAAGACACCGAACAAGAGCTTGAAAAAATAAACAATGATTTTTCATCATTGTATAAGGGTGTCGGTATATATAATAAAGATGGAAATATGTCAAATTACTTTAAACAAACTATGTTGTATTTATTGACCGGCGCAAAAATAAAAGGTAGTGGTTCTTTGATAACCACACACCCAATATTAATGCCATTAACAATAACAATGTCATTAGATGGAATTGGTGGTTTAAAAGTCGGAGACATATTTAAAGTTGATTACTTACCAAAACCATATAGAAAACATACATACTTTGTCATTAGTAAAGTAGACCACTCGGTAGCACAATCTGGTTGGTCAACCGACATAGAAGCTTATATGCAAATGATACCCCAAAGTTATTTTAAAGAATTTCCAGATAAAGCTTTAAGCGCTCAAGAAGCAGACTTACAACGATTATTCCAAATTGAAAAAATTGACATAAGTGATGTTGCCGTGAGTGTAGGTGATACCGATGACACTAAATTAAATGACTTACTTGATGGAATACAAGATACAATAGAACAAATAAATACTCAAATCGATTATTTACAAGATGAAAAAGCTTTAGAAAAGGGTAGAGGTGCACTTACATTAGACAGCAAAAGAGCTCTTGAAATAAGATACTTAAATGGTATAATACAGAATTTATTTACAAGAAGATTTGAAGTTCAAAAATTAATTGACGGAATAAAACCATTTCAAGAAACTTACGATAGTATGAACGATACCGTAGATAACGCTTTAATAAAAGCCAATGATTTCAGAAATAATTATATTGATGAATATAATTTATTAGAAGTATCAAGCTATAATTTAAAAAATTTATCAGCTTCTGGCGCTACATCATATTATAGAAGAGATAGTAGAAAATACGCGGCAAACTCTAAATAAAATAATTTAAGTTTATAAATTATAACTTGATACTTATAATAAATGGTTATAGTAAATACAGATATTCTATTCAACCAACTCAAACAACACATACAAACAAAACCATTTGTATTAATGCAAATGTATTCAGATGTTCAAAAGCATCCACAAGAAAATCGTATCAGTTGTTATTGGGTTGATTTTCAATTCGAGCAATACATTGTTCCAGTTCATCACACAGAAAAATATCGTGATAATTTACCAATGATAGAAACCGACCAAACGATTTATGTTGAGGATTTAAAACAATACCGACACAACACATTAGTATTCGGTAAAGATATTCGTGATATGAATTGGTCTTGGTATCAACAAACTAATCAACCATATGATTTTGATGAACACTTAACTAATGCACATCATCATTGTTATCGATTACATTATGATAAACAAAACATCAATGATGTCATACCATTAGTGAAACACGCAGAATACTTTCAACCAATATCAAAACAATTATACAAGTCATACGAACAACACGACCAAACCATATTAGAAACTCTATTTGACATAGAACGAAACGGATTAAAAACTTATGAGAAAATCATTTATTCAGAATACAATCCTTTTACATCAACGGGTCGTCCAAGTAATCGTTTCGGTGGATTAAACTTCGCAGCTCTAAACAAATCAGACGGAAGTAGAAAACAATTCATTAGTCGTTATAACAACGGAGTATTAGTCGAAATGGACTTCGATGCCTATCACTTACGATTAATCGGAGAAATTGTTGGTTATGATTTTCCAAACACATCAGTCCACGAACATATGGCAGAACTATATGGACTACCTTACGAAGAAGCAAAAGCATTATCATTTAAATATTTATACGGAGGTATCACAGATGAGGTATCGGACAANCCATTTTTCTCAAAAGTAAACGANTATATTAAATTACTNTGGCAAGACTACAAAACTAACAATTTTATCCAATCTTATATTTATAATAGAAAGATATATAGGAAAAATCTANNNGATATGAANCCAAATAAATTGTTCAATTATATGATACAATTAATGGAAACAGAAAACAATGTTAAGATTTTAAATGAATTGCAACCTAAATTACAACAATACAATAGTAAATTAATATTGTATAATTATGATTCATTTTTGTTTGACTTTGATACAAAAGACGGATTAGATTTTCTAAATATGGTAAAGGAAACAATTGAAAGTGGTGGTAAGTATCCAGTTAAAATTAGTCGTGGAGTAAACTATCACTATATGGACGACATAACGGAGAAGTTTAAATGAAATTAACAGACATAGTTGTAGAGTTAGGAAAAGTTCAAACAGCAAAAGACAGACCAGCTTTCAAAACACCACAACAAATCGAGAAAGAAGGAATAGCAAATCCAATCACACAAAAATATGATTTTAAAAAACCAACTGTGGTAAGTATAAACAGACAAGATATGCAAACACTACACAATACCGGTAGATTAGAAATCGCTGGTATGACAATCATTTATGAAGAATAATTGGAACAAAATACTCAACGAGTTAAGTTATAGAGTTTCTTCTGGCAT
>FUFK010039152.1_pt1 | contig 28457 bp, 26 predicted proteins | sample 1021851 | NCBI WGS metagenome assembly FUFK01 (sample SAMEA51879418, study PRJEB19060) | metagenome
CCGCGTTAAAAGCCAACTCGCCATCATGTTCGAAGAACGCTTTCCCATGGCGTAACTAAAGGCGTCAGGGCACAAAATTACGCACACTCCCGCGCTTGCAGCAGCGCGCCTTTGGCGATCAACCCGGCGCGGGAGGTGTTCACCAGAACCGCGCGGGGCGACATAGCGCTGAGGTCTTCCGCGGTGACACTTCCGCGGGTCTCAGGGGTCAGCCGAAAATGCAGGGAGACCACGTCGCAGGACCCGAAGAACGCCACGCGGCTCTCGGCAACGGTCTCACCGTCGACTTTCGCCCGCGCGCGTCCAGCTTCAGAGCCCCACCAGACAACCTCCATGCCAAAGGCGCGGGCATAATCGGCCACAACACGTCCGATGCGTCCATAGCCATAGAGCCCCAGCCGCCGCCCGCGCAGGCTGCGCCCTACGCCCATCTGCCAGTTGCCCGCCTTGGCACTCGCCATCTGCTGCGGCAGTTGCCGCATGGCTGAAAGGATCAGCGCAAATGTCAGTTCCGCCGCCGCATGGTTTGCCCCATCCGCACCTTTGTTGGAACACAGCAGCACGCCCTGATCGGGGCAAGCCGCGACATCCAGATGCGGATAAGCGCCGCGTTGCGAAATCAGGCGCAGGTTCGGCAGGCGCTCCAGCAGCCCCCGCGTCACCGTCGTCCGCTCGCGAAAGAGCACCACGCAGTCTGCATCCTGCAAACGGTCGGCCAAGATGGCCTCATCGGGCTGATGGTCCGTCCAGACAGTGACATCGTGCTCCGCCAACAGGTCAAAGCAGGGCAGTCCGCGCAGGGTGTCGAACCAGTCGTCGAGAATGTGAACCTTCATCCCTGCACCCTATGCTGAAAGAGCATTGATCGCTTTGCTTACCCGTTCATGTAGGATCAGCAAATCAGGGTCGCGGTCCTTCTGCGTGCCGATGCCGGCAATCAACTCGGCGCGCAGTTTTTCCAGATCACGGCGGGCGACGTGGATTTTCTCGTAATTGGTCATCATTCGCTTCTCAATGGGCAACAAAACGGGGATTTTGATCTTTTCCAGCACCTCGGCGGTCACGCCACCAAGGAAATCTTCGCGAAATTTGGAGTGCCCATAGGCACCCAGCACCAGCAGCGAGGGATCGTGCCTTTCGCAATAGGACAGTGCCACCGGATGGGTAATGGGAAAGTTCTCATGCACCGCTTCGACGCCGTGGCGCTCCAGATGGGTCATCAGATCGGCGATCGGCCAAGCGGTGCGTTTGCCCACCGTCAGAACGCTGACCCGGCCATCGGCCTCAAGCAGGCGCAGGCTGTCTGACAGTGCCCGCGCGGCGGCGCGCCCGCCGTCCCATGCCAGCGCCGCATGGCTGTGCTGCGCGCCCGCGTCATAGCCCGCGGGCACCACGATTACAGGACGCCCAGATTGCAAGGCGATGCGGTCCGGGTGGTGGGTCACATGAGCGTCGTCACTCTCGGTCCGTGCGCCGACGATCAGCATGTCATAATAGCGGGCGCCTTCGGAGAGCAGCGTGTCTACGCGGCCGGTCTCTTCGCGGAAATCCAGCGCGTCGCCCAGACCGAGAGCGGGGCGGAGTTCTTCGAACCGGCGGGTGACCTCGGCTAAGATTTCGCTGTTGGCAGCCTCCAACAGGGCGCGGGCCTCTTCGGGGATCCAGCGCGAGCGGCGGTCGATCACCTCATGCGCGGTATGGGCAAGGATCGCCGTGACATGCGCGCCGCGCTGTTTGGCGAGGGAAGCGGCATAGCGCAGCGCGGCGACGGAGGCGTCGGAGCCGTTGAAGGCGACAAGCAGGCTCATCACGGGCATGTCAGCGACCCTCCCAAATGCGTGAGGGGACAAAGACGCAGCCATCCGCCAGCTTGCGCGCCGTCCGCAGCAGACCAGCAGAGTTCAGCGCGAAGCCGTCGGACGTGTCGTAATCCACCAGCACGTCAATCGTGCCAGAGGCATGTTCGAGCACAACGTTGGCGGGGCTTTGAATGGGGCGTTCCAACAGGCCATCGGCCACACTGCCAAGCGTGAGCGCGCAGGACGCTAGGCATTGCGCCCCGGTTACCGCCATGGAGGGGTGCGTGTTCCACGGCATGAAATAGCGCGTCCCGATTGTGCCGCCATCGCGGGCAGGGGCCAGCAGACCGAACTTGGGCGTGACGGATTTTGCCACATCCCCCATGCCCATGGCGGCCCCGGCCTGAAGGCGAATTGCCTCCATCCGCGCGAAGAAATCTTTGTTCGCGTCGAGTTCGGCGACGCTTTCATACCCCGTCAGACCAAAGTCCGCCGCGCGGGCAATGACCATCGGCATGGCGACATCCATGCAGGTGACTTCGATCCCGTCAAAGGTATCGCGGATGTTGCCCGTGGGCAAAAACGCTCCGGTCGAAGAGCCGACGACACCCATGAAGTTTAGCGCCACGGCGGCACCGGCTCCGGGCACGCCCGCGATCTCGGTGTCGCCGTCATANGTGAGCACNCCNCCGGGGGTCAGCACTTTNGANAGCACCTTGGCCCCGGTGTTGACNGCGTGGATTTTGACATCCGTNACATCGCNGGTGGGNTGGACGAGGCCCAATTCCACCGCCGCTGGCCCGACACCCGACAGGATATTGCCGCAGGTCGGTTTGAAATCGACCAACCGATCCTCGACCGAAACTTGAGCAAAGAAATAGTCCACATCGGCCCAACCGTCCTCCGAAGGTGAAAGCATCGCGACCTTGGTGGTCACCGCCGCGCCGCCGCCGATGCCGTCGATGTTGAGCGGATGGCCGGAGCCCACCACGGCGAGCAGCACTTCGGCGAGGGTTTCGCGGTCTTCAGGCAAATCCGCGCGGTTGAAGTATGGCCCCCGCGAGGTGCCGCCGCGCATGAAGAGATAGGGGATAGCAGTCTGTGTCATCTCTAAGCTCCTCAGTTCAGCGGCCAGGGCAGATCGACTGCGCCTTGCAGCAGACCCGGCGGGAAATCACGGTTGAGTGCCCCGGCCATGACGCACATCAGCGCGATGCCGCAGGCGGTCAGGATCAGGGTTTTCGGCCAATGCGCCTGTGCACGAACCCGCAGGAAGCTGATCAAAAAGCCCAAGAGCGCGAGGATAAAGCCGACGAAATAGGTGGCGACGATCAGCCCCACGAACCATGCCAGCGTGCTCCACAACCCGTAGGGCGCATCCGCGTCCTCGCCCGAGCCTTCCTTGTCGGCAAAGATCGGATCGCTTTCGGGACGCAGGATCATTTGCACCAGCAGGATTAGCAGCGCGGCCAATGCGATGCCGCCAACAACCAGCGGCACGATCTTGTCGGTCATGTTGTAATCAGGGATCAGCGAGGCATTCACCAGCGCGGCCACCACATAGCCCATGATCAGCAGCAGAAAGACGAACGGTGCGCGTTTGGAGCCGGACTGAACGTCGCCCTCGGCCATGATCGACTTGGCTTGACGCAGGCCCAGCACGACAGAGACCACAGTGATGATCAGCAGAACGATGACGATAGGGGAGAAGACATACTCCATGCCTTCCTCAAAAGATTTGCGGAACCGGAACGATGCGATCTGGAAGGCTTGGTTCGAGAATTTCTCGACCGGGTTGGACAGCACGAAGCCGATCAAGAAGGCTGGGCGCGACCAGTCGAAGCGGCGCAGGAAGATGCCGATTAGGCCGATCACGAAGAGCGCGAGGATGCCTTCGAAGTTCTGCCCCGACTGGAACGCCGCGAAGGAGATCAGCATGAACAGGAACGGCGCGAGGTAGGTGAAGCGGATGGTGGTCAGCTTGGCAATGCCGCCCGAGGCCGCGATGCACAAGAGCGTGCCGACGACGTTGGCCAGCGCCAGCAACCAGACGATGGAATAGGTGATGTCGAGGTTGTCGCGTAGCATCGAGGGGCCAACTTCGATCTCGCCAGAGCCCAAAAGCGCGATGGCACCGATGAAAATTGCCATCGAGCCAGAACCCGGAATGCCGAAGAGCAGGGTAGGGACCAAGCCGCCGCCCTCTTTCGCGTTGTTCGAGCTTTCCGGCCCGATCACGCCGCGCACTTCGCCTTTGCCGAAATTCGATTTGTCTTTCGTCGTTTGAACCGCGTGGCCATAGGCGATCCAGTCAACAACTGACCCACCAAGGCCGGGGATGATGCCGACGACCACGCCGATCAGCGAACAGCGCACCGACAGCCATTTGTTGGCAACCCAATCACGCACGCCTTCACCCCAGCCCGCGCCAAGTTTGGCTTCTTTGGAAAACGCCCGGTCTTGGCGCAGAAGCGGAACGATCTCGGGCACGGCAAAGATGCCAAGGCCGACGATTACCAGTTTCAGCCCGTCCGTCAGGTAGGGGATGTCATAGGTCGCCATCCGCAGGGAGCCGCCCGCATCGGCCTCACCGATGGTGCCGATCAGCAGGCCGAGGCCCGCCGCCGCCAGACCTTTGAGCGCTACGCGCCCGGCCAGAACCGCGACCATCGACAGACCCAGGATCGAGATCATCAGCATTTCGGGCAGGCCGAAGGACAAAACGATGGGCCGCGCGATGACGATGAACATCGTCAGGAACGCCGCGCCAACCAGACCGCCAAAGAGGGATGAGGTGAAAGCCGCCGAAAGCGCCCGTGCGGCTTGGCCCTTTTTGGCCATCGGAAACCCATCGAGCACCGTGGCTTGGCTGGCCGAAGACCCTGGTATGCCCATGAGGACCGAGGCGAATGTGTCAGAGGTTGGCACCACCGCGACCATGCCAATCATCAGCGCCAGACCCAGCACAGGGTCCATGCCGAACATGAAGGGCAAAAGCAGCGACAGCCCCGCGATCCCGCCGAGGCCGGGAAAGACCCCGACAGCGAGGCCCATGACCACGCCCAGCAGCAGATATCCCAGAACCATAGGTTGCAGAATGAGAGCCCATGCCTCGCCAAGCGCAGGCAGAGCGGTTGCGAACAGATCCATCGCACCGACCTCGAAATGTTAGAATAAAGGGGGGTGGCCCCGGGATTGACCCGGGGCCGAGAGGGTTCCGCTTACTTCAGCGAAACGCCATAGGCTTCTTGCAGCCAGTTGGTGACGAAGGCTTTCGCCTCCGCAGAGACGGTCGTGCCGCGCTGCGTAGCCTTTGCCGCGCCTTCGCCTACGAAGACGGGGTACTTACCGACACGCTTTTCAGCGATCTTGGCAAAGTCGTCGCGGTTGCGCACCGCGTCAAAGGCCGCCGTGTAGGTCGCGATCACATCGTCGGGGGTGCCTGCGGGCAGGTAGGCGATCTTTTGCACAGGGAAACCTGCGATAAAGAAGGCTTTCCATGCGTCCCATGCTTCACCTTCGGTGGCGCAGCCTTCGGTCGCTTCGCAAACTTCCTTGAAAGTCGCGATGTCGGGGAAGGTGGGGTCGCGAACGATGTTGCCGTCCTCGTCCAGCGCGCCCCATGTCATCATCGGCACGGCCTGACCCTTTACGACGAGATCCGCAGAGGCGCCGAGGTAGCTTGACGAGGTCTGATAGTCGATCGTGGCCTCGCCGCGCTCAAACATCAGACGGCCATCGCCACGGCCCTTGATGCCGAAAACTGGCTCGACATTCATCCCCAGCATTTCCCATGCCAGCAGCGGCACGAGGTCAAGGCGCGTGGCCCCCTGCGAGCCGTAGATGAAGTTGACGTCTTTGAGGTTATTGGCGGTGCCGTCGAATTTCTCACCGTCTGTGGGGTTCAGATAAGCGACCCCGCCGGTGCCCGACGCCATGACCGGGTTCCAGTCGCTGTACTCATAGCGCACCCGCGGATCGTCCAGCAGATAGGGGAACTGCGTCGAGCCGGAGGTGCCGAAAAGGACCGTGCCCTCGTCATGCTCTTGCTCTTGGAACCAGTTGGCGCCTTTGGTTGAACCCGCACCCGGCATGAACTTCACGACGACCGTGGGGTTGCCGGGCAGTTCTTCGGACAAGAGCGGCGCAAAGAAGTTGGCCCATTTGGCCGAGCCGCCGGTTTCCGAGAAGGGGATGACCTACTCGATGGTTTTGCCTGCAAAATCGACCTCGGCCAGCGCCGGGGCGGCGAGGCAGGCGGCGGATGCAGCGGTTGCGGCGAAATACTTGATAGTCATAGGTGTCCTCCCGTAGACATTCTGTAGCGGTCAGACTTTCACGTCTGCCGTCGTTCGGATTTGTTTTAGGGAACGAATCCCTCCTCCAACACGGGCACTCTGCCTTTCCAACCTTGCGCGAAACTTGCGCATTAGGATTAAGTTTTAATCGTGCGCATAGCAGTCATCGAAGACAATGAGGCCCTTGCTCAAGGAATTGCCCATCGCCTGCGCGATCGCGGCCATGCGGTGGACCTGCTGCACGATGGGGAAGAGGCGGATGCCTTTCTGAGGCACGAAGGGGCCGACCTGATCGTACTTGATTGCAACTTGCCCGGCTGTGATGGGCTGGAGGTTCTGACCCGGCTGCGCCGCCGTGGCGATGGCACGCCGGTGATCCCGCTGACCGCGCGGGCAGAGACTTCAGAGCGAGTAGCAGGGCTGGATGCCGGTGCCGATGATTACCTGACCAAGCCCTTCGAGATGGATGAGTTGGAGGCCCGGCTGCGGGCCATGGCGCGGCGCAAAAACCTTGAGTTCGCCGCCCGCGACGCGATTGGCCCCTTGGTCTTTGACCGTACCAACCGCCAGTTGTTGAAGGACGAACAGCCACTGGCGTTCCCTCGTAAAGAACTGGCGACCTTGGAATGCCTGCTGGAACGGCGCGGGCGGATCGTCTCGAAATCCCAACTGATCACCCATGTCTATGGCACCGGTGCCGCGCAGGAAGACAGCGCAATCGAACCGCATGTCTCCCGTCTTCGCAAACGGTTGGAGCCCTTCGGCATCCGCATCAAAGCCGCGCGCGGGCTGGGCTATATGCTGGAGGTCGATAGCGCATGACCTCGATGTCGCTGCGCTCTAGGCTGTTCATGCTGATCCTGCCGCCGCTGCTGTTGCTTTCGATCGTTCTTGGGTTTTTGGCGCTTTGAAGTGGCGCAGCGCACCTCTGAAACCCTGTTCGACCGCAGCCTGCTGGCCGCAGCATTGGCGATCTCCCGCGATGTGGCGATTTCTGGTGGGGATGCGCTTTCGCCCAGCACGCGGGATTTTGTCTCGGACGCCGGGGGCGGTGATCTCTTTTACCATGTCACGGGCCCCGGTGGCATTTACATCACCGGTTATGCCTATCCCCCCGTCTCTGGCGGTCGGGCGGGCGAGGATCGGCTGAACTACACGATGGCTGAATATCGCGGCGAGCCTGTGCGCGTTTTGCGGATGCGGGAGAGTACGACCATCGGCAACCTGACGGGCGACACGATTGTCACGGTCTGGCAGAGGGACAGTGATCGCAATGCCTTCGCCGCTGCCTTGGCGCGGCGCGCGGCGGCCTTTATCGCCAGTCTGATGGCGGCCCTTGCTTTGGTGGTCTGGTTCGGGGTGAAGATCGGCCTGCGCCCCTTGAACGATTTGCAAGACGCGATCCAACACCGATCCCCCGATGACCTGCGCGATATCCGCCGCCCGGTCCCGGCTAAGGTCTTTGGTATCGTTGCCACATTGAACCGGCTTTTCGGGCAGGTGCGCCAGAGCATTGAGGACCATCAGGTCTTCATCTCCAACGCCGCGCATCAACTGCGCAACCCCGCCTCAGCCTTGTTGTCATCGGCCGAGGTTTTGCCAGATGTCAGCGACCCGCAAGAGCGTCGATTGAGAGAGCGCGAATTGATTGCTGCGGCCCGCAAATCAGCGCGGCTGGCCAACCAGTTGCTGTCTCTTGAACGGTTGCGCTACGACGAAGCCCCGGCATTCGACCGGCTTGAGCTCAACGCTGTCGTTGCCGAAGTGTGCAGTGACTTTGCTCCCACGGTACTGTCGCGGGACATTGGCTTTGGCTTTGAGCCTTGCACCACGCCGCTCCACGTTGCGGGCGACACTTTGCTGCTCGCCGAAGCGATCACCAATTTGCTTGAAAACGCGCTGACCCATGGCGGCGGCAGCCTCACCGCGATCCGCGTCAGCACCATGGTAGAGGGGCAGTTTGCAGTTTTGGCTGTAGAGGATGACGGCCTCGGCATTCCCGAAGGCAGTGCCGAGGCCGCGTTCGAGAGGTTTGGCCAACTAAGCGAAGGGCAAGGCAGTGGTCTTGGTCTTGCGATTGTTAAAGATGTCCTGCGCCGTCACGGCGGGCAAGCCGAACTGGTGCCGCAAGACAAGGGGTTGATCGTAAAGATCAAAATCCCACTTTCTGCGCCGACTGTCTGAACAGCGGTTCCGATCAAGGTGTCACGCGGACCTTGAAAAACACACTCCCTTCGGCGCCTGCGGCATGCGTCCCGCTGCAATCCCACCGCAGGGGGCCTTCATATCCCGGTAGGTTGTCGCTTGGGGTTGCGAGATCGCAGATCAGCGAGGGGCTCACGGTTTGCGGCGTGGCGACGGCCTCTGCCAATCGTGTATAGGGCGGCGTTCGGTCGTAAATGACGATGGCGGATGCAATGCGCTGGCTCGGGTTCACCACTGTGATGCGGTAGACCAGTACATCCCCGGGCGACGCTTGATTTGAATAGCCCTCACCCGTGCCTTGCGTTTCGTTCTGTACAGTTTTCACCAGAACGAGCTGACTGCCACCGACTTCGACCGTCACGCGATCCGTATCGGTTGTAATGTGCGAAGCAGTGGTTCCGGAAAAGTCCGTGGCGGCTTGCACCTCGTAGGTCAAAGCGCTGCCCGGAGGCAGGCCGCCACCCGCCGAGACCCTCGAGATCAGGCAGAGTTCGTCCCCCGCTTGAACGGAAATTGGCACGTTCAGCGGGGTGTCGGGCGCGCCATCGCAATCGTTGTCGATAAAGAGCGCAACTGAAAATGCACCGACCGCAGGCTCGGAAATGTTCTCTACGGAAAAGGTGGTGATGCCAGATGAACTGGCTCGATAGAGATGCGGCAAAAGGGCGATTTGGCCCGCGCCGATGTGCGCGTCACGGTCCTCACTCAAAGTGGGAAGTGGAATAATGCCTAAGGTAAGTCCGCTGTAATCGGTCTCAGGCGAAGGGGTGAAGCTGAACGAGCCATCATGTGGATCGCTGTTCACCAAGCCCGGCAGTGAGCCCGGTCGCTCGGAAATCGCTCTCCACCCTTCGGCGGGCACCGTGGAGACGGTCAGACTGCCAGTGTAGTTCGGCGCGAGCCGATAGGACCATCGTCCATCGGCGCCGACCTGCGGGCTTGCCAGAAGCGCACCGGCATCGTCCAGCAGCAAAATGGTTCCTGCATTCGTGCCTACCTCGTCGCCCGTGGCAGAGCCATCGTGCGCGACCCCGCCGCGACCATCATCCCGGATCAGCTGGCCTGAAATTTCACCGCCCGAGGTTGCGAGAGCGATCGTGACGCTGGCTTCGTCGTCGTCGGCAATCCCGTCCTGCAAGTCATCTTGGGCCAGACCAACGGCTGGATCACTGTCGAGGTCGGGTAGGGAACTGCTCACGATCTCAACGACGTTTGTATAGTTGCCACCCGCCGTGACACGGACACGTATGGTAAGGGTTTCGGTCGCACCCGGCAGAATTTCATCGACGAACCAAAGTCCCGTACTTGGGTCGAAATAATCGCCGGTCGGAGGAGCCGTGTCGCTGATATAGGCGAAACCTGCGGGGATGCTTTCAATCACCTTGACCCCCGAAGGCGAGCCAGGGCCGTCGTTTGTCACGCTGATCACCCAGTCGATGATGTCGCCTTCGACAGCGGTTGTGACGGGAGAGGTGGTGCCCGCTTGAAAGGCCTCTTTGGTGATTGAGAGGTCAGAAAACTGCGGATCGAAACCAAAGTCGTAGGCCACTGTAAAGGCGCCCGAATCGGCCTTTACACCAACGAGGGGGTTTGAGGTTCCGATCTGCGCGCCGGGGGGGAGGTCTGCGTCATTCACATCGACCTCTACCCGGTAGGTGGTGCCCGCAGGCAAGCCGACAAAGGCGTATGTTCCGTCAGGCTCGGTATCGACGGTCCGGATGAAGCTGTCATCGTCCAGATCATTCGGCGTTGCGTTATCGGAGTATAAATCCACTCGGATACCGCCCGCCAAGTTCTCTTCTGCCCCGTCTTTTATGTCGGAACCGTCTTGATCGACATAGATATTGCCACCCAGACCGGACAGTACGAAAGGTGTCCCGCCGCGGCACGAGGTGCCATCGCTGAAACCGCCCTCATCCGTGCCCGTTGCCAGCCTTAACCGATTGCCGGTCGACGTATCGATTAGGTAGATTGAGTTCGATACCTCCTCATAGGCATACATCTGGCCGTTCTCGTCAAAGAAAATCGCGGACCAGATGCCCGTATAAACACTGGGCCCAAATTCCACCACCGTGGAGAAACCGGCGAGACCATTGTTCGCGAACACGCGAAACAGGCTGCCGGTGTCTTCGTTGATGCCGTAAATGAATCCGTCCAATGGATTTACGGCGAAATCGGACACCGTGACGGCTTGGGAGAGGGTCAATTGCCCGGCATCGATCGGATTGTTGGGGTCGGTCAAATCCAACAACTGCCAGGTGACGTCGTCTGCTTCGTAGACCATTATACCGTTGGGCAAGATATCGCCCGCATCTTCGGCCCTTTCGGCGCTGTTTGGGAATGAAGGCATTTTGGTGAAGTTTCCGGTGCCGTCCACGCGCCACAGCTCATCTTTGCCGGGGCGGACGCCATAGATATAGCCATCGATTTCGTTGTATCCCCAGCCGGCTGCCAGCCGGCGCGGCGCTGTCCCGAGGGTTTGTGATGACATAGAATAACCCGACCCGGTGTCGGTAAAGCGCAGTTTGCGCAACTGCGTTGGATCGTCAGACAGCAGGTATAGGCCACTGTCGCAGGAAACCGGAGGAACATCGCCGGAAACTGTCAGCCTGTAGTCCTCAACCTCTCCGTCAAGTGCGACGGGGACGACGCCCTCGGTGGTCGACCATCGGAACCGCGCGAATGTCGGCGTGAGCACGGAGCTTCCCGGTACGTTCACATCAAATCGGATCTCGCCATTCAGCGTGCCATCTTTATCCGAAGCGCTGCCGTCTTGCAGATCAGAGGCGATCTGCTCTGTGGCGTCGAAGAGCCCGTTGCCGTTAAAGTCGATCCACGCCTGAAGATAGGCCACGCCGCCTGTCAAACTACCGACCCCGCCGGTCACCTCGTTTACGAAAACGGTTATCTCTGTCGTACCGCCAGCAAAGAGCTGGGGGAGCGTGACCCCGTCTTCGTCGTCATTCCCGTCGAGATCGTCGCCCAAAGCATCTGCACTTGCTTGAGAGGCAGCCTCGGGGTCAGGAGGGAGGGCCCCTAAGTAGGTCCCCGCGATGCCGGTTTCAGCGATGATGTGCAAAGGGTCGCCATAGCTTGCCGGAGCATCACCGCGATCGACCAGAGGGGCCGCAGCGATATTGATCGGGTAGTCTTCGACCTCCCCATCCAAGGAGACATCGGCCACGCCGACGACCGGAGTTGTAGACCACCGAAAGCGGGCAAAGGTCTGGTCTAGTACCGCGTCACCCGGGACAATCACGTCAAATTGGATCAGGCCATCGCCCGCGACCTGATCCCCACCGGTGCCATCGTCCTGCAAATCGCGCGCGATTTCTTCGGAGGTTGCAAGGGCCATGACATCGTTGCCGTCGTAGTCGATCCAAGCGGTCAAAAAGCCACCGTCGCCTTGGACACGTGCTTCTAGTGTTGCGATAAAACCTTGGATGAGCGGGGGAATCGTTATGCCATCGTCATCGTCCGACCCCGCATCATCGGCGTTCCCTGGCCCTGCATCGCTTGTCAAAGCATCGCCCAGATAGACCGTGGACTCTGACCCCATCGTATGGAGTGCATCCCCATATATCGATGGCGCGTCGGTAAAGTCGGCACAGGCTTGGATGTCGGTCAGTTGCAGAGATCCGGCGAAGTTTGCGCTGTTGTTTTTGCGGGTGCCATGATCGATCACGACCCGATCAACCGGGGCGCCAAATCCGACTTCTACGGCAAAATTTTCGGGTAAGGCTGTTGTCGAGAATGCGCTGTCGCGCTCTGCCAAAACAGAACCATCGGCATTGGCCCGGCGAAACATGGAGGCCGAAAGCGGGCCGTCGGCGATGGCAGGTTGCACGCGCACGCCATTGCGTTCGCCATAGATCGCTACGGATTCGTCGAATTCCAAGCTCGTGACGTAGAAAAGGACGGAGTCCATGGGGGTGTCAAAATCAATATTCAAGGTGGCATATTGCTGTGTGAACACGGGATTGCCGCCATACCCGGCGGAGTAGAGTTCATTTGCGTTTCCGATCGCGGCTGCGCGGCCAATTCTGGCATCAGCGTTTGCAGTTGCACTGAGTGAACCGCCGACTCCATAGCGGGTGAAAGTAGATGTCGCGCCGAGGGCTGCAGGGCTGTCAGATGTCCAATCGACGATTGAAAACCGCGTTCCAGAACAGGTTGGAAGCGTATCGGCTGGCACGGCGGTGACGTTAACGCTGACGCTGTCGGTATCGGCACCGCCTTCATCACTGGAATTCGCGGCATCGGCGGTGATGCTGCCTCCCGCCGCGGTAGAGACATAGGCATCAAACTCGATGGCGCCGCTTCCAAGGCCGTTCAAGCTGGTCATCGGAAGGAGCGGGAAAGTGCCGTTTGTCGGGGTGGTCGCAGGGCGGATGTCTTCGCCCGAGATGACCTGAAAGTTCGTCGTACCCGAAATTTCTGGCGGCAGGGTTACCGAGGTTTGCACATTGGTCATGGGGCTAAGCGACGTATTCACATAGCTGACGCGGTAGGTCAGCGTGGCGCCCTGCGGAACGTCGCCCCCCGAATAGGGGGTGCCGTTTACTGCTGTAATGGAGATTGATACGAAAAGGTCCTCAGGCCCCGCAGGTGAGACGGCTGAGGTTCCGGCGACCCAGTAGCGCCACGGGTTGTCGTTCCCGGCAGAGGCGCCTTCGGCGGAATCTCCGCCGTGACCTTCGGCATTAAAATATCCGATGTTGGCCGGGTCGCTGACTTTCACTTCCATGACGGCGTAATAAGTCTCTCCCTGCGCGATCCCGCCGAAGGCGTAGCGCACTGCGTTTGTGCCGCTCGGCAAAAAGGACGCGGCGCTGCTATTCAGGTTAAACCCCGCGGTCGTTTCGGTGCAGGCTTCGTAAGAGTTAACGCCCGGGTCCAGCGTTTCGGGAAAGACTGAACCGGCGCCAGTGGCAGGCCCGTCTGGCCCCGCGAGCAGCGGATCATCCGCTTCGCAGGAACCGGGATAGCTGATCCGGTTCCAAGGGCCGGTGGTGCCGTAGCGATCCCAATCGGATCCTGAATCCGGGCCTGCCACGGGGCTGCCCGCGCGAAAGGGTGTCGCCCCCCGACCGCCCGTAATCGTGGTCTCTTCTTGTGTTGAGAAACCGTTTGGGTCGATTGTCCCCCCAGAACCGAAGGCGTTGATCTGAACCGCGTCCCATTTGTTGTGAACGCGGGCGGTGCCGGTGCCGCCAACGCTGCCCCAAGGGCTGCCATTCGTGGGATTGACGAGGTACCCGTTTTCTAAAGTGGCGATATCCGACCCGTTTGCGAACAATGCAGTATCCGGACGGGTTGAGTAGAAAATACCAGTATCGCCATAGATATAGGCCAGCCCGGCATTGCAATTGGCGATGGAAAACCCCGCTGCCTGGCACTGCGCCGTGTCAGAGGGAGCCCAGCCGTTGGGAGAGATATCAAACGCTTGCTGGCCCTTCGGACCCCAACCCTTAGACACGCCAAACCCCGTCGAGGCGCGCGCCGGGCGGGCGTCGCGGGCCGCGCCTGTAGCATCAGTTATATAGGCGGATGTGACTTCGGTCCCGGCGGGCACATACAACGTGGCATAGCCGCCCGGACCATCAAGCGTGCCTTCGGCTATGACGGGAAAGTCGGCAATGATGGCAATGTTATCACCGGCTGAAATCGGCGGCAGCCCCGCCGCGACCCGGTCCGCGATCTGTTGACGGCTTGCATCGGTCAGCGAAACGCCGCCGCCGCCCAGCCATGCGCCGTGCGAAAGCACCATGGTTGAAAAACAAAGCCAAAAGAATGCCCCCAGAACGGCCTTGGCGCTCGCGCAGAATAATCTAAAGAATATCATGACTTACTCTCAATTTGTCCTGCACTAGGCTTTCATCGGGTAACTTTTGCGTCAATCTGAGCAGGTGGGTCTTGGGCATATGCTTTGGGTTAGGTCTGCTAGGCCCTAGAGAGATTTCTTAACCGCGCAGGGTTAACTATGTATTGAAGGGCGACAGGGTCTGATGATTGCGGCTGCTGGATGCCGGGCGCGTGCCGCGCGCGCTTGGCGCTGTCGCCAGCGTCGGTGCAATGATGAGATCCGGGTTGAGCGCGGTCTGATGGGCCCCGCCGTTAGGTCTTGGCCGTGAGGCAAAACAGTCGTTAACCAAAATTAAACCAGTCCCTCCCTATCAAAGATGTGAAAGGGAGAATTTGATGAAACGTCTTGTTATATTGGGATTTCTCACCGGATCGCTGGCGGCCTGTGTCGAACCTCCGGCCTCACCCATGGAAGCCGCGGCGCGGCGGGCGGCGGCGGCGGAATTGACCGCCAAACAATGTGCAGGCTTTGCGGGCGGCTATGAGAGCGTGCGCAAATTGCGGCACGACGCGAACCAGAATATCGCCACGGCACGGCGGCTTGGGGCGACGGATGCGACGATTGCCAAGGCGCGAACGGATGTGCGCATGGCCTTTGATATGCAGGTCGCCTTCTCCAATCCGCAGCAGGCTTGCAACATGATGGTGGGCGAACTGGCTTGGGCTACGGGATGACCCGCTCTAGCGATGCGCCACGTCGAGCCAGATCGGCAGATGGTCCGACGCGCGGCGGGTCTGCGACGTCTCGACCACGCCGCCTTGGCGCACTGTCAGATGCTGATCCAACGCCATGCGATCAAGAAAAGCCACGGGCATCCGGGCGTGATAGCTCTTGCCCGGTGCATGGATCGTAAAACGTTTCGCCAAGCGCCCCAGCCCGACCTTTTGCGACCATTCGTTCAGATCGCCCGCGATCAGCGTGGGGCAGGCGGCGCAGGCATCAAGGTGAGCGATCATGGCGCTTAACTGTTCCTTGCGGGAGGGGCGCAGCAGGCCAAGATGCGAGGCGATGACCCGCAATTGCCGCGCGCCGATGTGCAGGTCGGCCACCATGGCACCGCGCGGCTCGACCCCCGGCAGGGTCAGATGCGCCACCTGATCGATCTTGGCGGAGGGGCGGACCAAAACGGCATTGCCGTGCCAACCGATGCTGACATCGCTTGGCGTTGGCACGGGGCGCATGCCCGTGACCTCTTCGACCCGATCCAGCGGCAGGGCAGAGGGGCGCGGGGCGCGGCGGCGGTCGGCTTCTTGCAGCACCACCACATCTGCATGCAAGCTGCGGATGATCCGCATGATCCGCTCCGGATCGCGGCGTCTATCGGTGCCCAGGGCCTTGCGGATGTTATAGCTGACGATGCGCAGCGATTGGGGGGCGACGGAGGGGATCATAGAACAGGCGCTCCCAAACGAAACAGCCCCTCGGCCACCTTGCGGATCATCCCCGTCGGAGGTTTCTCCATGGCGCAGTGTTCGGAGAGATGTTCAAACCAGTCATGCAGCTTTGCGACCGACCCCGCATCATAGACAAAAAGCGTCACCTCAAAGTTCAGCAACATGCTGCGCACGTCGAAATTGGCGGTACCCACAAGCCCCATATCATCGATGATCCCGGCTTTGGCGTGGATCATCCCGGGCTGGTAATACAGCACGTGGCCGCCAGCTTCGTGCAGGTCGCGCAGGTAGGCACCGCGGGCAAAATCCGCCAGCCGTTGGTTGGAGCGTTCGGGCACCAGCACTCGCACATCCACACCGCGGCGGGCTGCGGTCGTCAAAGCCGCACCAAGTGCTTCGGTCGGCACGAAATAGGGGGTCACGAGCCAAATCCGCGCCTCAGCCAAATGCAGCGCGCGGATCAGACCGTCGTGCAGCGGGTCTTCGGTGATATCGGGGCCGGAAGGAACCAATTGCACTGTGGCGGTCCCGCCCGTATCCGACGCGACCGATGGGGCAGGGTCCAAAGCCTCCCCGCTGGCCACGCCCCAGTCCGAGCGGAAAACATCGCCGAAACTCTGTACCGCGCGCCCCTCAAGCAAGAAGGCCAGATCGGTCCAGCCGTCCTGAAGCGCCGTGGGGCCGAGGTAGTGCGCGCCGATGTTCATGCCGCCTGAAAAGACCCGCGCATCATCCGCGATAATCATTTTGCGGTGGTTGCGCAGGTTCAGGTGGCCTGAGCCCGGCACTTGCAACAGCGGTGAATAAAAGCGCACGTCACCCCCTGCCGCACGCAGGCGGCGCAGTGCCGCGGCCGGGCCGCGCAGGGTGCCCAAACGGTCCATCAGCAGCCGAACTTTGACACCGGCCTTGGCGCGTTCGGTCAGCGCATCGACAAAGATACGGCCGGTGTCGTCATTGGCAACGATGTAGAAAAGCGCGTCGATCCGTTTCTCGGACCCTTGGATCAGCGCCATCACGGCTTCATGCGCCGCTGTCGGATCACCCAAGAGCCGCAGGTCTTGCCCATGGGCGGCGGCGGGCAGGCCGAAATACTGCATCGTCGCGTCCAGCGTATGCACCGGACGGGGCGGCGGCCCTCCGGTTTCCCCTTTGAGGAAATGCACCGGGGAGTAGCGCGAAGATTGTTTGCGAAAGCCCAGCCCGAGAAACAACGGCACCGCCACCCATGGCAGCGCGATGATGAACAGCAGCCAAGCCGCCGTCGATTGCGGCGTGCGGCGCTGTTGTAAAATCACGATCGCCGCCAGCAGCGTCAGGATCACGATGATGACGATCTCTAGATGGGTGGTGATCCAAGACATGGGGTGGGGTCTGCTCCTTTTTGCTGGTAATAGAGGCAAATAACCCGTTCACCTTTGACAGCAAGCCTTGGTCGGTGTCAGGCGTCGAGGAATGATTTTAGTGTGGTTTTTAAGGTAGTGGCTTTGAACGACGGATCCTGCTTGCAATGCTACCGTCGGTGCAGGGCCGATCCGCGCAGGCTTTTTTGCACTTGGGTGACAGTGACTGGGGCTGCATTATCCGTATTGCGGCGGCAAGTATCTGATGCATATTGATAATTATCGCTAGGCCCCAAGGCGGAAACACACTTGATACATAACTTAAGCGGCGGTTGGCCGAGGGTATGTTGCAAATGTGCGACAATCAGCGCATCGCAAATCTGTGAAGTGAAAAAACTGAAACCCAATACTAGATGAGGCGTTGCGTAAGTGACCCTGCGGCGAGGATCGCAGGTCACCTGTATTTAAGGAGCAGAACATGAAACGCACGACAACAATCGCCAGCATCGCCCTGATCGCATCCAGCGCCTTCGCGGGTGCAGCAGCAGCCGGATCGCTGGAAGACACCACAGTTGAAGCACCGGTTTTCACACCTGCGCCGACACCCGTGGCCGTTGATGGCGACTGGACAGGCTTCTACACCGGTCTTCAGGTTGGTCAAACCGACATCGACAGCGACAGCGGCACCCTTGACGGTGACGACACGTCCTACGGTTTCCACGCCGGTTACGACTATGACTTCGGCAAGTTCGTACTGGGTGGTGAACTCGACTATGACAAAACCGACATCGACCTGGGCAACACAGGCGTCGCCGCGGATTCCGTTGCACGCGCTAAGCTGAAAGCCGGTTACGACTTCGGCAACACGCTGGTCTATGCAACAGCTGGTGCAGCCCGCGCCGACACCGACGTTGGTGACGAAACTGGCCCCTTCGCCGGTCTGGGCGTCACATATAAAGTCACAGACCGTTACACCGTCGGTGGCGAAGTGCTGCAGCACAAATTCGATGACGTAGGCGGCACAGGCGACGATCTGGACGCGACAACCATCTCCCTGCGTGGTTCCATGCGCTTCTAATCTATCTTGGCGGGGTAACTCGCTTGGATAGGGGGCCGGCTTCCGAAAGGAGGCCGGCCTTTTTTGTGCGGAAAGGCCGCGTGGCGGGCATGTCATCTGGCAAAGATGGGCAATGCTGTCCCCAAGCAGGCTGTCTTCGTCCGTCATGGCCGCGCGCTGCGCGCATAAAACTTAACCGGACAAGGGGCTTGGCGCAGGGCGGCGGGCTTGCTACAACCCGGTCATGAACACCGCAACGCTCATTATTTGCTGCATTACCCGCTGAGACATTCTCGCGGGCCGCTGTTCACGTCATTCCCATTCTGACAAAACTATGCCAAGCCCGCGTCACACCCGCGCAAGGACGCCTGCCCATGACCCGTGACCTGACGATCAAGCTGCACAACACCGCCACCCGGAAGAAAGAGGATTTCACGCCGATTGATGCGCAGAATGTGCGGATGTATGTCTGCGGTCCCACGGTCTATGACCGCGCGCATCTGGGCAACGCGCGGCCCGTGATCGTGTTTGATGTGCTCTACCGTCTGCTACGGCATGTCTATGGCCCCGAACACGTTACTTACGTGCGCAACTTCACCGATGTCGATGACAAGATCAACGCCCGCGCCGCCGACAAGCGGGCGCAGCATCGGCGAGATCACAGCCGAGACGACCCAGTGGTATCTGGACGACATGGCCGCCGTGGGCGCCTTGGAGCCCGACCACATGCCTCGCGCGACACAGTATATCCCCCAGATGGTCGCAATGATCCGCGGGCTGATCGATGAGGGCTACGCCTATGAGGCCGAGGGCCATGTGCTGTTCCGGGTGCGCAAATATGCCGAATATGGCGCGCTTTCGGGCCGGTCGGTCGACGATATGATCGCAGGCGCGCGGGTTGAAGTCGCGCCTTACAAAGAAGACCCGATGGATTTCGTACTCTGGAAACCTTCGGACGAGGTCACTCCGGGGTGGGAGTCGCCTTGGGGGCAGGGCCGTCCGGGCTGGCATATCGAATGCTCCGCCATGGCGCATGACCTGCTGGGGGAGCGTTTCGACATCCACGGCGGCGGCATCGACCTGCAGTTCCCGCACCATGAGAATGAGATCGCCCAATCCAAATGCGCGGGCCACGGGTTCGCCAACTACTGGCTGCACAATGAGATGTTGCAGGTCGAGGGCAAGAAAATGTCCAAGAGCTTGGGCAATTTCTTTACCGTGCGCGATCTGCTGGATCAGGGCGTGCAGGGTGAGGTGATCCGCTTCGTCATGCTCTCAACCCATTACCGCAAGCCGATGGACTGGACCGAGAAAAAGCGTGAGGAGGCCGAGAAGACCCTTCGCAAATGGTATCTTCAGGCGGCGGAGGCTGAGGCCGCGACGCCTTCACCGGACCTCGTCACGCTCTTGGCGGATGACCTTAATACCCACGGTGCGCTGACCGAATGCCACCGTCTGTCGAATGCGGGCGATACGGCGGGTCTGCGCGGGGCGTTGAAGCTTTTGGGGCTGCTGGATGAGTTGATCCCCGATTGGGCCGCAGTGCAGGCGCTGGATCTGACAGATATCGAAGCCTTTCTGAGTGATGCCCGTGCCACCGCGATGGAGACCAAGGATTTCGCGCAGGTTGATCGGATCAAAACCGCGCTCACCTCTGTTGGGATCGAAGTCCAGATGAGCAAGGACGGCGTGAAACTGACCCCACCGCCCGGCTTTGATCGGGCGCAGCTGGAGGGGCTGTTGTGACGCGCGAACGTCTCTGGCTTTATGACACCACGCTGCGCGATGGGCAGCAGACCCAAGGCGTTCAATTCTCCACCGACGAGAAACGCCAGATCGCCGAGGCGCTGGATGCGCTTGGCGTGGACTATATCGAAGGCGGTTGGCCCGGTGCGAACCCAACCGACAGCGCATTCTTCGACGCGGCACCGCCCACCTCGGCACGGCTCACCGCTTTTGGCATGACCAAACGCGCGGGCATGTCAGCGGAAAATGACGACGTTTTGGCCGCCGTATTGAACGCAGGGACGCAGTCGGTCTGCATCGTCGGCAAGACCCATGACTTCCACGTCAAAACCGCCCTTGGCATCACGCTGGCGGAAAACACCGACAACATCGCCAAATCCATCGCCCATCTGGTCGCCCAAGGGCGCGAGGCGCTGTTTGATGCTGAACATTTTTTCGACGGCTATAAGGCCAACCCGGACTACGCGCTTGAGGCGATCCGCGCGGCCTATGACGCGGGTGCGCGCTGGATCGTGCTCTGCGACACCAATGGCGGCACCCTGCCCGAAGAGATCGGCCGCATCACCCGCGATGTGATCGCCGCAGGCATCCCCGGTGACCGGCTGGGCATTCACACCCATGACGACACCGAAAACGCCGTGGCCTGCACGCTGGCNGCCGTCGACGCNGGCGCGCGNCANATCCAAGGCACGNTGAACGGGCTGGGCGAGCGGTGCGGCAACGCCAATCTGACCACNCTGATCCCGATCCTNCTGCTGAAAGANCCNTANGCCAGNCGCTTTGAGATCGGTGTNAGCCGTGACGCGCTGCGCGGNCTNACCCGCACCAGNCGGATGCTGGACGAAATCCTTAATCGCGTGCCGATGAAACAGGCNGGNTTCGTNGGGTCNTCNGCCTTTGCGCATAAGGCGGGGCTGCATGCCAGCGCCATCGCCAAAGACCCNAGCACCTATGAACANATCGACCCCGCNCTGGTCGGNAATACCCGCGTCATTCCGATGTCGAACCAAGCCGGGCAATCCAATCTGCGCAAACGGCTGAGCGATGCCGGTCTGGCCGTGGCCAAGGGCGATCCGGCGCTTGGCCGGATCTTGGAAGTGGTCAAGGACCGCGAGGCGCAGGGCTATGCCTATGACACCGCACAGGCGAGTTTCGAGCTGCTCGCCCGCGACGTGATGGACCAGTTGCCGCATCTTTTCGAGGTGGAGCGTTACCGGGTCACGGTCGAACGTCGCCGCAATGCCGAAGGCCGGATGGTCAGCCTTTCCGAGGCGGTCGTGGTGGTCGATGTCGACGGAGAAAAACGTCTCTCGGTCTCGGAATCGCTGGACGAGGATGGCGCGGACCGTGGTCCGGTCAACGCCCTCTCCAAAGCGCTGGTCAAGGATTTGGGCAAGTACAGCAGCCTGCTGGATGACATGCGTCTGGTTGACTTCAAAGTGCGCATCACCCAAGGCGGCACCGAAGCCACCACCCGCGTCATCATCGACAGCGAAGACGGGCAGGGGCGGCGCTGGTCCACCGTGGGCGTCAGCGCCAACATACTCGACGCCTCCTTCGAGGCACTGCTAGATGCGATACGTTGGAAATTGATCCGGGACCGCGCCCAATGACAGACGATATGACTGCCTTTTTTACTCTGCACCGGGATCTGCCACGCGAAGGGCCGGGAGAGCCCTCGGACGTGAACTGGGCCGTGGAGCAGGTCGACCTGCCTGCGCGCGCCGAGATTGCGGATGTGGCCTGTGGCCCCGGCAGTGACATCGGCGCACTCCGCGCGGCGATCCCGCAGGGGCATGTCACCGCACTCGATAAGACCGCGCATTTCGTCGACACCGCGCGGGGTCGTTTCGTGGCGGATGGCAATGTCACCCTGCTGCGCGCCGATATGGCCGCGATCGCCAATGAATACGACCTGATCTGGTGCGCCGGTGCGGTCTATTTCCTTGGCGTGACCGAGGCGCTGACCCGTTGGCGCAAATCCCTGCGCGCGGGTGGCGTGGTGGCATTCTCCGAGCCTTGCTGGCTGACCGATACCCCCTCGGAGGACGCCCGCGCGCAATGGGCCGACTATCCCGCGATGAGCGACCCAGACGGCATTGCTGAACGGGTGCGCGCGGCGGGATATGAGGTCGTGGCGACCCGCGTTCTGTCGGAGGAAGCTTGGGAGAATTACTACACCCCGCTGGAGGCCCGCATCGAAAAGCTGCGCCCCGGTGCGGATGACGCATTGGCACAGGTGCTCGATGCAACCGAGGCGGAAATCGCCTGCTGGCGTGCCCACCGGGATGAGTTTGGCTACCTGCTGACGGTGGCCCGTCCCCTATGACTTTCCACGCCGACCTGAACGCATGCGCCGCCATGGTAGAGCGCGCCGACCCGTGGCGGTTTCGCGCCGCCATGGCCGCGCCTGTGGAAGCACGCAGGCTGCTGTTTCCGCTCTATGCCTTCAACGTCGAAGTCGCCCGCGCGCCTTGGGTGACCCAAGAAGCGATGATCGCCGAGATGCGCCTGCAATGGTGGCGCGACGCGCTGGAGGAGATTGCCAAGGGCGGTCCCGTCAGGCGCCACGAAGTCACCACGCCGCTGGCCCGCGCCATCGCGCCCGAGGATGCGGAACTGCTCGATGAACTCGTCGCTGCGCGGCGGTGGGACATCTACAAAGACCCCTTTGAGGATGCGGAGCACTTTGCGCGCTACATCGACCAAACCGCAGGCCATTTGATGTGGGTCGCCGCGCGCCGCCTTGGTGCGACGCAAGAAGCGATCGTGCGTGATGCGGCCTATGCCACCGGCATCGCCGCATGGCTCTGTGCGATTCCGAATTTGGAGGAGGCGGGCCGTGTGCCGCTACTGGATGGCACGGCGGAAGGGGTTTCGGCCCTTGCTAAGGGAGCACTGGACCGCCTGAAGTCAGCGCGGGCCAAACGGGGGCAAATTCCAAATGAGGCTCGCGCGGCGCTGCTGCCTGCCGCCCATGCCGGACCTGTTTTGCACGCGGCTGTAGCAGACCCGCAAAAGGTCTCCGAAGCAGGCTTGCCTGACCCGCGCCGCCATTTCGCGCTGCGGGCCATGGTGTCGCGCTGGTAGGCGCTTAGCTCAGCTGCGTCTCTCTGCGGCTGCGCAGCACCAGCCAGATCAGCGAGCCGCCGGCCAGCACCAAGAATGGCACCATGGCAAAGTTCACCGCCGCCCAGCCTTCCTGCGCCGTGCCGCCTGAGCAGTTCATCAAACCGCCCGAGGCCAGCGAGGCGACGGTCACGCCGCCGAATACCAGCAGATCGTTCAGGCCCTGCATCCGTCCGCGCTCATGCGGCTCATGCGCGCCCGCGAGCATGGTGGTGGCCCCGATGAACCCAAAGTTCCAGCCCAGCCCCAAAAGGATCAGCGCGACAAAGAAGTTGCCCAGTTCCACCCCTTGCAGCGCCACCAGGCCAGCGGCGGCAAGGATTGCAATGCCAAGGCCCATGATCCGCTCAACGCCGAACCGATTGATCAGGTGGCCGGTAAAGAAGGACGGCGCGAACATCGCCAGCACATGGCCAGTGACCACATAGCCCGCGTTGTCTTGGCTATATCCGCAGCCGACGACGGCCAGCGGGGTCGAGGTCATCACGAGGTTCATCAGCGCATAGGCCACCATGGCGCAGATCACCGCCACGGCGATGCGCGGCGTGGTCAGAAGCTCCCAGCGGCTGCGGCCCTTGGGGGCGTCATGGGCCGGGATCGGCGGTTTTGGAATGTCGATGAAAAGAAACAGCAGCGCGCCGATGAGGTTTACCGCCACCACCGCCAGATAGGTGCCAAGGAAGGGCACCACGAGGCTGCCAGAGGTCGCCGTGGCAAGCTGCGGCCCGATGATGGCCGAGACCAGACCGCCTGCCATCACATAAGAGATCGCCTTGGGCCGGAAGTCATCCGAGGCGGTATCGGCGGCGGCGAAACGGTAAAACCCCTGCGCCGACATATAGACGCCCGTCAGCAGGGAGCCGAGCAAAAAGACCGGGAACGACGCCAGATAAAGCCCATAGGCCGCGACCGCGCCGCCCAATGCTCCGCCCGCAGCCCCCAGAAAAAACCCCGCCCGTCGGCCAAACCTTTGCATGATGGCCGAAACCGGCGTGGCCGAGAGCATGGAGCCCAGCACGATCATCGAGATCGGCAGCGTGGCAAGACAGACATTGGTCGCCAGCGACTGACCGGCAAGACCACCCACGAGGAAAATCATCGGCATCTGCGCCCCGAGAAAGGCCTGCGCTGCCACCAGCACCGCTACGTTGCGCCGGGCGCGTCTGTCGTCGATCATGTCTGAATTCCTCACTTCCCGCCAAGGCGTAGCCCTGCCGATGCGTAAGGGCAAGCCCGGCCGCGGTTTTTGCGCCTCCGATCCCGCTTGCGCCCGGCGGCAAGCTCGCCGATGATCGCGCCGATGACCGCCCCAAACCGTCCTTCGCTGAACCTTCTTCTGCTCGCTGGCACTGCCGAGGCGCGGCAGCTTGGCGTCGCCTTGGCTGAGGCCGGTCACAGGGTCACCGCATGGCTGACGGAACCGCCGCGCGGCAGCAATCCGATGCCGATTGCGTTTGAGATGCGCGACCCAGAAGATACCACCGCCTTGCTGCGCGACATGGCGGGTTTTGACGCGGTTTTGGACCTCAGCCATGGGTTCGACGCGGGGCTGAGCCACGCAGGCTTTGCCACTGCCGCCGGCTTGGATAAGCCCTTTGTCAGTTTTGCGCGCCCCGGCTGGGCTTTGGATGATCCGCTGCTGCGGTCGGTCCCTGATGTGCCCGCCGCCGCCCGTGCGGTGCCGCCCGGGGCCCGCGTCTTTGCCGCCACCGGATGGGCCAGCCTGCCACAGTTTCTGCCGTTTGAGGGTGCGCGCCTCATGCTGCGCCAGACCAGCCGCCATGACCGGCCCGCGCCCTATGACTTTGTGGATCTCATCTTTGGCGATCCGCCTTTCACGGTGGCGACCGAAACCGCGCTGTTTCGCGAGTTTGGCGTCGACCTGCTGATCTGCCGCAACCTTGGCGGCGCGGCCAGCCGCCCCAAGGTCGACGCCGCACTCGCCCTTGGCTTGCCGGTGATCCTCATCGAAAAGCCGAGCCTGCCAAAGGGGGTGCGCTGCCTGACCGACCTTGACGCGATGATGGACTGGGCGGCGCAGCTGTGAGCCTTGCGCCCCCGATCACCTGTGACGCAGATGTGGCTGAGGGGGCCGCTTGGCTGGCCGAGGCCGAGCCGCGTTTTGCCATGGCGCTTGCACGCACCGGTCCGCTGCCACTACGTTTACGCCCGCCGGGTTTCGCGGGCTTGCTCGACATTATCGTGGGGCAGCAGGTGAGCGTGGCCTCGGCCCGGGCGATCTATGCGCGGCTGGTGGAGGCGGGGTTGCATCAGCCGGAGAATGTTCTGCGCGCCGGAGATAGCGGGCTGCGTGCCGCGGGGCTCAGCCGTCCCAAAGCACGCTATGTCTTAGCCTTGGCCGAACGGGAATTCGAATTTGACGCGCTGCACAGCCTGTCCGATGGCGACGCCATCGCTGCACTGGTTGCCATGCCGGGGATCGGGCCATGGACCGCACAGGTCTATGTGATGTTCTGCCTTGGGCGACGCGATGTGTTTCCCAGCGGCGATCTCGCACTTCAAGAAGCAGCGCGGGGGCTGTTTGATCTGCCTGCCCGGCCAACGCCGAAAGACCTCTCCGCCATGGCCGCCGCTTGGTCACCTTGGCGGTCGGTTGCGGCGCGCTTGCTCTTTGCCTACTACCGGGTGTTGAAACAAAAGGAAGGATTGTCATGACACGGGTTTTGAACGCCGAGCGCCGCGAGCCGGTCTCTGGCACCACACGGTCGGTTGTGGTGTTCCTGCATGGTTATGGGGCCAATGGGGCTGACCTGCTGGGCCTCGCCGATCCGCTGAGCGAGCATCTGCCCGATACGCTCTTCGTTGCCCCCGATGCGCCCGAAGCCTGCGCCGGTGCGCCCATGGGGTTCCAGTGGTTCCCGATCCCTTGGATCGACGGATCGTCCGAAGAGGAATCGATGCGCGGCATGATGAGCGCGGTCGAAGACCTCGACGCCTTTCTCGACGCGCTGATGGTGGACGAAGACGTGCTGCCTGAACAGGTCGTGCTGTTTGGCTTTTCCCAAGGCACGATGATGTCGCTGCATGTGGCCCCGCGTCGTGAGGATGCGGTTGCGGGGATCGTGGCCTTCTCGGGGCGTCTGCTCACCCCCGAAGCGCTGGCCGAAGAGGCGCGGGTGAAGCCACCGGTGCTGCTGGTCCATGGCGATGCCGATGACGTGGTGCCGCCGCAATCCCTGCCGCAGGCCGCCGAAGCCCTGCAAGAGGCCGGATGGCAGGACGTCTACGCCCATGTGATGAAGGGCACCGGCCATGGCATCGCGCCGGATGGGCTGAGCGTGGCGCTGGCCTTTATGCGCGACAAACTGGGGCTTTAACCCTTCATCTCATCCCAGAGCCACGGCTCTGCGAATTCGACCGAATTGCCTGCCGGGTCGCGCACATAAAGTGAGCGTGCCCCGTTGGGCCAGTCAAAGCTGGTATCGATCTCGACCCCGGCGGCCTGCAGCCGCGTCTCCATCGCGGCGATCTCATCGCGTTTCATCGCAAAGCAGACATGCCCCGGCCCCCGCGCCCCATGGGGCGGCACCGGCATCTTCGGATTGCCGGGCGGCTGGCTTGTTGCCGTGGGGTTGAAGACCAGCAAGACCGAGGGGCCGAGCGCAAAGAACATATGCCGCCCCGGCACCTCTTGAAACAGTTTTAGACCCAGAATGTCGCGGTAAAACTCCCGCGCTGGATCCAAATCATCGACGTAAACGGCGGCTTCGAGCAGGGACTGCGGGGCGGGCGCATCGGGCAGGGGGCTTTTCATCATGCCACAAGGTTAACAAACTCTGCCCATCTGTCACGCCTCTGTCGTAATCTTTGGGCAAAACCGGCGACATCTAGTGGTTCACCTTTGTCTTGCCAGAGAGAAACCGCGAGATATAGTGACTAAAACGGGCAGAGGACGCGACCAGATGGACGGCGATTTCAGGACCGAATTTACCCGCCACCCGGCGGCGCTCAAACACCACCCCGCGCTGGTGCTCAACGCAGATTATCGGCCATTGTCTTACTATCCGCTGTCGCTGTGGCCGTGGCAAGAAGCGGTAAAGGCCAAATGGCTCGACCGGGTCGAGATCGTCGCCGAATATGACGAGGTGGTGCGCAGCCCTTCTACGGTGATCAGGATCCCTTCCGTTGTCGTTCTCAAAGACTATGTTAAACCTCAAAAGCGCGTGGCCTTCACGCGCTTTAATTTATTTCTGAGGGATGAATTCCGCTGCCAATACTGCGGCGCGAAGGGGGATCTGACCTTTGACCATGTGGTGCCCCGCGCTGCGGGTGGGGTGACAAGCTGGCAAAACGTGGTGGCGGCCTGTAGCCCCTGCAATCTGCGCAAAGGCTCGCGGCCCTTGCACCGCACGGGGCTGGCTTTGCGCAAACCGCCGCGCCAACCCGCCGCCGAAGAGCTGCGCAACATGGGGCGCAAATTCCCGCCCGGCCATCTGCACGAAAGCTGGATGGATTTTCTCTATTGGGATGCCGAGCTTCAGGCCTGACGCTTAGATCTCCAGTTCGTGTAAAAGATACGATAATACTCTCCAAAGCATCGTATTTGCGAGCCAGTAGGTAGCATCGGATTCACTAAGCATTGTCTTAGGAGACTGAATTCGAGCGCAAACTTGACACTGGTTCAAATACCTTTCGGGCAGCTTTTTTTAATGAAGGGTGACGATACTGGTGTTCGGCGACAAGGACGCCGTCGGTAAGATCGATGCCGCCGGCATAATCTGGAAGGGGCTCAACGTTGCCGGGCGCATCGGAAAACTCAAGAACAGGATCGCGCCGTTGTCCAAACTGTTGAAAACGAGCCCGGCCGAGTATGAGTATCGGGTGAAGGATCTATATAGTAGACTGCGCAACACCTATGAGCGGACGGTCGAAGAGATCATATTCAAGGACTTCGTGCGCCGGACCACTGACGTCATCCAGATCCAGCTTCGAAGAGCACTCTTCATTAGTGCGACGAAGGGGCTGGCTCGGAAACACTGCATGGCAACGATGACGGTGTGGCAATTGTCCGATAAGGGATGTTCTTGACTATCGTGGGCCTCCACCGCATGGGGCGGGAAGCGGTCCTTTGTTGCGGATGCCGTTCAAGCAAGCCACCCACGCAGAGCCAAAAAGGACGGGCCTCCCTAAAGACGAGCAAACTATATATCTCGGATGTTTACGGACGTTCCTTGCGCTTCGAGATGCACTTTTAAACGCCGCGCCTGGCTTCTGGGCGCAGCAATGACCAACAGCCTTTCCGGCTCTCGATGCGGCCTGACCTGCCACGGAACTCTCATCCAGCTGTGACTTGAGCCCGATTGATGTTTACGCCGATTGGCGCAGGTTGAGCAATCGCCCGACACGCGGAGCTTTCATCTCGCGTATCGGGGCGGGCGATTGCGGTGGTCAGGGTCCGCGCGTAGTCGGCCGGGGTCTGGTAATTCAAGGCCGAATGCGGGCGTTCGGTGTTGTAGTCGGTGGCCCATGCGGGGATCACGACGCGGGCATGTGCCAGGTTGCGGAACATGGTCTCGTAGCAGTGTCCCAACAGTTGGTGTAACTCCCACTGGTAGCGCGGGCTGAGCGGAGCCTTCGCATAGCGAAGCGAGGCCCGTGC
>FUFK010038148.1_pt1 | contig 28451 bp, 22 predicted proteins | sample 1021851 | NCBI WGS metagenome assembly FUFK01 (sample SAMEA51879418, study PRJEB19060) | metagenome
GATTTAGAAATTCCAGCATTTTTGAGAAGACAAAAAAATTAATGGTCTTCAAAAAAATAAATGAATGCCACCATAAATCTGGAAAACAAACATTTTCCAGTTCTGCTTAATGAATTAATTAGCATTATTTCCCCTCTTTATGGTGGCACATTTATTGATTGCACTTTTGGTCAAGGGGGATATTCAGAAAAAATTCTTGAGAATAAACAAAACAATATTATTGCATTAGATAGAGACAAAGATGTTTTAACCAACTCATCAAACCTGAAAAAAAAATATAATAAAAGATTTAAATTTTATAATCTTAAATTTTCTCAATTAGATCAAATCAAATTAAAAAATCACAAAATAAAAGGAATAATTTTTGATTTAGGATATTCTCTTAACCAAATAAAAAATTCTCAAAAGGGCTTATCCTTTTCTGATAAAGGAAAGCTNAATATGAGAATGGGTATAAATGAATTTTCAGCAAATGAGATTATATCCAATATGGATGAAGATAATCTTGCTAAAGTATTTAAAGTATTTGGCGATGAAAAATATTCAAAAAAAATAGCAAAAAAAATTGTAGAAAAAAGAAAAGATAAAATTATAAAAACAGAGGATCTAGTTCAAATTATAGATAATGTTAAAAAATATCAAAAAACAAAAATACATAACTCCACTAAAGTTTTTCAGGCCTTAAGAATTTTAGTGAATAAAGAAATTAGTGAATTAATAAATGGCTTGATTAATTCATTTAATTTAATTCCTATAGGTGGTATAATAGCTGTAGTTAGTTTTCACTCCATAGAGGACAGAATTGTCAAATTTTTTTTTAAACACTATTCTGAGCAAAAAAATTCCTCAAGATATTTACCTGAAACAGATGTTCCAGAAAGATGTTTTAAATTAATTAACAGAAAACCTATTTTACCAACCTTGAGAGAGATAAGACAAAACCCGCCTTCAAGATCAGCTAAACTAAGGTATGGAATTAAAACTAATGATAAATGTGATTTTAGTGAATTTAGAGAAAAATTTAATAATTTAGTTAATGTTGAGGATCTAAGATAATTAAATGAAAAAATTATTTTTTTTTGTACCTATAATTTTTTTAATATTTGCAACAACTTTAACTAAAAACTCAACAAAAAAACTTGATAATGAAATTTTTCAATTAAAAGAAAATATTAGAATATTAGAAGATCGTTATGAACTGACTTTACTTGATTATAATATTTTAACTTCACCAAAAAAACTGATGGAGTATCAACAATTTTACTTTGATGATAAATTTATTCAAAAGAAAATAGAAAATCTGAGCAAAATTGAATTTTTAGTTGATAAAATAAAAATTAATAAAATGGTTAAAATTGATGAGTGAATTAGATAATCACTCCCAAAATTCTGAGAAATTTAATGATAGCTTTTTATATAAAGAAAATAAATCGTATCTTAAAATATCTTTTGAGAGAATAGCATTCATTTTTTTTGTATTTTTTATTTTAGCAATTATTTTTTCATCTAAAGTAATATTATTAAGTATAAAAAAAGACCCAGAAATTCAAAAAATAGTTAAAAAAGATAACTTCAGATCAAGTATTTTAGATAATGAAGGAAATATTTTGGCCAAAAGTGTTCCTGTAATTAATATAGGGATTAATCCTAATTTAGTAATTAATAAAGAAAAATTGTTAATTTCTCTTAAATTGATCTTTCCTAATAAAAGTTTTGATAAAAAAATGTATGGTAAAAAATTCTTTTATGTTAAAAAAAAAATAAGTCCTGANAAACTTGAGCAAGTCCTTCTTTTGGGAGACAAATCCTTTATTCAAGAAGATAGCATAGCAAGAGTTTATCCTAATGGAAATTTATTTAGTCATGTAATTGGCCAAATTGACAATGACAACAATGGTATATCAGGCTTAGAAAAAACTTTTGATTATGAGTTAACAACCACAAAACAACCTTTAAAATTATCTCTTGATAAAGATCTTCAATATTTAATTAAAGAAGAGTTATCAAAATCTAAAGATATATTTCAAAATATTGGAAGCGCTGCAATTTTAATGGATATTAATGATGGTAACATCTTATCGATGGTATCTCTTCCAGACTTTGATCTTAATAAAAGAGAAAAAATAAATGATGTAAAATATATTAATAGAGCAACCAAAGGTGTTTACGAATTTGGATCTGTTTTTAAAACATTTACTTTGGCTGCAGGTTTACAATACAGCGTTGTCGAACCAGATACAGAATTTAAAGACCTTAAAAAAAGAATTACGTGTGCAGGAAATTCTATATCCGAATATGATGATAAAATACCATCAGATTTAACGGCAGAAGAAATTTTGATTAGATCAGGAAATATTGGTTCAGTTAGAATAGCTGAAAAAGTTGGTATTGAAAATTATAATGAGTTTCTTCAAACTATAGGAATTATATCAAATTTAGAATTCGATATACAGGAAGTAGGCACAACTCAATTAGGCAGATGGGGTAAATGTAAACTTGCAACAGTTGCATTTGGACATGGTATAGCTACAACTTTATTACAACTTTCAAAAGGCTATTCAATTATAAGTAATGGAGGATATGAAATAACACCTACGTTATTAAAGAGGGAAAAACTACAAAGAAAAAGAATACTTAAAGAAAACCTATCAGAAACAATAAATCCTATTCTTAGAAAAATTGTATCAACAAATGAAGGAACAGCAGGTTTTGCTGATGTAAAAGGTTACGAAATAGGCGGAAAAACTGGCACTGCCGATCAACCCTCAAAGGGTGGCTATTCTAAAAAGAAAGTTAACACCTTTGCTTCAGTTTTTCCAACCTCGGATCCAAAATTTGTTTTAGCAGTAATGTTGGATGAACCCAAAGCAAATCGCGAATTTGTCTATCATTATAGAGATGATAGATATCCTTATAAGGGCAATTGGAGAAATACAGCGGGTTGGACCACTGTTTGGGTAACAGGTCAGATAATGGATAAAATTGGGCCAATTTTAGCCACAAAATATTAAGAGCGTTAAACATGTTACTCAAAGACTACTTTCCAAATTTAAATAAAAAATATCATGAATTAAGTTTTAAAGGGATAGCTTTTAATTCTAAAGAAGTTAAAGAGGAATATATTTTTTTTGCATTTAAAGGAAATAATACAGATGGAAATTTGTTTATAAAAGATGCGATAAAGAATGGATCAAAAATAATAATAACTGACAAATTTAAAATAAAAGGCTGGAAAAATAATATTTTATTTTTAAATCATAATAGTCCTAGACATTTACTAGCTAAATTTAGCACTAAAATATTTAACAAAAGACCAAATAACTTAATAGGAGTTACTGGCACAAATGGTAAATCATCTATAGCAAATTTTTATTTTCAAATTCTTACTCTTAATAGAATTAAAGCGGCCTCAATTGGGACGTTGGGGATTGCCGGTTTAAAAGTTAAAAAAAATTTTTCAAATACTACTCTAGATACTATCCAAATAAATAAAACTTTAAAAAAATTAAAAGATAGAAAAATTGAAAACGTTATTTTAGAGGCTTCGAGTCATGGACTAAATCAAAATAGATTAGATGGATTAAAATTTGATATTGGTATATTTACCAACTTAACGAGAGATCATTTAGATTACCATAAAACTTATAAAAATTATTTAAATTCAAAGTTAATATTATTTAAAAAATTATTGAAAAAAAGGTCTTATGCCATTTATGATGATAAATTAAAAATTTCATCAAATTTAAATAAAATTACTAAATTAAATAAAATCAAAAAACTCACTTTAGGAAATACCAAATCAAATTTTTCAATAATAGGTCATCAATTCTTGAAAGATGAACAGAAAATAACATTCAGATTTGACAAAAAGAAATATTCTTTTTCAACAAAATTAATTGGAAGAGTTCAAATTAAAAATTTATTAATGGCAATTATGGCAGCAATGAAAAGTAAAATTTCATTAGAAAAAATTATAAAAATTATACCAAAAATAAAGTCAGTAAATGGAAGATTAGAGAGGGTAGGAAATCTTAATAATTATGGAATTGTTATTCTTGATTATGCCCATACACCAGACGCTTTAAAAACTTGTATTAAAAATGTTAAGGAACAATTTAAATTGAGAAAAATAAACTTAGTATTTGGATGTGGAGGTGAGCGAGACAAGTACAAAAGAAAAATAATGGGAAATATTGCTGAGAAATATTGTGACAAAATATATTTAACAGATGACAATCCAAGAGGTGAAGATCCGATAAAAATAAGAAGAGATATCAAGTCAAATATTTCTAAGAGTAAATTATTTGAAATACCATCAAGAGAAAGAGCAATAAAATCAGCAATAATGGATATTAATTCAAGCGATGTGGTTATTATTGCTGGAAAAGGGCATGAAGTCTATCAAGAGTATGTTTCTAAAAAATTTTTTTCAGATAAAAAATGTATTGAAAAATTCATTACGATTAAAAATAAATCTTTAAATAGAAATTGGAAAACAAATATTGTTTCAGAGATAACTAAAAAGAAAATAGAAAAAAATATAAATATTAATGAAGCTTCAATTGACTCAAGAAAAATAAAAAAAAATAATATTTTCTTTGGTATAAAAGGAAAGAACTTTGATGGAAATAAATTTATTAATCAAGCTTTAAGTAAGGGAGCCTCTATTGCAATTAATCAAAATAAATCAGTCAATCAAACTAAAAATAAAATTTATGTAAAAAATTCTTTAAAAATATTTTCTGAAATCGCTAAACTGGTAAGAATATCGTCTAATATTTCATCTATTGCAATTACAGGATCTGCAGGTAAAACTTCTTTAAAAGAGATGTTAGGGCAAATGATAGGTAAATTATGTCAAACATCTTATTCGAAAAAATCTTTTAACAATAAATATGGCGTACCTATTTCTTTATTTAACATAAATAAAAAAGATAAAATTGGAATTTTTGAAGTTGGGATGGACAAGAAAGGAGAAATTGATTTTTTAACTAAAAAAATAATGCCTAATATTGGTGTTATTACTAATATTTCTTATGCACATATTAAAAATTTTAAAAATTTAAGGGGTATAGCACAAGCCAAATCAGAGATAATCAATAACATTGTTGAAGATGGATCTATTATTTTAAATGCTGACGATAATTTTTTTAGTTTCTTTAAATCTAAATCCATCAAAAAAAAATTAAGAATAATTACATTTGGTATAAAAAAAAAATCAGATGTAGGTCTAATTAAAATAAAAAAAGAGAAATCTTTATCTGTTATTTTTATTAATTATAATAAAAAAAAATTAAAATTTATTATTAAAAAAAATCTAGAAGATTATATTTATAATATTTTATCAACTTTAGCAGTAATATCTGTTTATTTTGATTTGGAAAAATTAGATAAATTTTTCTTTAATGATTATCATTTTCCAGAAGGTAGAGGAGATTTAAATTTAGTTAAGTTAAATAAAAAAAAAATTAATCTAATTGATGAAAGTTATAATTCTAACCCTTTATCTCTTCAATTCGCATTAAATAAATTAAATAATTTAAACACAAAATCTAAAAGAAAATTAATTCTATTAGGAGACATGCTAGAACTTGGTAAATATTCCAGAAAACTTCATTCAGAGACTGCTCAATATATTAATAATACTAAAATTGATAAAGTATATGTTTATGGCAAAGATATTATCGAAACATTTAACAAAATTAGACCACAAAAAAGAGGAAAAATATTAAATTCAAAAAAAGATATCCTAAATTTTATGAGAAATGATATTAAGGATGGTGAATATCTAATGATTAAAGGTTCAAACTCAACTGGATTAAATCAAATAAGCCAAGGCTTAAAAATAGGCAAATTGGATGCTTTTTAGTCTATTTTCTAATTTAGTTGAGATCTTCAGTTTTTTAAATGTTTTTAAATATTTAACCGTAAGAACTGGTCTATCAATGTTTACATCAATGATAGTAGTTTTTTTAATTGGAGGTCCACTTATTAATTATTTTTCTTCACATAAAATTCATGACCCAATTAGAGAAGATGGACCAAGTGAACATATCGTAAAAAAAATTGGAACTCCTACTATGGGAGGTCTAATGATTTTACTGGGCATCTTCTCAGGAGTACTTTTGTGGGGTGATTTTTCAAATTCTTACAATTGGTTCTTACTTTATATAGCAGGATCTTTTGGATTACTAGGAGGCTATGATGACTATCAAAAAATAAAAAAAAATAATTCAAACGGTATAAGTCCAAAATTAAAGATTGTAATTCAAATAATATTAGCTTTAGGTGGAATTTCTATTCTCTATCTTTATAGTGGGTCTAATGAACTTGAAAACTTGTATTTTCCATTTTTTAAAAATTTAATAATTAATTTAGGTTGGTTTTTTATTCCATTTTATCTATTTGTTATTGTAGGATCATCTAACGCAGTTAACTTAACTGATGGGCTAGATGGTTTAGCTACGGTACCTGTAATATTGGTTGCAGCTTGTTTTGCTTTTATTAGTTATGTTACAGGGAATATAGTTTTTTCGGAATATTTGCAAATTACATACATTAAGGGAGTAGGAGAAGCATCGATTTTCTGTGGAGCAATAATTGGATCTTGTCTTGGTTTCTTATGGTTTAATGCTCCTCCAGCAAAGATATTTATGGGTGATACAGGATCCTTAGCTTTAGGCGGATCATTAGGAGCAGTTGGCATCATTACTAAACATGAAATTGTTCTGGCAATTACAGGTGGATTGTTTGTTTTAGAAGCAGTCTCTGTAATTGCGCAAGTGATATCATTCAAAGTTACTGGAAAAAGGATATTTAAAATGGCCCCCATCCATCATCATTTTGAAAAAAAAGGCTGGCCAGAATCGACTATAGTTATAAGATTTTGGATCATATCAATTATTTTAGCAATGATAGGTTTAGCAACATTAAAACTAAGATAATGAATGATAAACAAGCTTATTTTAGAAATAAAAAAATTTTAATATATGGTTTAGGTAAGTCCGGTAAAGCTTGTTTTAATTTTTTAAAAAAAAAAAATATCTGCTCAATATTTGATGACAAAAAAAAAAATATCCCATTTAGATTAAGAAAAAAATTAATAAATATTTATAAATTGTCGTCAATTAGCTTTGATTATATTGTCTTAAGCCCAGGGATTGATATCAAAAAATGTAAAATTTCAAATTATTTGAGAAAAAATAGATCTAAAATTATTACAGAGCTTGATATATTTCAAATCATTTATCCAAAAATAAATAAAATCACAATTACAGGAACAAATGGTAAATCGACCACCTCAAAACTATTATATGAAGTCCTAAAAAATAATAAAATGGATGCACGGTTAACTGGCAATATTGGATACCCAATATTAATGGAAAAAAAAATTAAAAAAAATACTATCTTTGTGATTGAAGCATCTTCTTATCAACTCGATTATAGCAAATATTTTAGATCTAAATATTCAGCAATACTTAATTTAAGTCCAGATCATCTAGAAAGGCACAGAACTTTTAAAAATTATGCAGAGGCAAAATTTAAAATTGTTAAATCACAAGATAAAAATGACTATACTTTTTTAGATAAGGAAAATAAATTTTTAAATCATTTAACTAAAAATAATCAAATAAAATCTAAGGTTATAAAGGTAGATTATCTAAAATATAAAAAATATTTTAGACAAATAGATAATATTTACTTTAATAATTCTAGCAATAAAAAGAACCTTAGTTATGTTTTGGAAATCGCTAAAATATTAAAAATAAATTTAAAAAAAGTAATTAATACAGCGAATAAATTTAAAGGATTAGATTATAGGCAACAAATAATTCATAAATCAAAAAAATTATTAATTATTAATGATTCTAAATCAACTAGTTTTTCATCAACAGTTCCCTTACTTGAAAGTTATAAAAATATCCATTGGATATTGGGAGGCCTTGCTAAAAAAGGAGATAAATTTAAATTAAAAAAAAAATATTTTTCGAATATCAAAGCATATGTTTATGGTAATGATAAAAAGTTTTTTATTAATTCTTTACCGGATAAAATTTTTTATAAAAGCTCATTAACACTTGAAAATGCCATTAAAAATTTAAATAATAAAATTAAAAATGATAATAAAAAAAAAGTAATTCTTTTTAGTCCTTGTGCTGCCTCTTTTGATCAATTTAAGAATTTTGAGGAAAGAGGTAAATTTTTTAACAATAATATTCAATATATACTTAAAAAAAATAAAACATGAATAAATATTACGATAGTTTATATGATTGGTGGAAAAATATAGATAAACTTTTGCTATTCTTAATTTTAGGTTTATTTTTACTTGGTCTTTTTTTTTCACTAGTTTCTACATCTCTAATAGCCTCCGAAAAATTAGATACAAAATCCTATTATTTTTTTTTTAAACATTTTGCTTATATAATTTTAGCAATTGTAATCTTAATTATGTTTTCTTTTATTAATCAAAAAATTTTAACAAATTTTTCGTTAATTTTATTTTTAATCGCATTTTTAAGTTTATTGTTAGTTCCTTTTCTTGGTATTGAAGTAAAAGGCTCAAAAAGATGGATAGATTTGATCTTTTTACCAAGATTTCAGCCGGTTGAATTAGTTAAACCTTTTTTTATAGTAACATTATCCTTAATTTTAACTATTCAAAGTAGAAGGCTATATTTTAAATATTTCTTAAGTACTTTATTAATTTTCCCCATTTTGATGTTGCTTGTTTATCAACCAGATATTGGACAAACACTTTTAATATCAATGGTATGGTTAGCTTTAATTTTTGTTTCTGGCATAAATATATTTGTTTTTTTTATGTTCTTTTTTTTGGTTGGATCAGTTGTGAGTTATTTAGTTATGTTTGTTTCTAAATTTGAATATATAAAAATTAGACTTTTAGCTTTTTTAGATTCAAACTCGGGCAATAATTATCAAGCTGAAAAGGCAAGTGATGCTATTATAAACGGTGGATTTTTTGGCAAGGGAATTGGAGAGGGTACACTGAATTCAAGAGTTCCTGAGGCCCATACTGATTATATAGTTTCAGTTATAGCTGAGGAATTTGGCGCAATAATAGTTATTGGAATATTACTTTTGTACCTTATTTTCTCATATAAGATAATTCAAAAAATTAAAATTTTGAATGAAGATGTATTGAAATTAATTTTGATTGGATGCGTCTCTTTGATTTTATTGCAAACTTTTATACATGTCGGAGTTAACATTAGATTGCTACCTACTACAGGTATGACATTACCATTTTTGAGTTATGGTGGTTCTTCAATAGTGAGTACTGCAATTCTGTCAGGAATAATTCTAAATTTAACAAAAAGAAAAATAGACTAGATCTATGAAAAAAATACTTATTGTAACTGGTGGATCTGGTGGTCATGTAATTCCATCATTAAGTATATATGACATTTTAAAAGATAATTTTGAAGTACAAATTGCAACAGATTTAAGAGGATCAAAGTTTATTAATAATAATTATTATAATTTTTCACTAATAGATGTACCAAATTTATTTTCAAATTTACTATTATTTCCATATAATTTAATAAAATTTTGTATTTCAATACTAAAATCTTATAAATACTTGAAATTAAATAATTATAATACTTTAATTAGTACCGGAGGGTATATGTCATTACCTTTGTGTTTAGCTTCAAATTTATTGAATATAAAAACTTATGTTTTTGAACCAAACTCAGTTATAGGTAGAGCAAATAATTTAACATTAGGGTTTGCTAAGAAAGTCATTTGTTATGATAAAAATTTAAAAGGTATTTCTAAAAAATACTTAAATAAGGTTTATCCAATTAAACCATTGCTTAGAAAAGAAATTTATAAATATCAAAAAAATAAAAAAACAATTTTAGATAAAAAAAAAAAATTATTAATAATCGGAGGAAGTCAGGGAGCAAAATTTTTTGATGAATTCATCTCCAAAACAATAATAAAATTTTCAAAAACTCAGGATATTCGTGTTTTACAGCAGGTAATTGATCAAAAATCAAAAGAAATTATAAAAGATTTGTATCAAAAAAATTCCATAGAACATGAATTATTTGACTTTGATGATAAATTATTAATTAAAGCTGTAAATTATGATCTAGCTATTACACGATCTGGCGCATCTGCAATTTCAGAATTAGCTTATTTAAACATTCCATTTGTGGCAATTCCATTTCCGTATGCTAAAGATAATCATCAATATTACAATGCAAAATTCTATGAAAAAAAAAAATGTTGTTGGATAATTATGCAAAAAGATATTCATGAAAATAACTTCATAGACTTGATGAATAAAATATTTGAAAATCAAAATGAATATTTTTCTAAAAAAAAAAATTTGATTGAACTGACTAAAGAAAACACTTGGGAAAAAAATAAATCTAAAATAATTGAACTTATAAATGAAAATTGATTTAGGAAAAAACGAACTTATTCATTTTGTTGGCATTGGAGGAATAGGGATGAGTGGTTTAGCTTTAATTATGAAGGGATTAGGCTACAAAGTTCAAGGTAGTGATATTACTGATAATCGAAATATTGAGAGATTAAGTGAAAAAAAAATAAAAGTATTCATCAAACACAAAAAAGAAAATATAAAAAAAACCTCTATGTTAGTGATTTCTTCAGCAATTAAAAAAAATAATCCTGAAGTTGTGGAGGCAATAAAAAAAAATTTACCAATATATACGAGAGGAGATATGTTGGGGCATATTGTATCGTTTATGAGAAATGTTGTCGTAACTGGTTCACATGGAAAAACAACAACAACATCATTGGTATCAAGTATTTTTACATCAGGTAATTTAGATCCAACTATTATTAATGGTGGTGTATTAAATTCATTTGGAAATTCTGCAAAACTAGGTAAAAGTAGCTGGTGTGTAACTGAGTCCGATGAGTCCGATGGAAGCTTTTTAAAAATTCCCTTTACATATTCTATTGCAACTAATTTAGACTCTGAGCATTTAGATTTTTATAAAAATATAAATAATCTAAAAAAAAGTTTTACAAAATTTATAGAAAAAATACCATCTGTAGGTAAGGGTTTTATATGTAATGACGATCAAAATCTTAAAAATATTATAAGAAAGACAAAAAATAAGAATTTCTATACATATGGCAAAGATAAAAAGTCAAATTTCCAAATAGTAAATATAAAACAAACCTCTAACTTTTCTAGTTTTGATATTAAAATAAATATACCAAGTAAAAAAAAAATAATTAAAAGAATTAAGCTTCCAATGATTGGAATTCATAACATTCGAAATGCAACAGCTGCAATTTCTTTAGCATTTACAATTGGATTGCCTGAAAAGTGCATCAAAGCTGGACTGTTACATTTTAAAGGTGTTCAAAGAAGGTTTACTCATTTATTTGATCACAATAAGATAAGTTTTTATGATGATTATGCCCATCATCCAACAGAAATAAGTTCAGTTTTAAGTGGTGTTGAAAAAGTTTACAAAAATAAGGAAATTGTGTGTGTTTTTCAACCGCACAGAATTTCAAGAGTAATAAGATTAAAAAAAGAATTTTCAAAATGCTTTAAAAAAGCAGATACAGTTTTATTGTGTCCCATTTATACAGCTAATGAAAAACTTAGGCTTAACTTTACATATCTTTCCTTTGCAAAATTAATAATAAAAAATTCTAATGTCAGGTTAATACAAGTTGAGAACGAATTACAATTACAAAAGTTTATCAAACAGAATGTATTTGGTAAAAAAATTTATATAGGCATGGGTGCTGGATCAATATCAAATTGGATGAAGGATTTAAAAAATATTTTTTAATGGATACTGAAGATATAAAAAAATTAGCATTGTCAATAGATGGAGATATTTTTTTCAATCAGAGTATAAAAAATCTTAATTGGTTTAATATTGGAGGAAAAACTAAAATTTTTTTTAAACCAAACTCACTTAAAAGTTTAATAGAATACTTAAAACTATACGCTTTAAGGGGTAAAATATTTATTTTAGGAAATGGTTCAAATGTATTGTTTAATGACGATATATATAAAGGAACTATAATTAAGTTAGGAAAAAGTTTTTCAAATATTAGTTTACTTGATAAAGAAACAATCATAGCTGGAGCAGCTGCCTCACAAAAAAAAGTTTCAGAGTTTGCAAAAGATTATAATATCTCAGGATTAGAATTTATGTCATGTATTCCAGGATCGATAGGAGGTGGTATTAGAATGAATTCTGGATGTTTTAAAAAAGAATTTAAAGACGTTCTTATTTCTATACAGTTGGTAGATTTTAAAGGTATTGTAAGAAGTATACCTGCAAATAAAATTAACTTTAATTATCGATCAATAGAATTATCTAAAGATTTAATTTTTCTAAGCGCTACTTTTAAAGGTAAAGAAAAAAATAGTGAAGAAATTAATGATTACATGAATGAGCTGAATTTAATCAAAAATATGGCCCAACCAACTAAAATTAAAACAAGTGGGAGTACTTTTAAAAATCCAATTAACCAAACAGATAAAAAAGTTTGGGAGCTAATTAGATCAAGTGTGCCTACTGAAATAAATTACGGGGATGCAGTAATCTCAGAAAAACATGCTAATTTTTTTGTGAATAAAAAAAATGCAAAATCTGTAGACATGAAGTCACTAATTAATTTTGTCAAAAAAAAAGTTAAAGATAAGACTGGTGTTAAATTAGAACTAGAAATTGTGTTGGTTGAATAGTGGATAAAATTTTAATATTAGCTGGAGGATATTCCAACGAAAGAGAGATCAGTTTAATAACAGCTAGAAGTGTTACTAGAGAGTTAAAAAAGAACAATAAATATAAGCTTTTAACAATTGAGCCCAACGGAGATTTTATTAAAAAATTAAGAAAATTTAAACCTAAATTGGTTTTAAATCTTTTACATGGTAGATATGGAGAAGATGGTTATATTCAGTCAATCCTTGAATCAGAAAAAGTAAAATATACACATTCTGGAGTTTTATCCTCATCTCTAGCAATTGATAAAGAAATATCAAAAAAAATATTTATTAAGAATAAAATTCTTACTCCATCATATTTCAAACTTATTTTTAAAAAAAATATTAATTACAACAATATAATAAGAAAAATTCAAAAAAAGTTAAAATTTCCTGTAGTTCTTAAGCCTATCAACGAAGGCTCTAGTGTAGGAGTATATATAACTAACAAAAAAAATTTTATTTATAATTTAATGAAGTTAGAAAAGTTTAAAGAAATATTAATTGAAAAATATATTCCTGGAAGAGAAATCCAAGCAGCTGTTTTAGGAAACAAAAAATTGGGTATAATAGAGTTAAAACCTAAAAGAAAATTTTATGATTATAAAGCAAAGTATAGTGCAAGTGCTAAAACTGAGCATATAATTCCAGTTGATATATCTAATAAAAATTACAATAATATAAATTCAATAGCCATGAAAGCACACAAACTTTTAAAGTGCAGAGGTGTGTCAAGATCTGATTTCAGATTTTATCAAAATAAATTTTATTTATTAGAACTAAATACTCAGCCAGGCATGACTTCGCTGTCTTTAGTTCCAGAAATTGCAAGTTATAATAATATTAGCTTTATACAACTTATAGAAGAAATAATGAAAGATGCCTCTACAAACAAATAAATACAAACTTTACCTTTATTTATTTTTTTTTATTTTTTTGACTTCAATATTTAATTTCCAAATTTTAGATAATTACCAAGAAAAATTTAGTATAAAGAAAATACATATTTATGGGTTATCTAATAATGAAAAACATAATATTAAAATTGAACTTAATAAATTAAAAAATAAAAATATTTTTAAATTGAGTGAAGATAGGGTTCTAAAAACTCTAAAAAAATTTAATTTTTTAGAAAATATTTATGTAAAGAAAGTAATACCATCAACAATAAAAATTAACTTATCAAAAACCCTCATAATTGGAAAAACATTAAGAAATGGAGAATATTTTTATATTGGTAAAAATGGAAATTTCATAAAATCTAATCAACTAAATGAAACAATTAATATACCTTTAGTTTTTGGAGAATTTACAATTGAAGAATTTATAAATTTACAAAATATATTAAATGAAAATGAAATGGATGTTCAAAACATCGAAAAGTATTTTTATTATAAGAATAAAAGGTGGGACCTATTATTTTCAAATAAATTAACTTTAATGTTGCCTTCCCAGAATCTAGCCAAATCAATAAAAATTTATAAAAAATTATTAGACAGTGATAATTTAATAAACAAAAAAATTGTTGATCTTAGAATTACAAATCAAATTATAATAACAAATCATAATGAATAATTTTGATGCTATTATAGATGTGGGATCTAAGAATTTAAAGTTAGGTATTTTTAATAACAAGAATAAAAGTATTTATTCCTCTAAACAAAAAATTGATGACACTTTAGAAAAATCATTAAATATCTTAGTAAGAGAGGCAGAAAAAAATTTATCTTCCCATATAGATGATGTTATTGTTTTATATGATTCCCCTAAATATTATTCATTAGACATTTCTATTAAAAAAGTATTTGATTATAGCATATCAATAAAAAAAATTTACGAAGATCTTATACAGGAAGCTTATTTTTTAATTTCACAAAATAATTTTAAAGATCAAATAATACATTTAATAATTAATAATATTATTGTAGATGAAAACAAAACATTAGATAAAATTACCGATGACATCAAAATAAAATCTTTAATATTAGAAATTAAGTTTATTTGTTTAAATAAAATTTTAATTGAAAATATAACAAATAAATTCAAAAATAATAACTTAAAAATATCAAATTTATATTGCGCAAGTTATGTAAAAATCTATTCTTATAAAAATCAATTTATTTCTAAAGATAGTTTGTTTTTTATAGATATTGGTTTTGAAAGAAGTAGTGGTTTTATGTTCAATAACAGTAAATTTGAATTCTATAAATCAATACCTATTGGAGGTAATAGTATTACTAAAGATATTTCAAAAATTTTAAAATTTAGTCTAGAATATTCAGAGGATTTAAAAATAAAATTTAATATATCTGAAAATGATATTTCTTTTAATAAAAACTCTACTAATGAATTAAATCCTTTCAGTGAAACTATTGAAAAAAATATATCTATTGATCTTTTGAAACAAATAATTGTAGCCAGGTTAGATGAAATCATTGAACTGTCTATTTTTGACAGTATGTCTATTAAAAATTTAAATCCTCTTTCAAAACATAAATTAATTATTACTGGAGGAGGATCTAAGTTATTATCAAATAATTATAATTTGAGTATAAACAAAATATTTTCTGAACTAGTCTTTTATGATGAAAATGATTCTCTAGTGTGCGTGTCAGGTCTCAATTATCATAAGAGTAATGAGAGTTTTCACATAAAAACAAAAGAAAAATCAAAGAAATTAGGCTTTTTTGAGAATTTCTTTAACCTTTTTTCAAAATAATCGTATTTTCCTGTAACATTACTTGAATATTAAATTTTTCGTAATTTAATATATTTTCCAAATGTCAGTTCTTTCACAATCAACTATTGCGAAAAAAGTATCTTTTTCGGGTGTTGGCATTCATACAGGCAACAAAGTCAAAATGAGTGTTTTGCCTTCTACACCAAATTCTGGAATAGTTTTTAAAAGAACAGATTTAAACCATAACAATATTGTGATTCCAAATTTTGAAAATGTTAGTGAAGCCACGCTATGCACAACAGTATCAAATCAATTTGGTGTAAAAGTTTCCACAATTGAGCATCTTATGGCTGCATTTTTAGGTTTAGGAATAGATAATGCAGTCGTAGAATTAGACTCACAAGAGGTACCTATTCTTGATGGTTCAGCGAAGGATTTTGTAAAAATTTTAAAAGATACTGGATTAAAAAAAAGCGATATTCCAATAAAATTAATAAAAATTAATAATCATGTTGAGTTAGTAGAAGGAAATAAATATATCTCAATAGATAAATCAAACACAACTTTAGAAATTGAATTTGAGATTAATTATAAGAATAAACTTATAAATAATCAAAAGAATAAAGTTAATATATTTGAGGATAATTTAGAAGATATTTTTAATTCAAGAACATTTTGTTTATATGAAGATATAGAAAAACTCAAAAAAATTGGTCTTGGCAAAGGTGGATCTCTGAAAAATGCAATTGTTGTTAAAGATGATAAAATATTAAATGAGAATGGATTAAGAAATAAAAATGAATTTGTAAATCATAAAATTCTTGACTGTATGGGAGACTTATATTTAGTTGGTTACAGAATGATTGGATCTATAAAATGTACTCATGGAGGTCACAGTTTAACAAATAAATTGCTTAGAAAAGTATTTAATGATACTAGAAATTACTCTTTAATTGAAATTAAAGGAAAAAATCTGCCTCATTCACTGTTAAATAATCGTCACAATCTTAAATCAATCGCTTAAAAATTAGAATTTTAAAAAAATTCTGCTAAAATTCTTAAATGAAATTTCATAATTTTTTGATAAGTATTTTAATTTTTATCACCATAATTTCATGCTCAAAGAAAGAAGAAAAAATATCATTGATTAAAGAGGATAACTTAGAGATGCAAATGATAGAAGCATATAATGAGGGGCTTAAAGAATTTAATCGAGGAGATATTTTTTTTGCAGCTAAAAAATTCAATGAAGTCGAGCTTTTATATCCCCAATCTGTGTGGGCTCCTAGATCAACATTAATGGCTGCTTACGCATTTTATTCTCAATTATATTTTAGTGATGCAATTATTGAGCTAGAACGCTTTTTGGAAAAATACAAAAATCATCAAAATACTGATTATGCTTATTATTTATTAGCTGTATCTCACTACAATCTTATAGTGGATGAAAAAAAAGATTTAGGCGAAATACTAAAAGCAAAAAATTATTTTCAAATTATTATAAAACAATTTCCCAATACTGATTTTGCGGAAGACTCTAAGTTTAAACTTGAATTAATTGAGGAAATTTTAGCATCAAAAGAGTTATACCTTGCAAATTATTATTTAGATAGAGAAAAATGGATTCCAGCAATGAATAGATATAAAAAAATAGTGAATAATTATGATACCACTATTTATGTTGAGGAGTCTTTATATAGATTAGTTGAATTAAATTATAAATTAGGTTTAGTTGATGAAGCAAAAAAATATGCAGCAGTTCTAGGATATAATTATCAATCTAGTGAATGGTATGAGAGCTCATATAAAATTTTAAATAGAAATTATAAAAAATCAGACATTAAAAAAGATATTGAAAAAGAAAAATCATTATTAAAAAAATTCAAAGATTTATTTAAATAATTAAAAAAATGAAGGAAAGTGAAATAAGAAATAATTATTTAAAAAAAATAAATGAGCTTAAAAAACACAACAAACTTTATTTCGAAGATAGTTCTCCAATTATATCTGATAAGGATTATGATAAAATTAAAAAAGATATATTAAATTTAGAAAAAAAATTTTCATACTTAAAAGATGCTTCTTCCCCGTCTATCTCTTTAGGTTTTACCCCTTCTAAAAATTTTATAAAATCTAAACACAGAGTTAAAATGCTGTCTTTATCAAATGCTTTTGATATTGAGGACTTAGAAAATTTTGAGAAGAAAATATTTAATTACTTAAATAAAAAAATTGAACTCGAGTACAGTGTAGAACCAAAAATAGATGGAATTTCAGCTTCATTAACTTACAAGAATGGTTCGTTGATTATGGGTACATCTAGGGGTGATGGAACAACAGGCGAGGTCATAACCGAAAACTTAAAAACAATTAAAGATATACCCCAGAAAATAACTTCTAAGGATTTTCCGAAAGATATAGATATAAGAGGTGAAGTTTTTATAAAAAGAAGTGAATTTGACAAATTAAAAAATGATTTTGCAAATCCTAGAAATGCAGCCTCAGGATCCTTAAGACAAAAAAATCCAAATGAGACTAAAAAAATCCCACTTAATTTTGTTGCTTATACTTATGGTTATTTTGAAAGTGACAAAATAAGAAAACAATCAGATTTTTTAAACTTCCTACAAAGATGGGGTTTTAAGACAAATGAACACAATAAAATTTTAAACAGTATAGATGATTTAAGAAATTTTCATAAAAAATTTGAAAAAGAAAGATTTGATTTAGAATACGATGTTGATGGATTAGTTTATAAAATAAATAGTCTCGAACTTCAAAAAAGATTAGGATTTACTGCAAATTCTCCAAGATGGGCAATTGCTCATAAATTTTCTGCAGATAGTGCGTTTTCTAAAATAATAGACATAAATATTCAGGTAGGCAGAACAGGTGCTTTAACACCTGTAGCAAGAATTAAACCAGTAAATATTGGTGGTGTAGTAGTTTCTAATGCAACACTCCACAATGAAGATGAAATTATTAGAAAAGATATAAGAATTAGTGATACTGTAAAGATTGAGAGAGCAGGAGACGTTATTCCTCATGTTATACTTGTCGATTTAAAAAAAAGAGATAAAAAATCAAAAAAATTCAACTTTCCTTTAACTTGCCCCTCTTGTGGCTCTGAAACAATTAAAGAATTTAATAATATCACAAAAAAATATGATGCTGTAAGAAGATGTGCAAATGAGGGTTATCAGTGTGAAAAAATAGCTATAGAAAAAATCAAACATTTTATATCAAAAGAGGCACTCAATATTGATGGTTTAGGAAAAAAAGTAGTAGAAAAGTTTTGGGATCTTAAATTAATAAGATTTCCACAAGATATTTTTAATTTAGATTATAATCAAATTTCTAAATTGGAGGGTTGGGGTGATCTTTCAGTTTCAAATTTAAAGTTTTCAATAGATCAATCAAAAAAAGTTTCTTTAGATAAATTTCTTTATTCTATCGGTATTAGACATATTGGTATAGAGAATGCAAAATTGTTGGCAGAATATTCAAAATCAATATCAAACTTTTTAAGTTTTATTAAAAATAAAAAAATTAATGAATTTTTAAATATAGACGGAATAGGAGAAACTCAAATTAATTCCTTAAAAAAATTTTTTGAAAATAAATCTAATTATAAAATAATTGAGAAACTATCTTCCATACTAAATATTTCTGATTTAAAATTAAATAAGAGTGGCAAACTATTAAATAATACATTTATGTTTACTGGGAAATTATCAAACATGAGTAGAGCTGAAGCAAAATCTTTAATTGAAGAAAATTCAGGATCAGTTGTAAGTTCTGTTAATAAAAAATTAAAATATTTAATAATTGGTGAAAAACCTACAAACAGAAAAGTGGAACAAGCTAAAGAGCTGGGTATAAAAATTTTATCTGAAAAAGAATGGTTTAATTTACTAAATTAATTTAGCTAACCATTTTTTTTCATTTTTATTCAAAAATGGTGAAATATTATTGTAAACATCAAAGTGATATTTAAATAAATAATTCTTTTCTTTTTTATTAAGCATTTTAAAATTAATTAGGTCTTTATCAATTGGTGCCATTGTCAAATTTTCGAATAAAAGCTTTGATTTTCTTTTTTTAATAAAAACTAAATTCTCAATTCTTATTCCAAAATCATTTTTTTTATAAAAGCCAGGTTCATTACTTAAAACCATACCTTCTTTTAGTTTTACATAATTATTTTTCGATATACCTTGTGGTCCTTCATGAACATTAAGAAATGCTCCTACTCCATGACCAGTACCATGACGATAATCAAGTCCAACTGAATTGAGGCTTTTTCTGGCAATTTTATCAATATTGTGCCCATTCACTGCTTTTTTTATATCTGTTGAGGCAACAGCAATATGGCCTTTCAGAACTCTTGTGAATATATCTTTAATTTTATTTGAAACTTTGGAAAAACATAATGTTCTGGTTACATCAGTGGTACCCCATTTGTATTGACCTCCAGAGTCAAGAAGTAACAAATCATTTTTTTTTAATTTTCTGTTTGAAAATTTATCTGATCTATAATGTATGATCGCTCCATTTGGCCCGGATCCTGCGATTGTATCAAAACTTGGATATAAATAATTTTTACTTTTTTTTCTAAAACTCTCTAATTTTTTTTCAATTTTACTCTCCGTAAGATTTTTTAATTTACAATTTTTTATCCAGTAAAGAAATTTTGTTAAAGCTACACCATCTTCAATATGTGAATTAACCATATTTTTTATCTCAATTTTATTCTTTAAAGATTTTAAATCATAAATAGGGTCTTCTCTGTCAATTATTTTAAACTTATAGTTGATTAAGCTTTCCTCAAAAACCGAACAAGATTTACTATCAATACAAAAATTTCCATTTTTTAATCTGACTAAGCAATTTAAAATATTACTTTCTTTTAAAAATTGTATTTTTAATTTTTTAAGACTTAATTTAATTCTATTTATTTTGCTTTGATTTGAAAAAAAATAAATTTGTTTTTCTTTTGTTATGATTATTTTACAATTAGCGATAGGAGAATTTGGAAGATCTCTACCTCTTATATTTAGAAGCCAACAAATATTTTCACCTGAGCTTATATATGTATAATCAATTTTCTTTTTTTTCATAATCTTAATTAATCGACCGATTTTTTTATTTACACTTTCGCCCGCTACATCTGGACATAAGCTAAAAAAAGGATAATTATTTTTATTTTTTCTTTCACTTTTAAATTTAAAATTTAAAGGAACTAAGTTGTAATTATCTCCAAAATATTTATTAAGAGTTCCCCATGTAAAAAGATCTGGATCAAATCCAATTTTAATTTGTTTTTTTAAAATATCTTTAGGCCATGTATACGGAATTTCACAAATTTTAAATTTTTTTCCAGACTCTTTTTCAGCCTGGATAGTATATCTGCCATCAACGAATAAATAATTTTTACTTTTTAGGAAAATTGCAAATCCTGCAGAACCTGAGAAATTTGTAATTGATTTTAGGTGGTTTGTTTTAGAATACTCAGTAAAATAATTGTCATTTTTTGGTAAGATATATCCATCTAAATTATTTGATAAAATAATGTTATTTATTTCAGTAATCATTTTAATTTTTTTTGATAGCGTATCCACCCAGGACTCCGAATTTCACTATCACTATCACTATCGAAGTCTATATCTTGGTTAAATTCAAAATCCTCTTCTTTTTCATCTACAAAATTATTATTTTTTTTAATATATTCATCTGGCAGCTCATCTACAAATCTTGATGCCATACTGTCTATCCAGTCGCCTTGATAAAATCTGTTCATTGAAAATGATATTTTAGCAAGCTTTTTTGCCCTAGTAATCGCAACATAAGCTAATCTTCTTTCTTCTTCCAATCCATTTTCCCCTTTTTCTTCAATGCTTTTTTGATGAGGAAATAATCCTTCCTCCCAACCAGGTAAGAATACAACATCAAATTCTAGTCCTTTTGATGCGTGAATTGTCATTAAATTAACTTTTTCACTTTGCCAATCTTGATCTAAAGATGTCGCAAGAGCAACATGCTCTAAAAAACTTTCTAAATTATCAAATTCTTTCATCGCATTTAATAATTCTTTTATATTTTCTAATCTATTTTCATTTTCTAAGTCTTTCTTATTTTTTAACATTTCACTATATCCAGACTCATCAAGAATTATTTGTAACAATTTATTGTGGTTTATTTTATTATTTAAATCATTTCTCCACTTAGCCAAAAGATTTAGAAGAGAATTTAAACCTATTTTTGTTTTAGGTTTGATTTTGTTTTGTTCAATTAAATGTTTTGAAGCAACCTCTAATGAGCATTTTTTTAATTTAGCAAAATTATTAATAGCTTTTACAGTTGTATCCCCAATAGATCTTTTTGGGACATTTAAAATTCTCTCAAATGCCAAGTCATCCTGAGGTTGAAAAACTGTTTTTAAGTATGCAACACAGTCTTTAACTTCTGCTCTTTCATAAAATTTAATACCTCCAATTATTCTGTATGGAATACCGATTTTTAAAAATCTTTCCTCAAATTCTCTGGTTTGAAAAATAGCTCTTACAAGAATTGCGACTTCATTAAATGAAAATTTATTTTTGAAATCTTCAATGTTAGAACCAATTTCAGTTGCTTCATCTTTTACATTTCTAAAACAGTTTAGAGTTACAAGTTCACCATCTTCTTGATCTGTAAAAAGTTTTTTCCCAACTCTATTTTGATTATTTTCAATGATATTTGATGCAACGTTTAAAATATTTTGAGTTGATCTATAATTTTTTTCTAATCTTATTATTTTTGTATTTTCATAAACATTTTCAAATTGAAGAAAATTCTTAATTTCTGCTCCTCTCCAACTATATATTGACTGATCATCATCTCCAACACAGCAAATATTTTGATTATGTTCTGCTAAATATTTTAGCCATTCACTTTGAATAAAGTTTGTATCTTGATATTCATCTACTAAAATATATTTAAACTTTTTAGAATACATTTTTGATATATCTCTGTGTCTTTCAAAAATTTTAACTGTATGAAGTATTAAGTCACTGAAATCAGCAGCGTTTAGATCTATAAGTTTCTGTTGATATATTTTATATATCCCAAGAAAGCTCTTTTCTAATATGTCTTTACGTTTAAGTATGACCTCGTCAGGGTAAAAGCCTTTATTCTTCCATTTGTCAATTACTGCCAAAATATATCTTGGAGATATTTTTTTTGTATCTATGTTCTCAGATTTACAGATATTTTTTATTAATCTTACTTGGTCATCTTGATCAATAATTGAAAAATTTGATTTTAATCCAACTGCTTCGGCGTGTTTTCTTAATATTTTTGCACTAATTGAGTGAAAGGTACCTAACCAAGGAAGACCAGTTGCCTCTTTTCTTAAGAATTTAGAGACCCTTAATTGCATTTCTTTTGCAGCTTTATTGGTAAATGTTACTGCCAAGACTTGATTGGGGAATGCTTTATGTTGTTTGACAATATGAGCAATTCTAGCTGTAAGAACCCTTGTTTTTCCAGACCCAGCCCCCGCAACAATCAAAAGAGGTCCGTTTAAATATAAAACTGCCTCTTCCTGACGCTTATTAAGATTCGTTAAATAATCTAAATTCATCATTTATTTTTTTTTAATTTAAGCGATATTAAATTAATGAAAAAAACTAAGAAAATACCAATATTTGTTAAAGGCATTTTCTTATTAATAGCATTGTTTTTTACATTTGGCATTTATTTATCAATACCAGTTTTATTTAATTATAAAAGCATAGAAAACATCATCGAAAATAAATTTTATTCTGATTTTGATATTAACCTAAATATAAATGGTGACATAAAGTATCAATTACTTCCAAAACCTCATTTATTAATTAGCGATTCATTGATATCGATAAATGAAAATAATGATCAAGATATGTTAGTAGATATTAAAAATCTTAAGATCTTTTTGCTATCTAACAGTTTATATCCAAAATCTAAAATTAATTTTGAAAAATTTGAGATACAAAATACTAATTTTTTATTAAGACAAAAAGAATACAATATTTTGAGAAATTTTTTTCATAATAGTAAAAGTAAACCATTTTATATTAAAAAAAGTAAAGTATTCATAATAGATGACAATGATGAAACTTTAATTATATCTCCAATAGAAAAGATTAATTTTACTACCTCTAAACTTGATGATTTCAAAAAATTAAATATTAAAGGAAATTTATTTGATTTAAATTTTAAATCATTATGGAAAAAAAAATATAATTCTCAAATGAATTCACAAATAGAAGTAAATTTTGAAGACCCTAATATTTTATTAAAAAATAAATTAAATTATAATAATAGTTCTGACTTTAAAGGATCAATTATAGTAAACTTTTTAAATCAAAATATTGAAATAGATTACAACCTTAAAAATAATTTAATTACTTTAAAATCACCTAACAATACTAACAACATTAAATTTGACACGCAAATAGAGTTGTCACCGTTTTATCTTAATTCTAATATTACCTTCAATAAACCAAATTTAAACTTTTTGGTTGATAAATTAATATTTTCTATTTTAAATTTAAAGCCTGATTTATTAGGTAATTTTAATGGAGATATAAAATTCCTTTTAACTAATATAAAACATGAACTTATAAGAAATGGCAGTATAAGTTTAAATATAAGCCAAAAAATTATTAATTTTACGGAAGTTTTATTCAATATTGGTGACATTGGTACTGTTAAAACTGAATTGAAATATAGTGAGGAAAATGGTGATACAATATTTCGTTCATCAAATTCTTTATTAATAAAAAATAAAAATCAGTTTGCCAAAAAATTCCAATTAAAATTAGATAAAGTGAGTAATATTAATGTGATTAATTTTAAAATTGAAAAAAATATTAATACTGGATTGGTATCAATATTTGATATAAAAATTAATCAAGACGTACATCATCCCAAAAATAATAGTAAATCTAGATATAACATTAGAAATTCTCAAGAGTTTAAATCTTTAGTTAAAAATATTATAAATAGTTAGTCTGGTTTTATCATTTTATTAGGATTGACAATTTTATTATACTCTCTCTCATTTATTAACCCTGATTTCAGTGCTTCTGTTTTTAGAGTAGTTTTATTTTTTAGTGCATTCTTAGCAATCTTTGCAGCATTATCGTAGCCAATCTTTGGAGATAAGGCAGTTACCAACATTAAAGAGTTATCCACTAAGTGTTTAATTCTATTTTTATCAGCTTTTAGTCCATTGATACAATATTTTGCAAAACTTTTTGTGCTATCTGATAGAATTTGGATTGATTGAAGTACATTATGAATTATTAAAGGTTTAAAAACATTAAGCTCAAAATGACCATGTGAACCAGCCATTGTAATTCCATTGTGGTTACCAATGACTTTTACACATACCATTGTTACAGCCTCACATTGAGTTGGATTTACTTTACCAGGCATGATTGATGATCCAGGTTCATTCTCTGGCAATATCAACTCTCCATATCCAGCTCTTGGTCCTGAACCTAAAAATCTAATATCATTTGCTATTTTCATTAAACATACTGCAGTTGTATTTAATGTACCTGAATAATTTACTATTGCATCATGAGCGGCAAGTGCAGCAAACTTATTTTTAGCTGGCTTAAAAGGTAACTTTGTGATTTTTTTAATTTCCTTTACTATTTTCTTATCAAAATTTTTTTTAGTATTAATACCTGTCCCCACAGCTGTCCCACCTTGTGCTAAATAATAAATTTCATTCAGTGAAACTTTTATTCTTTTAATGCATTCTTCAAGTTGAGATTGGTAGCCAGAAAATTCTTGACCCAATGATAAAGGGGTAGCATCTTGAAGGTGTGTTCTACCTATTTTGACTATTTTATTAAATTCACCTACCTTTTTTTTTAATTCTTTATTTAATAATACTAAACTTGGTAATAGTTTTTCTCTAGTTTCCATTGCTATTGCAATATGCATTGCTGTGGGAAATACATCATTAGTTGACTGTGATTTATTAACGTGATCATTTGGATGAACGGGTTTTTTTGTACCCTTTTTTCCCTTAAGTATTTCAATTGCTCTATTTGAAATAACTTCATTCACATTCATATTTGTTTGTGTGCCTGAACCAGTTTGCCAAACTTTAAGAGGGAAATGATTATCTAATTTTCCTGCAATAACTTCATTAGAGGCTCGTACAATTGATTTATAAATTTTTGAATTAATATCTTTGCTTTTATAATTTGTAATAGCAGCTGCTTTTTTTATAATAGCTATGGATTTTATTAACTTTGGTCTGACTAATACATCTCCAATATCAAAGTATTTTTTTGATCTTTGTGTGGATGCTCCCCAATACTTATCCACAGGTACATTTATAGAACCAATGCTGTCATATTCTTTTCTGAATTTCATATTTTAGTTTTGAGAGTATATTTATANNCTTATACATTAAATAATAATAAAATCATATAGGAGTAAAATGACAAATTTTGAAAAAGTTGGTGTGTTTATGAAAACTTTTAATCAAGATGTAAAAGTTTCATCAAGTTTAAGCACAGATAAAATAAATTCGTTAAGAATTTCATTGATTAATGAAGAGTTAGAGGAACTTAAACAAGCAATATCAGAAAAAAATTTGACTGAAGTTGCAGATGCATTAACAGATATTTTNTANGTTACTTATGGTGCAGGTCATGCTTTTGGTATTAATTTAGATANATGTTTTGAAGANGTTCAAAAATCNAATATGAGNAAATTGGGAAAAGATGGAAAACCAATATATAATGAATTNGGNAAAGTTATGAAAGGACCAGACTATTTCAAACCAGATTTATCAAAATTTATTAAATAATTTATATCCAATNNGGTCTTANCACNTTTATTNTTGCATCTCCACANTTNAGNTCTTTATCAAAATTAAAGCTTTTATNTTCNANTTTNAGNAANGCAAATGGATTTTTATTATTNATNAATAACTTTCCAANATNTTTNTNTTCAGAAGTAATTTCNNNACTATTNATNTCNCCATCTAAAACTTTAATNGCAAATAANCTNTTATTAAGTTTATCTTTAAGTTTNATTCTAGCTGTNTTNTCTTGNCCNACATAACATCCTTTTTTAAANTCAATTCCNTTNAGNTCNTCAAAATTNCANTCNATTCCAAATATTTTATCTTGNAGNTTATTTGTATCAATTTGAGCNATNCCTAATTNNTGACTGTNNTTATAATATTCANTAACNTCAGAAACNTNTAANCCCAATTTTTTNATAGAAAGATANANTTTTTCTAAATTNATNACTANTCNAGCTCCTAATTTATCAGANCTNGGNTCTAAAAAAATAGGATCTTCTCTAAATTTNATTGTAAAACCNNTNTCATCTTTNGAATTTTCTAATTCTAGAAATTTTTCTTTTGTTAAATTTGCAACAACAAACTCATTACTTAGATTTAAAATTTCTACTTCAGATCTAAGCTTGTATAATTTTAACTGTTTATATAAATTTTCAATAATTTTCTTTTCACAATCCAAAAAATAGCCTGATTTATGTTTAATAATTATAAAATCGTAAAGATATTTACCTTGTGGAGTTAATAGAGCTGAGAAACAACTTCTATAATCTGATACATTTTCAATATTGTTAGTAATTATATTTTGTAAAAATTCTTTAGCATCGTCCCCATTAATATAAAGAAGACCTCTATCTTCTAGTATGTAAACATTATTTTTGTTCATGTTGTAATATTATAACTAATGATATAAGTAGTTTTTTTATAAATGTTAGACCTAATAATCAAAAATGGAAAGTGTTATATTGATAAAGATCTCAAAGGTGTTGATATAGGCATTCAAAACAGCAAGATTGTTAAAATTGGTAAGTTAGATCAAGAAGCAAGTAAATCAATTGATGCAACAGGTCTTACTGTTCTTCCTGGTTGTATTGATACTCAAACACATTTTAGAGAACCGGGTTCAACAGACACCGAGGATTTAGCTTCTGGAAGTAGAGCAGCAATTGTTGGAGGTATAACCTCCGTATTTGAAATGCCAAATACTAATCCTGCAACTACAAATAAAGCAGAGTTTCAAAGAAAAATAGATTTAGCAAAAAATAGAATGTANTGTAATCATGCNTTTTATTTTGGAGCTACTCCAACTAATCAAAGTGAATTAGCTGATCTTAAAGGTTTAGATGGATGCTGTGGAGTTAAATTATTTGCAGGCTCGTCCACGGGAACTTTGCTAGTTCATAAAGAAGAAGACATTGAAAAAGTTTTTGAAAGTACATCTAAAATTGTTGCAGTTCACTCAGAAGATGAGGATATTTTAAATTTAAGAAAGAAATTAAGAGAGAAAGGCAATGTACATTCTCATCCGATATGGAGAGATGAGGAATGTGCGATTTCCTCAACTAGAAAAATTGTTAAAATTGCTAAAAGATTAGGAAAAAAAGCTCACATACTTCATATTACAACAAAACAGGAGATAGATTTTTTATCTCAGAATAAGGGAGATATAACTTTTGAAATAACTCCTCAACATTTAACAATGTTTGCTCCTGATTGTTACGATAAACTTGGAACTTATGCTCAAATGAATCCACCAATTAGAGAAAAAAGTCATTATGATAGACTGTGGTATGCTGTAAGAAATAATTATAATGACACTATTGGTTCAGATCACGCTCCTCATCTGAAAGTAAATAAAGATAAAGAATATCCAGATACTCCGTCAGGAATGCCTGGAGTTCAGACCTTATTACCTGTGATGCTTAACCATGTAAATGATGGAAAACTAACTTTAGTTCAATTGATGAATCTAGTTTGTGAAAATCCAGCTAAAATATTTGGCATTATAGGCAAGGGTTATATAAAGGAAGACTATGATGCGGACTTTACAATTGTGGATATGAATAAAATTATCGAAATCAAAAATGAAAAAATAGAGAGTAAGTGTGGATGGTCACCTTTTGATGGACATAAGTTTAAAGGAACTCCAGTTTATACAATCATAAATGGAG
>FUFK010041476.1_pt1 | contig 28446 bp, 29 predicted proteins | sample 1021851 | NCBI WGS metagenome assembly FUFK01 (sample SAMEA51879418, study PRJEB19060) | metagenome
GGGCGAACGGATTGCGGATTAGTTTCAAAAGCACCTTCACCCTTCTCAAAGATGGTCTTTATTCCTTTGTATTCATATCCCGAAATCTTAGCAATCTCTTTTAAATTGTGCGGTTCATCTTTAGGAAATCCGTATCGCTTATTAAATTTCTGTTTATAAGTAAATACCATTATTATATACTTATAAAAAGATTTTAAGATTATAAGATTTAAAATGCCATTTCAGGAATAGCATCCAAATCACCTCCCACGACCGCTCCAAAACCTATATTTTGAATTGGGTTTGATGGCATCATTCTACGCATATTTCTCCTACCACTACCGCCACTACCACTAGGCATTCCTCCCTTACCTATTTGATAATCTTTACCTTCAAATTGTCTATCATATTTCATATCTGGGTCTGCTGTATTTAAAAATTGATTTACGACATTAGCTACTTCTCTTGTTTGGTCTACTGAATTATTTGCGTATGAATTAAATACCGAATTATCAGCCATACCTCCACCATTAATTAATCTCATATCCGCTTTCATAGTTTCTTTTTGATATTGAGAACCTATTCTCATATCTGGAACTGCTTGAGATGTAAATGCTAGTAAACGATAAATAGCATTTTGAATTTTCATATTCTTTTGAACTGGAGCTACAGTTATTTGTATCTTTTCAATTTCATTAGCCATATTTGTTATTTTTTGTTTTAAATTTTCAGGTTCAGTTAATAAGCGAATATCACCCGATATTGGTCCTTGTTGTCGTATAATATCATCAATAGCTTTTTCTGCTTGTTTTAGTTTTGTAGCTTGTTGTTTGAGTTGTTTAGCTTCAGCGGGAGAGATTGTTTCTCCAGTAGACCTTTGTCGTGCTTTAAATCTGTCAAAATCCTCTTGTAATTGTTGAGTATTTTGATTTAAATCTTCAATTCTTTGTTTTAATTCATCTTCAGTTGCTTTTATTATACCAGTTTCCTTAACGGTGCGTCCTTGTTCTTGAGCAACAAGGGCAACTGGGTCGGCTTCCAAAAATTCTATTTGTGAATTAAATTCAAATAATTCTGGATGTGCTGTAACAAGTTCAGGATATTTTTGTTTAAATCTTTGAATTTTAGTTATTCCTTCTTGACCTAAATCTTTGATGTCATCTGCTTCCTTACCAGTAATAGTGCTTCCTTTAAATGCCCTTACTTTTGTTCTATAAGAAGTAACGGTTGACATAATATCTACATAATCTTTATTTGCTTCTGGTCCCATAACAGCTCTAAGAGTTGCTCGTTCTTTTACCGTTGCTTGTTGTTGTGCTTGAGCCATCTTATCTTTGAATTCTTTTTCAGTAATTTTTTTATCTTTTAATTGTTTTTTTAATTTTTCTTGTAAATCCTTTTTAATATCTGCTATTTGTTTCATAATTATTTCTTGGTCTCTTGTAGTTTTGCTTTGAGGTTTAACAGTTCTAGTATCGGGGTCGGGAGGCATAATAGCGGGTCTTGCGGGAGTTGCTGGTAATGCTGGTGTAGGTTGACCTTGTGGCGCTCTAGTTGTAACTTGTCCGCTAGGAAGAGTAATTGCTGGAGTAAATGTAGGAACTAATCCAGTATTGGGCAAACGATATGATGCTGGAAAAGTTCCTCCACCAAATACTTGACCTTGTGCTTCTTGGAAAATATTTTGTCTTGTTCTACCTATTTGGTCGGCAACCGCTCCACTTTGTCCTTGTCCTCTTATAATATCATTTATTTTAGCATTTTTACTTTTTAATTCTGCTAATAATCCTTGTAATTGTTCTAATGTTTTAAGGTCATCAGCATCCGTGGGTAATTCACCGAGTTCAGCGGGAATAGTAATACCTTTTTCTTTTGCTTCCTCTTTTAATTGTGCTAATTCGTCTAATGCTTGTTTTATTTGTGCTATAATTTTTTTCTTTTTAGATGGTCCTTTTCTCTTTTTCTTTTTTTTAGGTTTTAATGCTTCGGGAACTATCTTTACATTTACAGATGTAGTTTGAGTTATGTTCGGTGCTTTCTTATCACGTGAGCGTTCTACACTTCTATTCACTTTTTTCTTTACCATTATATTAACTTATATATAATTTTATGTATTGTGAATATTATAAGATTTTAAGATTGTAGACAAACTTGTGCCTCTTGTTTTGACTAATTCTTCAATCTTTTGATAATCTTTATTTTCAATTAAATCTGCTATAAGAACTTTAAATATTGTAGTTTCACCCAAATTATTTAATGATAATGCTTTAACTTTTTCGTTGAATGTGCTGACCTTCATTTTCTCACCATTCTTTTTAGCAAGTATAAAATCACCATCTTTTATTCCAAGTCCTTTAAGTTCTTTAATGAATTTTGGGTCGTTGACTTTGAGTTGTTTTGCTCCATAGCTCCCGTCCGTTTTATAGTCGTTAATATCCAATATAGCATTCTTGCCTTTGACATATATATAATTAGTATCTTTATTTTCTCCTTTACCCATTTTTAAGTTAAGGTCTCTATTTCTCAAACCAAAATGTAAGAATAAGTAATTGATAATGTATTGTATTCCAGTTAAATCTTTGAGTTGGTTCATTAACTCTTCCTTTTTAGGTAAGTCGTTCTTTAGCTCACCTAGTTTAGATTTCCTAAGTTCAGTAATATCTTTTCTAAGTGTATTACGGTGCTTAACAAGTTTATCGGTTTCTTCCTTTAAGTGCTGTCTTACTAGTATGATTAAATTGAGATATAGTGCTTGGGTGTTAGGATTATCAACTAGTTCTTTGAGTTTTTTAATGATAGTAGCTTGTGAGTTTGTTTGGATGTTAAACGGAATGTTCGCCCCAATATTTTCATAGGTTTTCTTAGAAGTATCAGTAATCTTGCGGTCGCTCTCCTCTAAATATTGTTTTACTAATTCACTTGTATTATTTTTCTTCTTTGGCATTAATATATACTTAGAAAATAATTTTAAGTGAATTGAATTTAATTGTTATATTAATTGTTATATTTAACGAAAAAATACTTAAAGGACTTTTCTGTTACTATATCATAAAAAAAAATGAAAAACTTTTCAGTTGAAGCGGATGTAATTACGCCTAAGCAAATTAGCTTTGAATGCCCTTTTTGTTGGAGTAAGTATAAGAGAAATGGAGACCCATATAAGAACGCAAAAAGACTGCGACATATACACGGTAATGATACTCATAGTAATAAAAACCGTGTTACAACAAGAACCCCCCACTGTATTCACCCAAATGAACTAGAAGGTGAGTTTATTATCAATATAACCGAAAATACTGTTAAAAAAGGGTTTTAAGTCCGTTTTAACTGAATTACTAGTTAATATTAACCAGTATTTAAACGGTAAAATTTAAATTTTACCGTTTAAATACTGATTCTAGCTACTATTTTAAGGTTATTTTACGTTTAAACTGAATCTGTTTAAATACTTAAAGAATATTTACACAGAATACATATAATAATATGGTTTGGAAGATACCGAGCGAGATTGTTAATGCGTTAAGCGATGATATAGACCTATTCATCAAACTAACAAGAGGCGAGATTACAGATAGACAGGACGCTTTATGCTGTTATATATTTGGAATCTTAAGCGAGCCNAATGGTTTAAAGGCGATGTATAAGTTATTAGTGGAACATAAAGGAGTTCCTCGTGATATTACTTTAAAGTTTTTAAACTACTCATTAAAAATGAAGTATAAGATGGAGAAGGGTAAGTGGTCTTGGTATGAGATGGACGAGTTTAATATTCCGTTTGATGAGGTTAAAGATTGTTCTACTGATTACCAATTACATTTTGATTAAAAATTTAATATTCCCAACTTAATTCATAATTAAAATTTTTAATAGGTTTTTTAAACTTAATAAGACTATCCCAAGCGTAATCACCAGAAGGGTTGTGCCTTGGTAAGTCCCAATATTTTTGTATATTTTTTGGTTGGTTTTCTTTTAATCTGTAGTCGTCACTATACCTAAATATAGATAGTGGTGATGTTTTTTCTTGAACGAAGCGAAATTGTGATACAAATTGCTTGTCCTGCGTGTCCCCTGCACCAATAATCTCATCGCTATCTGGGGTTTTTTTTATGATAAATGCTTTCATAGGGCTGGTTTTCCAACCCAGATTTGATAATGGAGAGTATTTTCCAGCTGGGCGTGTTCGTNCTTGTATATCTCTAACCGCTGCGTAATATGTTTTTGGATTCTTTCCTGTTGCTGTGAATACATCTACTTTTTTGAATTCATCATCTACCTTTAATCTTGGAAGAGCCATAGGGTCGTATTTTAGTTCTTTTTTAAGTATTTTCTGTTTTTTTTCAAAGATTTTCCCTCTTACACCCCCAATACTAAAGACTTGTTGTATTGGATTGCGTTCTTCCTTTTTAGGTTCTTGTTTGCTCCTAAGGGATTTGCTTACGTTAGGAAATCCCTCTTTGGGTTCTTTCATACCCAATACGTCATAACGAATATTCTTAAAATCATTTTTAGTCAGTTTAAAATCATCGTTCATCACCATTGCTGCTGTTGGAGTTGCGACTAATTCACCTATATATTTATACTTATTTTTTCCACGAGATAAATATACCCACGTAGTATTCGTCTTCTGGTCTGTCCAAAATTTACCATAAAATTGTTCCCCACCTATGAGTATTGGGTGTTCTCGCTCGGAGTTCCAGATAAACGATATATCTTCTCCATCTTGGTCTGTTAATGGAAACTCCTCAAGTGCTTTATTTTTAGGTTCTTCCTTTTTCTTTTTAGGTTCTTCCTTTTTCTTTTTAGGTTCTTCCTTTTTCATAACTACCAGTTTCTTTTTCTTTTTTGGTTTCGGTTCTTCCATAATTGTTTTCTTTTTCACTATTATTGCTTTCACCTTTGGTTTTTTTTTTTCTGGTTCTTCCCACTTAGGGCACGTCGCTCCGTATTTCATTCCAACTCTTCCAAGTCTGCGATTGATAGCGTTATCTTTATACATTATACACTAATGTTATATTTTAATTTTCAATTTTAATTGTTATAAACAAACTATCTACCTTTTAGATAGAATTTCCTATATAAATATATGTAGATATGTAGTTTTTGTAGGTAGAAAAAAAAAATTGAATTTTATTTATTTTCACTTTTCAAACAATCAAACAAAACAAAACAAATGAATACATCAGCGGTCTTTGCGAAACTTCCTCGGGACATCAAAGCGGATATTATTGATATAGTTTGTAATAATGATGAAAATCATAAAAAAATTATTGACGAATTAAATTTTAAAATTGAGAGTTGGGATTTTCAAGTTCGGTTTGGGGGGAACAAACGGAAACTTGAATACAAAGGAAAACGAGTTTATCAATCATTTATCAATATGTCGTTGTATGAAAAACCTTATCTCTCCAAATCTTAAAATCTTGATTTTATCACTCATTTATTTATATATATAAAATTTTAATACGCTTTAAATTTATATCAAACGCTTTTGATTTTAATCAAATTTAATTTTGAGATTTAAGATTATGAGATTTATTTCCCCACATTTTTCATCGTCTTTTGATGTGCTTGTTCAAAACAAAATCCTTGTTTCATCAATTTTGTCATCATATCCATATGCTTCTTTGTATGATGTTGTTTGTGTTCTTTCATTAGTGCTTTTTGTCTTACTGATAAATCTTTCTTTGGTTTCATCATCGGTTTATTCATAGGTTTTTTATTTCCTCCGTAGTGACTAGGCATTTATATTATAAAAAAATATTTAAATTCCACTTAATCAAAACTTAACACAAATTTATCTTCAGTTCTAAAAAAACATTTACGACAACTCAAACATAAATTATCTTTTCTGTTTCTATGTGATTTACCACATCTCTCACAAGTTCTTGAACTATTGGGTAAAAATCTCTTAACACAACAATTACCTAATGTTAAAATGTAATCACCATCAGTAATATAACAATTTTCTTTGATACGATGACCACAAATACATCTATCTTCGTGTTCAGGAATATCCTCATCCTTACAGCATAAGTTATAATAGTTTAAATGTCTACCTTTTTCGCCACCACAATATTTCCAATTTTCCTTTAAATTATCTAAAGAGATATTATATTTTTTTAATCCATTAGCAAATCTCTTACTTATTGATAATACCATTTAGTATATTATTTAACAATATTCTTTTTTCAACTTTTTATATTGACCCTTAGCATAACCTATTTCACTCTCAAATATTTCATCTGCTCTTATGGGACACGGATTCAAAATATAACAATTACCTTTTGGGTGTATCTCTCTCATAATATCATTATCTATACTCCCATTTCTCTTTAAATTGAATAATGTATCATAAATCTCCTTTATCTTATTTAAAGAGGGGATATAATATCCAAAACAACCAAAAACTTTATTATATTTAGGATTTATATTGATATATTTACCAGTTTGTTTCTCTTCCTCCTCTTTTACTTTCTCAAGTGTAATTCCTAAATATAAAATATCTGTATTCTCAGGCATATCACTTATGTCTGGAATCTTTCCAATCGTTACATCATCTTCAAGTATTAAAATATTGTCTAACTCTTTTGAGATAGCATATTCTAATGCTTTTTTATGACTTAACATACAACCTACTCGTGAATACACACGCTCTTTAATATTACACATAGTTCTAAAATTCTTTCTTGAACCCCAAAATTCCTTTTCATCTTCCGTGAATTCTTTTCCGTCTATTGCGTCAATCCTTTTAAGCGTCCTAAACATCTTAATTTTTGTAAGGATTTGAATAACTATATGTTGATTTCTTTCAGGATTTCTCTCAAGATTAATGTAAGCGATATTCATTTTGTCTTTGTAAGATATTAAGATTTTAAGATAATTTAAAAATCAAATTTTTTTACCCCATATAAAAATCTATCTATATTTTAGATAGTTCAATACAAATATTAAATTTTATAATATATAATACTATATCTTTCGCCTTCAAAATCATTAGTCCAGTGCTTCGCTACTGAACCATTCATTATTAAAGGATTCCACTGGATATCAATAGGACAACCTTCTACTATCAATTCACCACCACTATAATTACCTAATGCTACTATTAAACTCGGTGATTTATTTTTTTTATCATAATGGGGAAGACATTTAAAATTATGATTTACAGTAATGGTATTATATTCAAAATCAGGGTCTATGTGATTTATTAAAATTTTTAATTGCTTATATAATTCTGGAAACTTTTTATTATTATTTGATTCTTGAAATGGGTTATCAAATTTAATATTAGGGTTTCCATCATTACAAAATCTTTTATAAACCATTCCAAAATTTTGGGTCTTTGCTGGGTGTCCAACTCTATCATATTTATTAGTCCCTTTATTTCGCCCCCACTGGCGTAGATAAGCAAGACCACTTACATTAGGTCTATTCCTTGTAGGTTTAATAGGGTGCTTTTCTAAAATCTCTAAAGTTTCATAATACAAATCCCAAGACAATTCACACATTTTATAGTATTATCAATAGAAAAAATATTAACAATAAATTACATAATCTTAAAATCTTGTAATTAATTGATGAATATCATTATAAGGAAAAAAACTCATAATGATATTGATGACTAAAATATTTCAAAAAATCTCTTTTTACTTTTTGAGATTTAAGATTTTAAGATTTTATTTTTTTTAGTCTAATCTCGGGATATTTTGATTTACATTTTCTCGGTGCGACATATTTAGGAAATCTATTCAATAAGTATTCACACGATTTTTTCATTTTATCTATCGTACGACTTTCTGCTAAACCACCTTTACCTATATAAGTATCAGCATCTACAACTACTTCACTAAATCTTATTATACCTCCATCTCTCTCATACCATAAAATAGACCTTTCATAATCATCACGACAATCATCAGTAGTTTTGACATCTTTATAATTATTAAATCCAAATACACGACCTATACAAAATTTTAAATCAGTAGTATATCCCCTTTTCATAAAATAATCATTTACAACTGGAGATGTTCCCCAAAGATTAAAATTATGTTTATTCATTAATTCTTTACCTCTATTTATTAATTCAAGTGTATTATACATTTTTAATCCTTTTGGTTCAATTCTTCCATTTACTTTTTGTCTTTCACTCGTATCATCTTCATCTCTCAATTTCAATATAAAATTAATATCATCATCCATTTGTATTATATATTGACCTTCTGGAAAATAATCTTGTATCTTCATATTACAATAATTCGTTCCTTTAGAACCACCATCGCATATATGATATCCCTCACCTACACTTTCTCTATAAGTTTCTATTTCGTCTGGTGCTACAAATAAGTATATATTTTCTCTTGGAATCTTATCCATCTCAAGAATTCTTAAGGTTTGTGTCTTTATTTTTTCAGCACGACGATATGACCTTACAGCAATTACATAATTTTTTTCATTTTCTTTTAAGATTCTAAGATTTTTTTTTCTATCAATCCAAATCCAACAATATAATTTTTGAATTCCATCTATTAACTTACCTGTTGGTTTCCAATTAAGTTTATCATATATTAAATCATTATTAGAGTTTCTACCTCTTACTCCTTGTAGACCATTATCTATATATATTCTCTTTAAATCCTTGTTTTCAAATTCACATATCATTTTAACCAAATCATTTATACTTATTAACTCTTCACTACCTATATTAACTGGTAGATTGTAATCACTTTTCATTAACCTAATTATTCCTTCAATACAATCATCTATATAAAGAAACGACCTTGTTTGTTTCCCATCTCCAAATATTTCTATAGATGTATCATTTTCAATAACTTTTCTACATATCGCCGATGGTGCTTTTTCTCTTCCTCCTTGATATGTAGAAAATTCTCCAAATATATTATGGAATCTCGCAATACGAACATCTATACCTTTATTTCTACTAAATGTTTGATATAGTCTTTCACTAAAGATTTTCTCCCAACCATATTCGCTATCTGGATTTGCTGGATATGCTGTGCTTTCAATACATACTGGATTATTAGGGTCTAATTGATTTTCCTCTGGATATATACAAGCACTTGACGAATAAAATATTTTTGGTTTATTTTTTAAATTAGATATAGCATTTAATACATTTACATTTATTACTACTGAATTACTCATTACATCTGCGTCATTCTCTTTACTAAATATATATTCAGCACCGCCCATATCTGCCGCCAACTGATATACCTCATCAATATCCTCTTCTACAAATAATAACTCAACAAACTCTTTATTCCTCAAATCACCTATAAGGAAATTATCTGCCTTACTATCTTGAAACTCTGGATATTTTAAATCTACTCCTATAACATAGTGTTTCTCTTTCTTTAATCTCTTAACTAAATGACTTCCTATAAAACCACCTGCTCCAAATACAATTGACTTCATATATATAGTATTATGCTTATAAAAAAAAAAATTGATTTCAACTTTCAATCAAATTTTTTTAAAAATACTAAATGCCCAAAACAATCCAGCAATTAGAAAACCAACTCAAGTGGGCAAAGAAACAAACCGCCTTCGCTTGGGCAAAATACTATGAGGAAATCAATAGTAGTCATATTGACGATGTCCATCAATACAACCAAATACAAGTATTTACTGAGGTAGAAGATATACCATTACATATTATCGTTGAATTTAAAAATATGATAAAAGAATTAAAAAAAAAAATAGAATGTCCTATCTGTTTAGAAATTATTGAAGGTGATGATATGAAACTAACTGGGTGCGGTCATAAATATTGCTCAAAATGTTATGACCAAATTGATAAATGTGCTATATGTAGAAAATCAATAAAGAAATAGTTTATCTTAAAATCTTAATATTTTAGTATCATTTTCATTATACAAAAAAAAAATATATATATAATTATAAATAAATTCATTTTTACTTTTCAAATTTTTATATTAAGATTTTAAGATTTTAAGATTTAATGCCCAAACGAAACAGAACCAATACTTCCAAACAATCTACTCATAATTCTCCTAAGACTTGGTTTCTTTATTTTTTTCCTATTAAAACAGCAATTCATAACCTTTCTTAATATTAATGAAATACACTCAACATTACCTTCATACTTAAAACTACCATTAATCTCTTGTGAGATAGCATTCATAATTTCATCATAACTGAAATCATAATACCCAACAATACTATTAACATCGTGATAAAACTCAAGTTTCATCAATCTCGTTCTTCCATTTGATACATCAATCATTCTATTATTTTTCAAATCAACGATGGAAGCGTGGCGAATTTTAACTCCATCATACTCAAATACATAATATCTAAGATGTAAAGTTTCACGGGTCGATGGAATTTTACCCCATAATTCAGCAAGTTTCTCACAATTCTTTTGAATACAATCACCATTCGTTTCAGGGTTAGTATCAATTTTCATAAATCCCCAATCCCCATCGGAGATTTTTCCTGAATTGTTCTCCATATATTCTTTGACGGTTTTGAATCTATCAACATATTTCGCACTCCTTCCGCCCTGAACAAGTTTTCTCGCTCCTTTGATTGCTTTGGTGCGATTTGCTTTGTGGTGGGTTGTTGTCATTTTGTATTGTTTTGCGGTATGATAATTTATCAAAATCAAATTTCAAATTTTTTTTTCTACATACCTTTCTACATATATTTACCTTTTTTTTAAAATGGCCACTTAATATATTTACCTAAATAGTGAGATGCTACACCTATTCCAGCACCAACTAAAGCACCGACCGCAACTCCCGCTGGTCCAGCAAAAGCACCCGCAGTAGCACCTTCTTGAGCACCTAATAAACCTAATCCTACCGCCGTAGCACCCGCCGCAGCACCACCCAATCCTGAACCTATTCCTTCACTAACATTTTTTTTTACTCCCATTTTTTCTAATGCCCAATCACTACCTTCCTCAACTCCTAGTCCTACCGCTGTAGAACCTAGACCGATTAAACCACCCATACCGAAACCTTGACCCATAGCCTTACCAAGTATCGCACCTCCCAAAGCACTTTCCGCCATATCATCACCGTGATAGACAATCTTATCAAGTTTCTTATCTTTGTCAACATAAGTAGACCAACCTTTATGAATTAAAGCACCTAGAGCAAGACCACCCACAGCACCTCCAATACCTTTTACGGATAATGCTTCTTTACCCGCTTCACCGAAACTCTCGCCAAAAGTTTTAGTAGCATTTGATAATCTATTACCCACACCTGCAACTTCGTGATTACCAACATCATCAAATCCTTGTTTATACTGGTCTATGAGAGTATCATTATTAGATTTCATCGCTTCTCTTATTGATGGACTAGCTTGAACGTAATCTTCAATAAAATTATCATCCACTCCAGTTACTTCTCTCGCAAAATCCTCATCATATCCCGCATTTTCTTTATCGCTCAATTTCAATTGATTTTTTTGAGTGCTTGGCATTTGGTCATTAAAATCTAATGCTTTCTTATATAAATGCTTATTAAGGTCATCAGTAGATAATCCTTTTTGTCTTGCGTATTTACTAAACCATCCTTCCCCTTGTCTTTCCTCTGGTATACTTCCTACTCTAGCAGGGACTTCTTCTCCTACTTCTCGCATTTGTGATGCTAAGTCTGGTATATCAGCCATTCTTGGCGGTCGCTCTTGAACTCTTGGAATAGGTTCATATAGTTCTGGTGGNGGTCTTCTTAAACTACCTCTNGATGTAGGTCTTCTTTCTTGAAATGTTTTTGTTTCTTGTTTTGGTAATAATCCTAAATCTTCTTTTATGCTNTGTCTCTCTGCGTGTTGCTGTCTTCTTTTTATACCTGATTGTCTTACACGTGCTTCTTGTGATGTGCCTTTCGCAGCATCAAGTTCCGCTTGAAACTCTATTCCTGCTTGTTCTGGTGTTTCATCTCCTAATTCAGCATTTAAAGTATCTAATTTATCTCTTAATTGTTTTAATTCTGCTTTTGATTTGACATTTGTCTGTGGAATTTCAGGAATATTCGCAGCAAATTCTTCTATATCTGCTAGTTGAGCATCTAAGTCAGGAGTCGTGCTCTGTTCTGGAATTTGTCTTAAACGACCTCTTGCTGTTTCACGCCTACTCGATGGTTGTCTTTCTTGTCCTCTTTGACGAGCTTGTTCTGCTCTCTCAAATTCATCAGCATCAGCATTAGCTCCACCATCATTCATAAAATTATTGTGGAATTCAATAATATCATCAAGTTTTCTCATAGATGCTCCCTTATTTAAAGCATCCAAATACCTACTACCTTCCTCACTTATCTGCCTTTGTCGTTCAACACTTTCTTTACCACCACTTCTCAAATAAAAGTTATTTAATCTATGAGCATCATTTAATCCAGTATAAGTTCTTGGATTTCTCACATTAAATTCTCTTGAATTTGATGAATGAACGGGAATTACATCAACTTGATAATTATCAGGATATTCAACTTTATGAGCACCACTTAATATGGATGGAATATCTTTATTAGTTCTTATAATGTTATGTTTAATATCACGAGGATGAGTTGAACCTGAAAGTATATTTCTACCTAATGTATGAGGATTGAAAGTAGTTGTATTTGTATTTGTAGCATTACCAGTCACAATACCGACATTTCCTCCTAGTGAGTATCCTGATATATGTGGTTCAAATTCAGGATATTTTGCCTTTGCTTGTTCAACAATTCTCTTAGCAGTATCATATTGAGGATGACGGATTTCAGCATCTAGATTTCTTGAACTTGATAATGGATTCCAGTTACGACCACCCACTAAAATATCATAATCAAGTTGTAAATCTTCTGCTGTATGAGCATCGGGAATGGGAGCAACATTTCTCAATCGTTTTAACGGATTATATCCCTCATAGGGTTCAACATTTTTATCCGCCCTAAATTTAGTTCCTCGAAATACAATTTCCAATTGTTTTGTTTTAGGATTTGTAAATACAGCACCACGTTCTTGACCAGATGGACCAGTCATTCTTGTTAATTCCTCATCAATCTCAAAATCTCTAGTATCGGGCGTTTCAAATCCTTCGGCAGTAGTATCTTTTGGGTCACTAGCAATATAATCCTTTGCCATTTGAATACCTTTATCAGTATCTTGAACATCACTCATAAATGTTGATGCTTTGATAAGTTTAGCACGTTTGGCTTCCATTTCAGGCACTTCATCAATATTAGGTTTACCACCGAGAGTAGAAGCACGTAAACCCGAAACTAAACTTGTAATTTCTTTTTGTGCTCGTTTTTTTTCCTCTTTTGGAATATCTTGACCCGTTTGATTATATAAATCAAGCATAGCTTCAATCTCGGCTATTTCTCTTCCATATCTTATTTGATTACTAGGGGATAATTTTTTCTTTAATAAATCAATTTTAGATTTTTCCTCTTTAGCCCACTCTTTATCTGTAGTCATATAATATATGTAAAGGTTTTATAATCAAAATATAATGTTATAATATCAATATGGATATACAATTAGTTAGACCTATTAGCTCAAATATCGTTCACATACGAAGTAAAGATGCTACTCAATTAAAAGCGGGATATAATAGTCATTTTAGATTTATATTAGAAGACCCAATAAAAATAAATCAAGGTGAACAAATTAATATAACTATGAGTTCAGGTGAATTTCCTTATAGTTTTTATAATGTTTCTACAGACGTTAAAAATACGGGAATAATGGTTGATAGTGGAGGTCTTGAATTTAATTTTGGTAATGGTAATTATAGTATTTATGAGTTACGAGATACAATTAATACTGCTAATACTGCTGGAACATTTCCTTTTTCAGCGACATTTGATATAAAAACGATGAAGTTGACATTAACTAATACCGACTCGTCATCTCATACAATAAATTGGGGACAAAGCACGGCAGCGAAAATGATGGGTTTTGATGATAATCCTGATAATGATGATGTTGTAGGAGCGGGAAATTCAACGACTAGTGATTTTGTTGTAAATATGTGTTCAGTTCATTCATTAATGGTAAGAAGTAATTTAGCTACTGGTAATGTTCAATCTACAACACATAGTAATAGTACGATATTACAAAAAGTCAGTATAGACCAAAATGGATTTTCTATGATTTATTTAAATCAAGATGATTACCGAACTACAAATGTAACTCAACAACCTCAAATAGACCAAATTGAATTGAAAATTACAGACCAAAATAACAATTTAATACAATTTAATAATGTAAACTTTGAATTGTCTTTAATATTCCAAGTATATGAGAAAGTAATTGATTATAAACATAGTGGTTCTGCTAATGATAGGAGAAATGTGAGAAGGAGATTCCAACGACAAATATCTGCTCCACTTGAAACAAGAATAGCACCTTATATACCTCCACCACAAGAACCTCAAACTGAAATCTTAGAATCTCAAAATCTTAAAATTGATGATACACACCCAGTTGAAGGTAAAAGTGAGGTAGAAGATAAAGCACAACACACCATATTAAGGCAATTACTTGATTTACAGAAATAATTGACATTTATTTTTCCTTTAATAGTAATTAATTCATAATTAATGTAGAATTACTTTGTATGTTAAGTATTTTTACATAAATTATTATATATTAGTAATATATAGATGAGTGATAAAGAAGAAATTTCAGTTGATTCTGGTGCGGAAAGTGATAGTTCTATTGGAACTGATGAACTTAATGAACTCCAAACACAGATTAAACAATCATTTAAGGAGGAAAGTAGCGAAGAGGATGAAGAGCCAGTTAAAGTAAAGAAATCTAAAAATCTCAAAATCTCAAAAAAGCAAAAAGGGACATTACCCGAAAAGAAAAAAGGTCGTCCGCCAAAACCTATTGAGGAGAAACTAGCTAAACAAGTAATTAAGAAAGAAAAGATTATCTATGTAATTCAAGATGAAGACGGTAAAATGATAAGAAAAGACCCTAATAAGTTGGGTGTTCGTGATTTAAAAAAACTAAAGATTGAGGATGAAGCACAAAAAGCAGAACTAGAATACGGTAAGAAACTTGGTAGATTGAAAAATGGTAAAGCGAAAATACCTAAACCAAGAACGGAAGCACAAAAGAGAGCAACTGAAAAGATGTTAGAAGCAAATAGGTTACGACGTGCTGGTAAGAAAAGTGAAGCGAAACAAGAGAGAAAAGAAGAGATTAAAGAAGTAGTAAAAGAGAGCGTAAAAGAGGTAGTTCAAGAACCCGCAATTGAAAAACCACCACCACAAAAGTCAGTAGAACAACAATATCTTGATTTCTTTGGATAATCTCAAAATCTTGAAAAAAAGAGATTTTTATTTATATATACAAAAAAACTCTTCCCTTTTTTTTCAAGGTCACTTTTTTTCTACGATTTTTAATATCATTTTAAGATTTTAAGATTTTAAGATTTTAATAAAAAAATATGGAGGTAATAATATATTGTGTGTATATTATCACCACGATATTTAAGGTAAAAGTAGAAAATATTTGAAAATTTGATTTTTAAAATATTTTTAAGATTATTTTGAGATTTTATCTTAGATTTTGAGATTAATCAAGTCCGTCATCACTATCACTATCATCAATACCCATCCATTCACCCCAATCAAGAGCTTCAGGTTTGTATGTTTTGAAATCAAACTTTTTCAAGTGTTTAACATACTTTTTTGGATTATTAACAATATAAGACATTTGACCACTTCCGTCCCCGAAGTTATAACTTTTGTTAGATACATATTTGTCATCCCTTTCCATTTCACATTTGATTTGCTTTTTGCCCATTTTTTCTTTCCAACCAAGAACTTTTTTACTTATTTCTTGAACTTCTCTATTGAATTGAGATTGTAAGATTATTATTGGTTCTTCACTCTCTTGTTTATTGTGATTATGTATGTATTGCCACAAATACAATCTTGGAGGAGGGATATTACGAGTTGCCATACTTACATATGTATCCGTAATAGGAACATTATCTTTAGGAACCCAATCTTCAATATCAACATCAGTCAAATAACTGAATAATTGATTCATCTTTTCTGGATTATTGATATTTTGATATATTTGATTGAAATACTCTTTATTACCGTGAAGTTCATCATTTACTTTTGTAATCATAAACCTTCTATCACTATTATCAGTTTGAACGGGTGTGTAATTGTTGGATAGGATAATCAATCTCATAATCCAATTCATATTACATTTTGTTGATACAAATCGTTCTTTGACTGAAAATTTTGGATTGACAATACGCTCTTTCAAGTCTTCCATAAACTTGATGCCGTCCTTACCTTCAACCTCATTCATAACTCCAACAAGTTTATTAACAAGGTGGTCATTCCAAGTTCCAAATATATCTTCCATACCTTTACCTTTACACATAAAGGATGTTCCAAGAATATTCTCAACAATCATTCCAAGAGTATCTTTACCCGTTCCTTTTTCACCTTTCAAAACAAGTGCTACAAAAGGATTTTCATTCGGTTTTTGAATTAAATGAGCCAGATAGTTGATGATATATTGAGCAACGCCTTCTTCATCCAATAATGTATGAACATAGTCAATAAACCATTTTACATCCTCCTTATCATATTCAACATAATGAGTTTTAAAACCTTCAAATAGATTGAATACACCGTCTTTAACGGGGTCTTCTTCTAGTTGTGAATTAAAAGGAACAAAATCCATACTAAGGTATTCACGACGGTCTTTGTCTTTTATCCATTTATCGGTAAAATCACAAAGTTTTCCGTCTTCACCCCAAGTTTGATACTTTTTGTAATAAAGTTGAATTTCTTTCCAATCTTTTGTAACCCATTTTATACCATCATCTATGTGAGGAGCATACATTTTGAATTTTGTGCTGTCCCTCAAAAGGAAACACTCTTTTTCAAACATTTCTTTCAATCCATCATAAGAATTGAAATCTTGCTCATTAATCTCACCCAATACAAATTCAGTATCCATAGGTTTCTCTTTCCATTTCATACCAAAATCGGCAGTCAATTTATTGAGTTCATCTACAGATATTTCACTTGTGGCGATAAAACCATCATACATAGGAACGGATACTTTATCAGCATACTTATCCAAAGCACGGCATAATAACAAGTTTTCGTGATAGCATAAGATTGCGGAACACTTACTTGATATTGGATTGCCTTTATTCAAATCATAAGTGTATTTCTTACTAATACACTCATCTTTGTATATTTCAATAAGTCGCCTTTTTGCTTTTACCCATTCTTTAAGAGCTTCATTAATGATGACCGCTTCAGGAAAATCTTTTGGTTTGTCCTGATTTAATCTTGCTAATACATCATTTTTACTTATACCATACTCATCCATCAACTCATCACGCTTATCAACATATTGTTGGAAGAATGTGTGAGGTAAGTTGTTGGTTTTGAGTAAATGTAAAATGAGCGTTGGATGACAATTGACCATATCATAGTCTCTACAATAAGAGGAACACACAAAATTGCGAATGTTTGCTTCACAAAAAGATACCCCATTACCTTCACCGTAATATCGATTACAAGGTTTCATTTTGTAAGTTCTCTTGTGTTTATCCTTCTTACTATTGACCCAAGTGGCGAATAACCTCCTCAACCCCAATATGTATCTTTTACGCTCTTCTTTACTATAAATTGAATTAGGTTCAACTAATTCATCATCACTTAAAGTTAAGAGGTATTTAATATGTTGAAGGTTGATGTGGTCTTCATATTGCCTATCCGTTTTATTACCGTTTTGATTTGTCATTTGTGTATTATTATTATGTGAGATATTATTTTTTACAATTTTAAATTTCAAATTTTTTTTTGCCCCAGTCATTTTATACATTATTATTTTGAGAAAACTTTAAATCAATTTTTTCTTAAAATAATAATAATTGTTTGTTTTAAGTATCCCCTGTCTGTCTGTAATTTAAAGTTTTTACAAAATCAAGAATGGGTATGATATGTCTAATCTTNGTTGAATATTGGGAGAACATTTCATATTGGTCTTCAGTAACTTCCAATCCGTAATTTTCTCTCCAATAGTTAATTTTTTTCCTTTTATTATCTTTATCTTTTCTGGCTCTTATCATTTCATATTCACTATTATGACCGAAACATCTAGATGGCATTTATACTACATTTATATTAAGAGATTTCTTTATATAGTTTTTTCTTAAGTGTTTATAAAATTATTATGGTCATTAGCACTCCTATCAGCGTGAACCCTATTTACCATAGGCATATTGTAATCTTCAAAAAACTCCAATTGTAAAACAACTTCTACTGGAAGAGCTTTAGTGGTATATGCTTCGGCAGCGACTCGTTCATTATCAGCATTCAAATAGAATTTCTTACACTTTATTTCAGGAGGTAATACTGGACAAGTAAAACAAGTCGCACCAGTATTAGCGAGAACTGGAGTTACACTAACTTGGGTATTATCAGTAATCGCACTAGCAATAAGAATAGCACCACCCGCTCCAGTAGTTTCAACACTATAACCCAAGTATGGGATATTACTCTCAAGTTCCAAATATCTCGCATCATTAGGCGTGATTCTTGAAGCACCTCCGTATAGTTCTAATAAGACTTCTCCTCCTATTACACTAACTTTACATTTACCTTTAGCTCTTAATCGTTCAGGAACTTTAATTGTAAATTCATTATTATTAGCATCTAAAACGGGTGTGTTGGATGATGCTCCCGCTACTGACCAATTAGTAAGTCTAAAGATATAAGTGTCATTCAAACTATTATTCATTATATATATACTTATAACATTAAAATTCTGTAATATAATCTTTATAAAAGATATAAAAATGGTATTCCGTGAAATGACTAAACTCCAAAAGAGAAAACAGCTTACTAGAAAAGAGAAAGATAATTTACGCAGAAAGAAGCTAGTTGAACTTAGAAAAGGAACTGGTGCTGGTAGACCCGCTATGCCTTCAAGAATGAATACTCGTGAACAATTGAATGCTTTAAGAGAGCAGGAAATGGCTCGTGTAAGAAAGAATATGAATTTAATGGGTGCTGATTATGAAGTAGCAGAAAGATATGCTATATTTTCACGACCCGAAAATACTGGAAAAGGTAAAAAGAAATTTATTGATGCTAAAACTGGTTTGCCTTTTAAGAAAAAAAATATGTAAGATAATATGATAGAATTAATTGCGACTGGTATAGTATTTTTCATAATTGCGATTTCTATTAAATGTTTTAGTAGTCATCGTCATCATCGTCGTCTTCGGTTGAAACATCGTTTTCAAAAACTATTTTATTAAAGTTTTGATAGTATCTATCCTCTTTTTTCTTATTTAAATCAATAAATAAAAATCCGTATCTATCTTTCCACGCCAAATCCAAAACCTCATCTTGTTCCTCAGGTGTTAAATCAGCCATTACTTCATCTTTAAGAGCATCAAGTTCTTTTTTGTTCTTAGTTTGGAATACCATAATATGGGAAATATTTGCCCTTAGATATAAAGGTAATCCATTATATTTTTGACTAGTAATGATGATAGAAAGACCTGCTTGTCCCTCCTCATCGTTGTTTTGAGTTTGATGCCTACGATTTAGAATAGTACGACACAGATTTTTTGATTTAGATAAATCTCGAATACAATCGTCTAGAATTATTACATTATTTAAATTCTCTCCTTCTCGTTCTTCTTCAAGAATATCATCCAATATTTCATCATTATATTTCATAAACATTCTACTATCTTTTAACTTTAGTTTGGAAAGCGGGAGCGTATTCATACTGGGAGAAATAAGCCACACGTGGTCAAAGAAACGATAATACATACGAGGTATAGTTTTATTTTTCTTTGTAGGATGAGATAATAATAGTGAATTCCATAACGAAGTTTTTCCCGACCCAGGCTGTCCTACAATATACATAGCAAAAGATTTGGGAGGTAAAGGAGCAGATGGAATATACGGCAAATCACTTAAGTCATCTATAGGCATAGAAACGGGTGGTATGTAATTTAGTTTTGTATTCTTTAAAATTTTCATATATAATATAGTTAAGAGATTTAATTTCAAATTTATAATACTTTATATAAGTATATAATAAAATGAGTGATATGTCGCAACCAAGAGAAGCTCTCCCTATGTCTATGAGATATGCCCTTCAATCCGTTGATGCCGTTCCATCCACCTTGACCTTAAGAAGGTTTGACGCTAATAATGGTGCCAGTTGGACGCCATCTGGCGCTAACGAGATACGCATTCCCATACAGGCGGATGGGTTCTTAGATGTTAATAAACATTACTTATACTTTACCATAACCAATAACGATGACGCAGCAACCTCCGTTCAGTATAATATCGGTTGTATTATAGAACAATTAAGAATTGAAAGTCAAGGTGTTGAATTAGAAAGGATTGACCGATACAATCTTTTGAACGTTATGGCTCCATTCTGGAATAGTTCTTTGAATAAAGCAGTTACTATGAATTCTGTATTATCTGGCGGTGGTGAACCAACTGGCGATGCTAAAATATTTAATACCGAAGGACCAGCAATTGCTCAAAACACTTCAAGGAATTTAACACTTGCTCTCAATCTATCAGGTTTCTTAAGCCATCACCACAACAAAGCTTTACCACAAGGTATTGCTCAATTTGAAATTATAATCCGCCTTCAAGATGCTGTCACAGCACTCAAAGGAAACGGAACTACTCCCGCATACACAATCACAAACCCCCGATTTTATTGTCCCGTTTATACTATTGATGATGCTGGTATTATGAACCAATACCGTCAAATGGTCGGTGCTCGTGGAGTAAACTGGACTGGTGACACATATAAGACTTATATTAATTCTTTGACTGATACTACAGGAACACAAGTATTACAAATTAATGATAGGTCAAGTTCTCTTTTATCTTTGATTTCATTCATAAGGAAAAGTGATGAGATTGCTTCCAAGAATAAAAATGGTCTTGCTTGTTCCACTTTACACGGCGTAGACAAATACCACTACCAGATTGGTGGTGTAAATTATCCACAGTCGGGTATTGATGTAGCGGTTGCTACTGACGGTCAAAATCTTGGACGTGTTTACAACGAAGGTCTTAAAGCATTTGCTAGTGATGGCTATCCTTACGGCGAATCGCTCATCAGTCTTGATAGATTTAAACAAAATTCCGCTGATGGTGCTACTAGCGGTGCGGATGCTTCTTTGGCTTGTGTTGCCGTTGACCTCAAGCGATTTGATGATAATCGATTGTCCCTTGTTGGTCTCAATACTGCTCGTAATTCCGTTCCCAATACTCTTGAACTTACTACAAATGCTACAAACTTGGAAGGCGCGTCGGACCTAACAACTTACGCAAAATGCGAGGCGGAATATTTTATGAGCCCAGACGGTCGATTGTCAGTGGCAATGTAAATTACTTAAAATTAAGACACGAATATTATTTGGCGGATATACTCGCTACTTTATTGTCTCAACCGTTCTTCATATAAATTTATTTTCTATTAGTATTATATATAATAATGGAAAATAAGGATGAATACAAATTTAACCATATAGAGGAAACTATTGAACAAATAGGAACACCTCAAGATGTAAATGATATTGAGTGTGATGATACATTTATGGATAATAATGATAAGAGCAAACTAATAAATTGTATTATAACGGAAGTTAAAAAGTCACCTAATTACGCTTGGTGTGATGAAGTTATGATAAATTGTATAGTTATGTATAAATACAAACAAGTCATAAATAAGATGGATATAGAGGCATATAAACGGGAAAAAGAAGAGTTAGAGAGAGACCCTCTTTCAATCTTAAAATCTTAAATCTCAAAAAGTAAAAAGAGATTTTTGAAATATTTTATTCATCAATATCATTATGAGTATTTTTTTCCTTATAATGATATTCATCAATTAATTACAAGATTTTAAGATTGTTGAGATTGTTCTCTTTCTTCTGGAACTTCTCTCGCAAGAACTACTTGTTCATCTTTTTCGTGGATGATTTCTCTATCACAATTGATACAATCCCAACAACATCTTATTTTACTACACCTACTATGGAATAAAGTGGTAAGAATACCAGAACACGTTGAACCAACTACGGCAATTAAAGCCACCATTTCAGGACCAGTCATTATAAGCTATACATATATTTTAATGAGTCAAGTTGAATGGTTAATCTTTTTTTTTTAATTGTTTCCTCATCTTTACATTTATCTAATTTATCTTGAAGGAATTTAACAATTTCATTTACAAATTCTATATCATCATCCCCATATCCACTCCAGTATTGGCTCCAATTTGTCATATATTATAATTGAGATTTAAAATCCTTGAATGAGTTTGCTGAAACTAATTTATTGATTATTGATTTCAATTCATCAATTTCCGCTTGTTGTTGTTTCACAATATTATCAAGTTCTTTTGTAGCACTAAAATTAATGATAAATAATGATGATTTATCTAATGTGTTAAAATCATTTACTTTATTACCAATACAAAATACATTTTCCCATTTCTTATCAAAAGTAAAAGTATTATCACTATTACCTATTGATGTTACTTTTGTTTCAACTTTATCACCTTCATTCCAACAAAAGAATTTATAATCAATATTAACGACATCGGGTAAATCATTAGTCGACATTTTGAATTTATCATCACTAGCAGTCCATTCACAAGTTATTTGTTTATACACATTTGGTATATATTCGTGATTTAAAGTAATAGCTTTAGGATATATTTCCTTTACTTCTTGTGCGATAAATCCTATTTCAGCGTGTTTAGGTTCTTTACCTCTACCATCAATATATCTATAAGATTTAACTTCAAGTTGCCGTAATAAATCTAATCCACCCGTAAATGTGGTAATATCTTTTTTAATTCTTTCATCACTAGCAACCCATAACTCGGTTCCAGTCTCTACATAAAGACCATATTCAAACTTAGCGGACATATTTACATCACCATTTATGGCAATAGCACGACCTCCCAAACTTGGAACGTTCTGGTAATACAAAGCACTACCCGTTGTATCAGGAGCGGTTATATATCCTGTGATTTCAAGAGGATATCTGGTTTGAGAAGCATCATACGGACTATCTATCAAGATTGGACCGATAAATTTAATCCTATCACTTTCAAATGAGAACGCTGAACTATTATTACTAGAATTTTGAAATATAGTAGCTTGTGCTACATCTACTACGGCATAATTGATATATAGTTCATTATCGTTAAATTGTATGTAATCATTCGTAGGGTCACTACCATTCGCAATCTTACCACCTTGTATCACCTCAGTAATAGCATAGTTTATATAGAAATGATTATCACGCAGACTTATAAAATCATTAGTAGTATCACTAGCATTTCGTATCTTAACATTTTCTTTAACATCTATATTAGCATAACCGATATTAAAAACATCATCTTTGAATTGTATCCAGTCGTTAGATGTATCACCAGCATTTATTATATAACTATCTTGTGGTATATGTATTTGTGTAAATGTGCTGTCTAATCTTCCATTTCCAAATTTTAAATAATATGCTGAATTACCACCATACATTAATATGTTTTCAATTGATACTTGGTTAGATGCTAATTCTATTGTTTCATTTGAACTTGTTGTATGACTAAATTTAATGAATTGTGTATCTTGGGCATCATTTCTTATTGAACAATTATTTGGTAAATCAATAGCAGTAAGACTTGTATTTGATGGTGTAATAATGTTTGTTCCTTGTGTTTCCCATATATTAGTGCTATCAAGAACAACAGTTCCAGTTGCGTCAGGTAAAAATACATTTCTATTATCAGTTAATTGATGAGTAGTTCCGCCAGTATGTAAATCAGTATAAAAACTTCCATTATCAGCTGCCTCAAAAAGTCTTACAGCACCACTAACATTTGTATTAGGAGAACCATTTTTACAAGCAAGACTATTATTAAAAGTAGTAAAATCTGTAAATGTTTTACCACTCATATTATCGGTGCTTGTTGCTGTAAATGATGTTGAAACTACACCCGCAGTAGAAACTGAGATAGGTGATGAACCTGTTATAGTCCCGCTTGTATTTGTGACTAATGTCCCTCCCGAAGAAGGAAAATCATAATCTTCTCCACTATTAGCTGTAAATCCATCAACAATCTCTAATCTCTTCAATATCCTCATAAATCCATCAAAAGTGACTTCATAAACATTAGTAGTAGAACCACCGCCTTTTGTATATTGAACTTCAAAATTCAATCTACCACCAAAATCGGGAGCGGTTGATGAACCAGCATCTTTAATTTGAAATGAATAAGTTAATATATCAGTTCCAGAGTTAGTATTTTGTAAAATTAAACTATCTAGATATGTAGCATCTGCTTGTGTATTACTTTGTATTCTATCATTTGATAATATTGTATCACCAGTAACAGTTGGAAAAATATTACCTGAACTACGTGTCCAATTTGAACTGAATGTAGAAGTCTTAAGATTAGCACCCGTAATCTTTTGTATAACACCTCCACTTGTTTCTAATGCTACAACATCAGTATCCGCTAGTGATGATGATGCTCCTTGTTTTGAGATTTTAAGATTTACGGTATGAATTTGATTATCAGTTTCAACAACATTAATCGCATCACCACCTACAACATCAGTAACACCATCGCCAGTATTAAGTAAATTTCTACCATTAAAACCTTGATTAAGTAAATTTCTAGGCATATATTATATATTAATTAGATATTATTTTCGTTTCTTTTTTCTCTTAGGTTTTGTTTTATTCTTCTCAAAATCTCTGTTTCTTTCAACGCCTTCATATACGGGTTTTTTTACCTTATATGAATCATTCATAAATATATTTGAATTCATTATTATTATTACTTGAGATTTAAGATTTTAAGATTCATTTCATAACTATTTTAACATCGTGTTCTTTTTCATATCGTTTAATTGCTTGTTTGAGTGTGGGTTCAGTCCACAGTAATTTGCGTGAATGATATATTCCACTATGTTTATTATTGAAATTCTTATCATTTTTATGTCTAGCAATCCAAGCTTCTCTCTTTTTCTCATCCTTATGGTCTATAAATGTTTGACCGACATCACTAGCAAAATGATGTTTATGACCCAGTTTCGGCATAATAATCACAAATCGCTTTCCTTTATTGTTTGATTTTTTGAGTATATANGTATCNTTCACCATTATATTATTATTTCTTATTTTTTTTTAACCAAATGTATCTTATCTATTTTATGTGCTTTACTTTTTGGGTCAAGTGAGGCGTAGACTCTAGCATATGCCCACTGNTGTTTNTTCATANNAGGGCGAACNGANTNNGGNNNNGTTTCNAAAGCNCCTTCNCCNTTCTCNAANATGGTCTTTATTCCTTTGTATTCATATCCCGAAATCTTAGCAATCTCTTTTAAATTGTGCGGTTCATCTTTAGGAAATCCGTATCGCTTATTAAATTTCTGTTTATAAGTAAATACCATTATTATATACTTATAAAAAGATTTTAAGATTATAAGATTTAAAATGCCATTTCAGGAATAGCATCCAAATCACCTCCCACGACCGCTCCAAAACCTATATTTTGAATTGGGTTTGATGGCATCATTCTACGCATATTTCTCCTACCACTACCGCCACTACCACTAGGCATTCCTCCCTTACCTATTTGATAATCTTTACCTTCAAATTGTCTATCATATTTCATATCTGGGTCTGCTGTATTTAAAAATTGATTTACGACATTAGCTACTTCTCTTGTTTGGTCTACTGAATTATTTGCGTATGAATTAAATACCGAATTATCAGCCATACCTCCACCATTAATTAATCTCATATCCGCTTTCATAGTTTCTTTTTGATATTGAGAACCTATTCTCATATCTGGAACTGCTTGAGATGTAAATGCTAGTAAACGATAAATAGCATTTTGAATTTTCATATTCTTTTGAACTGGAGCTACAGTTATTTGTATCTTTTCAATTTCATTAGCCATATTTGTTATTTTTTGTTTTAAATTTTCAGGTTCAGTTAATAAGCGAATATCACCCGATATTGGTCCTTGTTGTCGTATAATATCATCAATAGCTTTTTCTGCTTGTTTTAGTTTTGTAGCTTGTTGTTTGAGTTGTTTAGCTTCAGCGGGAGAGATTGTTTCTCCAGTAGACCTTTGTCGTGCTTTAAATCTGTCAAAATCCTCTTGTAATTGTTGAGTATTTTGATTTAAATCTTCAATTCTTTGTTTTAATTCATCTTCAGTTGCTTTTATTATACCAGTTTCCTTAACGGTGCGTCCTTGTTCTTGAGCAACAAGGGCAACTGGGTCGGCTTCCAAAAATTCTATTTGTGAATTAAATTCAAATAATTCTGGATGTGCTGTAACAAGTTCAGGATATTTTTGTTTAAATCTTTGAATTTTAGTTATTCCTTCTTGACCTAAATCTTTGATGTCATCTGCTTCCTTACCAGTAATAGTGCTTCCTTTAAATGCCCTTACTTTTGTTCTATAAGAAGTAACGGTTGACATAATATCTACATAATCTTTATTTGCTTCTGGTCCCATAACAGCTCTAAGAGTTGCTCGTTCTTTTACCGTTGCTTGTTGTTGTGCTTGAGCCATCTTATCTTTGAATTCTTTTTCAGTAATTTTTTTATCTTTTAATTGTTTTTTTAATTTTTCTTGTAAATCCTTTTTAATATCTGCTATTTGTTTCATAATTATTTCTTGGTCTCTTGTAGTTTTGCTTTGAGGTTTAACAGTTCTAGTATCGGGGTCGGGAGGCATAATAGCGGGTCTTGCGGGAGTTGCTGGTAATGCTGGTGTAGGTTGACCTTGTGGCGCTCTAGTTGTAACTTGTCCGCTAGGAAGAGTAATTGCTGGAGTAAATGTAGGAACTAATCCAGTATTGGGCAAACGATATGATGCTGGAAAAGTTCCTCCACCAAATACTTGACCTTGTGCTTCTTGGAAAATATTTTGTCTTGTTCTACCTATTTGGTCGGCAACCGCTCCACTTTGTCCTTGTCCTCTTATAATATCATTTATTTTAGCATTTTTACTTTTTAATTCTGCTAATAATCCTTGTAATTGTTCTAATGTTTTAAGGTCATCAGCATCCGTGGGTAATTCACCGAGTTCAGCGGGAATAGTAATACCTTTTTCTTTTGCTTCCTCTTTTAATTGTGCTAATTCGTCTAATGCTTGTTTTATTTGTGCTATAATTTTTTTCTTTTTAGATGGTCCTTTTCTCTTTTTCTTTTTTTTAGGTTTTAATGCTTCGGGAACTATCTTTACATTTACAGATGTAGTTTGAGTTATGTTCGGTGCTTTCTTATCACGTGAGCGTTCTACACTTCTATTCACTTTTTTCTTTACCATTATATTAACTTATATATAATTTTATGTATTGTGAATATTATAAGATTTTAAGATTGTAGACAAACTTGTGCCTCTTGTTTTGACTAATTCTTCAATCTTTTGATAATCTTTATTTTCAATTAAATCTGCTATAAGAACTTTAAATATTGTAGTTTCACCCAAATTATTTAATGATAATGCTTTAACTTTTTCGTTGAATGTGCTGACCTTCATTTTCTCACCATTCTTTTTAGCAAGTATAAAATCACCATCTTTTATTCCAAGTCCTTTAAGTTCTTTAATGAATTTTGGGTCGTTGACTTTGAGTTGTTTTGCTCCATAGCTCCCGTCCGTTTTATAGTCGTTAATATCCAATATAGCATTCTTGCCTTTGACATATATATAATTAGTATCTTTATTTTCTCCTTTACCCATTTTTAAGTTAAGGTCTCTATTTCTCAAACCAAAATGTAAGAATAAGTAATTGATAATGTATTGTATTCCAGTTAAATCTTTGAGTTGGTTCATTAACTCTTCCTTTTTAGGTAAGTCGTTCTTTAGCTCACCTAGTTTAGATTTCCTAAGTTCAGTAATATCTTTTCTAAGTGTATTACGGTGCTTAACAAGTTTATCGGTTTCTTCCTTTAAGTGCTGTCTTACTAGTATGATTAAATTGAGATATAGTGCTTGGGTGTTAGGATTATCAACTAGTTCTTTGAGTTTTTTTATGATAGTAGCTTGTGAGTTTGTTTGGATGTTAAACGGAATGTTCGCCCCAATATTTTCATAGGTTTTCTTAGAAGTATCAGTAATCTTGCGGTCGCTCTCCTCTAAATATTGTTTTACTAATTCACTTGTATTATTTTTCTTCTTTGGCATTAATATATACTTAGAAAATAATTTTAAGTGAATTGAATTTAATTGTTATATTAATTGTTATATTTAACGAAAAAATACTTAAAGGACTTTTCTGTTACTATATCATAAAAAAAAATGAAAAACTTTTCAGTTGAAGCGGATGTAATTACGCCTAAGCAAATTAGCTTTGAATGCCCTTTTTGTTGGAGTAAGTATAAGAGAAATGGAGACCCATATAAG
>FUFK010066647.1_pt1 | contig 28442 bp, 40 predicted proteins | sample 1021851 | NCBI WGS metagenome assembly FUFK01 (sample SAMEA51879418, study PRJEB19060) | metagenome
CGGGTCTGAGCAGACTACTTGGGCTAATCAAAGCAATAACGATAAGTACCTTGGAACCATTGATTTAGGAAATGCTACTAACGAAACATTTCAACTCACCGGCATAAAGTTAGAAATCGGCGAACGGGCCACGCCGTTTGAGCATCGGTCGTTTGGCGATGAGTTGGCTAGATGTCAGAGGTATTTTTATCGGGAAGTAGATGATGATGGCGCAATGTTTAGTTGGGTGGGTTTTGCCGACAGTAGCACTGCCGCATATCTACAGCACCCGCATCCTGTCGAAATGAGAGCAGAACCCTCTATGTCAACAACAGGAACAGCGGGAGATTATTCATTACGAATAGGCGCAAACACTGTTGGTTGTAGTAATGTTCCTGCTTTAAGTAGTTCAACTAAACGAGTTGGTCACGTTCAGTGGAGAGTTTCATCTGGTTTAACAACAGGTCAAGCTGTGGTTGGCAAGCATGATGCGGCAGATAAATACATAGATTGGAGTGCGGAACTATGAATGAGTACAATATAACTTCTGCACAGTACGTACAGGATATTGACGGCAACAATTCTGTTATTCAAGCCACGATAGATGGTACTACATGGGATGTGCCTATGAAAGCTGGCAACTCTCACTACGACGAAATAATGAAACAGGTCGCAGCCGGTGACTTGACAATCCTTGACGCCGACTGATGAAGCTGGCGATGGAACCCGTACTCAAAACCCAGATGGAACTCGAAGCGCATGAAAAAGAGTGCGCCATTCGCTATGCTGCTGTCCAAGAACGACTCGACAGCTTGGACAAGCGCATGTGGCGTCTTGAGGCGATGATCATGGGGAGTACGATTTTGGTCGTGGCTATGGTCGTCACAGTATTTATGGGAATTAGGTAACAATGGCGCAAGCTACGAAAATATCAACTGATGACGATCTCCTAAATCAAGTCGGAGAAATGGCCGCTGGGCAGGGCACGGGTGTTCCGGAAGTTACTGCAGTTCGTCCCACAGTGCAAGAAAAAGAACTGCAAACAACAGACGGTTCCCTTGTTTCTGGCGATATAACCGCTGCCACCGTGGGTGCCCCAACAACCGGTCTTTCAGTAACAACCCCAGAAATGCCTACTCCAGATGTAGGACAAATTGCACAGACCACTACTATTCAGCCACAAGTTACAGAATTAGATGTATCTGAGAATTTAATTCAACAAGCCCCACAGATCGATGTTTCTACCGTAACTGCCCCCCTTTCTCCGGGGGCACAGGCGCAGGCTGTCACTGCAGAACTCGACGAACGGGCCACTACTAAGTATCAACTAGAACAGCTTCTGTCTGGCATAGAAGAAGGTAAACCCATGCCGTCGTGGGCTGCTCCGGCTGTCCGGAAGGTTGCCGGGATCATGCAAGCCCGAGGTTTGGGTGCTTCGTCCATGGCTGCTGCTGCAATGACACAGGCAGTCATGGAGTCTGGCGTTGTAATCGCAAGTCAAGACGCTACCAAGTACGCCACAATCCAGTTGCAAAACCTAAACAACGCGCAAAAGACGGCCCTGCAGAATGCCGTTCTGGTTGCCGGGCAGGATAAGGCAAATCTGTCTGCACGTCTGCAGGGAGCGGTTACAAACGCTCAAGTTCTTCTTGCAACCGAAACGAAGAACCTGTCAGCAAAACAACAGGCGGACACGCTGTCGTACAACGCTCTCACGCAAGCCATCTTCAAGGATGCTGCTGAAGACAACGCCCGGCAACAGTTCAATGCCAAGAACGAGTTGCAAGTCGAAGAGTTCTTTGCAGAACTAGAATCTCAAGTGGAAACAGCCAACGCAAACCGTAAGGCGGCTGTAGATCAATTTAACGCGGGAGAGGCTAACGCGCAGAATCAGTTCAACTCTGCAATGCGCGACAATCGCGAAAAGTTCAACGCTAACATGCAGTATGCTGTTGATCAGTCAAACGTACAGTGGCGCAGACAAGTGAATACTGCCGACACTGCGATACAGAATGAAACGAACCGCATAAACGTACAGAACCAATTTAACGCAAGTCAAAACGCCCTCAACAACCTGTGGCAAAAGTATCGTGACAACGCCGCATGGAACTTCCAAAAGACTGAATCTTACCTGCAGCGTCAGCATGAGGTCGGCATCATGGCTATGGAATTTGCAAACACAAAAGAGTTGTACAACCAGCAGCAAAAAGACGAGTTGGCAGCAGGTATCGGCAACTGGCTTGCACTTTGGTATGGCAATAGGGGCACATAATGTTAGATAGACTGATAACAGCACTTCTACCCATCGGAATTGCAGCGGCTACTGGGGCATTCTTTGGCGGACCACAGACGGGACAAAAGGCTGCTAGTCTTGTCGGCGGAGAGGGCAAGGGTCTGTCTCTTGCGGACTCGTTTCTTGTCAGTAGCGGCGCAATGGCTCTACCAGACGGAAAGAAGGGCGTACAACCCTTTCAACCGCCTGAAATTCCTCGCGCACGATCTCTCGGTCAGATAGGCTTGGGGTCGGCAGGAAGCCAGCAACCTGTTCGTCTCGACCCCGTAGTGCAGATGATCCGCGAGATTCCTGAATTACAGACCGCAGTCGTGGACATGTTTTCAAACGCACGTAATCCGCAGTTCAGGGACTTTTCCAGTAAGTACGCAGCACCGCAGATAACCCTTGCACAGGGTAGACGATCTCTGACATCGGAACGTCCCGGCAACATACAGGTGTAACCCATGGCTGAAGCAAAACCACTTCCCGGTTCTATCGAAGCAAAAGATCAGTTTGCAATGGCACCTCCGGGCTACGGCCTGACTCTCGACAACGAGCGATGGCCGTGGGGCAAACCTTCAGAACAGGTCGATCCGAAGACTGTGTTGCAAAAAGCGATTACGTCGCTTAGTCTTCCGCATGTTCGTGAAGAGATGATGAAGCTGCTGATGGTCGGTGCGTCGGTAGAGGCTCTTGTTGAGGGCTACATCTTTCAGGCGTTCCAAGAGGGCGGCTTCAGTCCGGACGTTGGTCTCTTGATCAAGGGTCCGCTTGCCCTGTTCATTGCTGACATGGCAGAAAAAGAGGGTGTGCCGTATCGTTTCTTTGAAAACAAAGACGCCGTCTCTGAGGGTGAGATGGACGATCGTACATTCTTCCGCATGATGAAGGACAACAACCCTGCTATGTTTGCGTATGTAAGCGACATGCTAACAAGGGGTATCCGGGATGGCAACATGCCCCGGCAACCTCGTGACGAAAACTTTCTGACAATGGCAGACGCCGAGAAGGAATCCTAAGATGGGTATTGGTGTTGCACTAGCTAACGGTTTGGTACGCGGCTTTACGCAGAACATTGAGCGTGAGATGGCTAAACGAGCCAGTGAACGTGAGAAGCTAGACCTGTATACACAGACAGTTTTGGAAGCGTCAACCAAGAAGAACTTTAGCAACGAAAATGTTAAGGCTATCTCTGGCATGATTCAAAATGCCCGAAACACCCTGAATGAGCGGGAAGCCATTGACCTGTTCGGAACAGCCAGTGCGCCGTTGGATGTGGACTTCACCGGGTTGCTGGCTGACCTCAAAGCCACGACCGACGAGGACGAAGAAACCACCGTACTCGGTAAGCTAACGCTGCCGTACAAGAGTGACTTTACGGATGACGGGTTTCTCAAAGCGGCTCCCGGCAACTTTAATCAGTACCTCGCGTCTAATCCAGACGAATATGAAAAAGCCATGCAGGATGAGGATACGCGCAGAGAAGTCAGCGCATATTTGAACAATGTCTTTACGTCTCATAATTTGTTCTTCTGGAAAAACAATTCAATAAAAGACGGCGACGGTAATCTTGCCACACCTGCATACGCTGACTACGGGGCACATCCTCTGCTGCGTAACGAACTGCGAGAATTTGGCATTATCGGCAAAAGTAAATTCAAGTCTGCACCTAAAGAATTAGGTGAGGGCGATACTACTGCCCCCGTAAAGAGTATAGAGGGCGGCAGCATAAACATGAATTTCCGGCTTGATGCTTTCGAACAAAGATACGGGGTAGAGCGTGAGCAACTTGCCAAGCTGGCAGAATATCATGGCATGGAAGAGGGTGCGTTCCAAATCATGCCTAATATTGACTACCTGACATACGCTGGAGACATCGGCAGTCGATACGATCAGGTTGCCTCGGGTGTTCTCTTGCACAGTGCTGGCGCATATGATCTGTTCAAGTTGCCGGGAGCCGCATCCCGCGAAACCATGAATAATGTCGCAGAGATTATGACTAACATCGGTCAGGGTGACGCGAAAAAGGGGTATGCAAACGAAGACATAGGTGCGATGATCCGTGCTGCGTATGTCATATCTAAACCTGACTTTGAGCATGAAGCCGCCCCCGCTTTGTCACGAGAAGGTATAAGCGGTACTGAATACGCCCTATCAAAGAAAGTTGACGTAGACGGATTCCGCGAACAGAGACGGGCACAGGAAGAGTCCGTAGAGTTGCTCAACTGGCTTGCCAATAATCAGCAACAACTGGGCGTTACAGGCTTCACTGAAACTCTCTTGGGCCTTGGCATCAACGTCAAGGGTCAGGGAATGCAACTGGCTAGTTTGTTTGGGTACGGGGGTGCAGACGATTCAGCAGAATTCCTTATAGGCGGACAGACTGATGAAGACTTTGACAGAGCCGCAGCGATGGAAGTGGCAGCAGAGGTACTGGGCAAAAGCACTCTTCAACTACTGTCAGAAAAAGATGCCCTCCAAATTACCCTAGCCGCAAAACTTGCACGTGCTGTTGATCCGTCAGGTCGTCTGTCAAACCAAGACTTTGAAATTCAGCTAAGACGCATCGGACAGGAAGGTCTCCTGACAACCATGGAGGGTGTCCTTGCTAAAATCAACGTCGTAAAAACAGAGATGCAGAGTCGCCTCAAGGACGGCGAGATGATGGCGGGTATTCTGGAGATGGAAAAAATCGATGATAATCATCGCCGTTTCATCCGCGCAAATGACGTGGTTCAACGAGCCTTGAAGCATCGCAAGATGATGGGCCGTACAGTTACCACCCAGCAACAGGCTGCAACTCCTGCCCCTGCAGCAGTAGAGCCTGAAGGCGTCCAGACAATTACTATGGAAGACATGGGTAAGAATTGGGTGTATGTCGGCAGTCCGGAAGGTTACGGATTAGACGAAGGCATGGCACTGTTTGTCAGTAAGCAAGACGCGGGTGTATACGCCATGGCCCCAGTAGACGAAAATGAAAAGTTGATAGGTGACGGAACTCCGTACACTATGCCTATGGAGACAGTTCAGTAATGGCTGAAGCAGCAGAGAAGAAGCCCGAGGACGATACCCCAGAGGTCACGGCTCCTGTAGAAGCAGCCTCGGAACCAGCACCAGAAGCAGATTCGCAGGAAACTGTCAATGTCGGTGAGCAAGTTGCCACCGGTAAAGCATTTCTGCTGCCGCCAAAGGAGCAACCTGCAGACTCGACAGGGCCAATCCGCATTGATATCACGCCTGTGACAATCCCCCCTCGACCAGAGGCGGGGACTGAAACTATTACAGACGTAGAACTGCGAGGCACCCGGCCCTTTATCACAACTAAGACACTAAAAGAGCCGATTGAAAAATCTGTTGCCGAGATCACCCGTCCGACCACACCCTACGACGATGCAGTTGCAAAACTCAAGGCTGGGCAAACAATAACCTTCAACACCCCAGCGGGTGCCAAAAGATACATTCCTGAAGTTCTGCCTGCAATAGAGAAAAGCAAGGCCATGGAACTACAGTTCCGTGCAGATGCCGCCTTGGATTCAGAGTTACGTCCGGACAAGCTACAGACAGACACAGTCATTGCAGGTAAGGAGCCGGTAACTCAAAAGGTCGATCCCACTCAATTTGCCGACGATCCGAATGTACAGGAAAAGCTGACACTGTACACCGAGAACAGGATGCGTCTTGATAATGAGCTTCAGCCTCACATCAACACCGGCAACCCGAGTCTTGACACAGCGGTTCGTCAATTCTTCATCGACGACTTCAACACCGGTAACTTTTATGAAAGCCTTGCAACCCGTTTAGCCGAGCAAAGCAGGGGTCTAATCACCCTGCCAGCCTACGCCGCAGGTCTTACTCTCAGCCTTATTGACTCCGCCGCCGCTGCCCGCATGAAGGGCACCCCGTTTGGTGATGAGTGGGCGAGTCGGGCAGAAGAGCGTGAAGTCAACATGCGTAATGCGCTGGAGAAAATAGACACAGTTCTTCCGGCTCCTACCGCTGCCATGTTCTTCAATCAGGCAATCCGCGACAGGTTCCAACTAGAATTTAATGAGGGTCGTATCAACGAGGCGCAGCTAAACGAAGCCCTCTTCACAACCGATATGACCGGCGAACGCATCCCCCGAGACTACATCTCGGACGAGGGTGCCTATGACATCATCGACCTTGCCTTCAAAGAACTATCTGGTAAGGAACAGTTCGGCGTTATTTTGGCTGAGAACCTTATTGGTGGCGGGTTCCTGTCTTCGATACGCATGGCAGAAGCCACACGCTACGTGAAGCACGTCAATGAACTCCGTAAGAAGTACGACGTGCCGGATGACGTGCGTCTCAGCAACTTAGAGGCACACCTCACGAAGCACGGCAAGAAGGTCAAGATTGATCAGAAGCTATATGACTTGGGCGTTTTCGGCAATCAGTTGAAAGTTCTTCGTGTGGAGCAAAAGGCACGTCGTGACGTGTTAAGGAGTGAGATGCAAGCCACCGCCGAGCAGTTTGGAAAGGGCAGTCTGCAGTACAAACGACTCAAGTCCGAGTACGACAACATCGGACGTGCCATGTCTCGCAACTTCTTCCAGACAAAAGTAAGTCCGCAGATGTTGCAGTCTATCAAAGACGACACGACTCTAGCTGCAGGTGCGTACTTAGGCAGCACGTACCTTGAGGGTGCCTTTGGTATGGATCGGGAGATGGCTGAGATGGCTGGCTTCTTCTCCACGCTGGTTGCCGGGCCGCAACGTATCAGGTTCGTGGGACGTAAAGTTGTGGGTGGGGCAAGAGCCACACTAGGTCTTGCAGGTAGCGGCAGTATGGGTCTTGTTCGCGGTGTAACGGGTTCGGACATACGAAGCCCTATCCCAGCCCTATTCCGTAAGTTGACGATGCAGGACATGACTGCCGACGACTATGAAAGGCTATATTACATGCCCGCTCACGGCGGGGAGCGTATGCCCATCAGGACGAAGAGAGCTATACGCCGAGCCTTCAAAGAAGTAGATCAAATGTCTCCCGAGAACAGGTTACATTTCCGCTCCTTAGTTCAAGAACAGATGGATTTGCGAAACGAGATTATCGCTGCCTTCCCTAAAGATAATCAAGACGTGGCGGCTGAACTATATGATATGAGTTTTGCAGAAGCAACTGGTCTTGTGCCTCTCATAGGGTCGTACAAGTCGGCTGTAGATCAGCTAGACATGGGCACCATCCGAAAGGGTGGTATTCAGGGTGTTATCGATGCCACAGAGGACATAGACAGGCGGGCAAGACAGGCACAGACTTTCTTGAATAACTTCAAGGCGCACGTTGCTACTTACGCAAATCCGGAGTCTAAACAAGAAATCGGCAACTTGATGGACAACGTTGAAGCGACCATCAACCGGATTGAAGATGAGATGACCCGCGAACTCAATGCCTTCGACGAGGCTCTGGATACCGCTGTCAGCGCCATCGCCTTAGACTCCAAGGGCAAGATGCCCGAGGCATTCTTGGATGATGTTATCGAAGCCAAGACAATGATTGCTATGCGGGCACCGGAACGGTCTGATTTGGTGGATACCATCGATTCTGAAGCGGCTCGTGTCACAGCAGCAAAAGAGGTGTTGGCCGAAGTTGAAACAGACCTCATCAACCGCCTTGATGAGATTCAGGGTGAGCGGGACAATCGATTAGCGCATATCGACTCTCTGAAGACAACTGTAGAGGCTGTGTTCAACACTCGCTACCAGAGACTTATGGAAGTACGTGAGGAAGCCTACTCGGGATTCCGTTCGTATATGAACAACAGAGAAAACACGCCAACCATTGACATCAGTAACGTGGTTGAGAAAATGTTGGACATGGCGAAGGCGGTTGATGAAGGCGATATAGTCCGCTTCTTCGGGCCAGAAGCCACCTTCTTCTCCGGGTTCATGGGCCGCAAGTCTATGGAGATGTTCAATCGCATGGTCAATCGTCGTCTTGCAGAGATTGGCGAGGACTCTCTATCAGAAATCGTGCGACAGTTAAAAGACGAACATAAAGTGGATGCTAAGTTCCTTGATGATATGGCTACGGGTGATCCTGTACGTTTTGGCCTGTTCCTGCACTCCTTCGGTAAAGTGAATATGTTTAAGTCTGCAAATATCGAAGAGTTGGAAGAACTCCGCAAGGCGTTCCGCGACTACGGTTACAAGGTCAAGGACGGGTTGCTGGCAAAAGAAATGAGTCAGTTCAAGAAACTTGTGGACGAGGCTATGGAAAATGGTGATCCTGAAGGGTTTGCCAAACTGAAAGAAGCCCGAGGCATTTATCAGGCATCCAACGATCCCCTGCGACTCGGTACTCCACTTCAAAAGCTAAACTCGTCGAAACAGGGTGAGAAGGTTGACTTGGACTCCGGACCCTACGTGGGTATCTACCGAAACGTAACTCCGTACGATATTGCAAAGAAGGTGGGCAACACGATTGCCGACGTGATGTCAGGTGGTCCCCGGCGTACTGACAAACTCGACGTGATCCAGAAGGAGATATCCAGCCTCGAACAACTGTTTGCCACCCACATCTCGTCTGATGGTCGCAAGATTATCGATCTCGACACTGAAGAGGGCAAGAAGGCGTTTGACACGCTAAAAGGCTTGACTGATGAGATTGTGTATCAGGAGTGGGCTGGCGGGTTCGTGGATGCAAGACCGGGTTCTGGAGTGTCCGTTTTGACAGGACTGAGCCAGTTTGCCGGGGCTGCTAACGCCACAAAGAACCTGTCTGCAGTCACGGCCCGCACCAAGATTCTGGTAAAGAAGGGTGGCAAGGAAGTAGAGGTAGCACTTTCAGATGTCAGCGAGTTAATCTCGAACGAGCGTAATATTGAGAACTATATAGGCAGGGGTAAACAATTTCAGGAAGAGGGTGAGGAAGCCATCGCCAAGATCACCGCAGCCCTCAACGCCTCTCGCCGCGTCGGCAAGACTAACATTCAAAAAGAACGTCGCGCAATCGATGTCTTGAAGAGTATATCNGANNCTACCAGNGATCCCTCCAAGTTCTACAACACTTACATCGCTGGTCCCCGTGATCTTGACTCCGTTCGAGACTCGTTCATCTTCCAGATGAAGAAAGACCCCACACTTAATTTATCTGACGATGAGATTGCGGACCTATTTGATCAAGCCGTTTACCACAATCTGTATCAGGCACTGATGGAGATAGGTCAGTACGGTCCTCAAAAGACCATGGGCCGGGCACGTAATGAACTTGCGGACGTGGTTGCAGATGAGAACGGGGCAAAACTGGTTCGCCGCTTTGGTAACACTGTCGCTCTGCTGGATCAACTGGGTGATGACAACGTTCGTAAGAATCTGTTAAAGGTGATGCCGGAAGATCACATCAATCACCTTCAAAATATCACAAAGTATATCGCGAACCAAGAAGCGATAGCGATTGCAGGTAATGCCATTGCAAAGGGGATTAGTGCGAACGAAGCCATCAGCCGAGCCTACAACATCGCCCGCGACATGGTCAGCCCGTCCTACATTGCATCGGAAGTGGCTGTTCGTATTATGCAGAAGAATGCGTCCGACGCCTTCTATCTTGCAATGAGTGACATGGAAGCTGCCAAGATCATGGAAAAGATCATTCTGTTCCCAGAACTTGTCACACCTAAAGAACTGTCATTCTTTGAGGACAAACTCATCGAGTTTGCAATGACAGACGTTGTCCGTAAGGGACAGGAAGAGGCTACCATAGCCTACTTTAATCAAGTACAAAACGCCCAGACCGAGGCAGGAGACGAAGATGAAGCAGTACAATAACGGCCCTCGCAAGGGCATGATGTATGGCGGTGCCACAAAGCGAAAGCCTATGATGTATGGTGGCATGGCAAAAAAACCCCGCAAGAAGGCTTACGGGGGTGGTATGATGTCGGCAACGATGGGTCAGCGAAATCAGAAGCCTATGTCTAACACTGGCATGATGCCAATGATGGCAAAGGGTGATCTGCCCATGACCACTGTAAACGGGGTTCGCGTACCTAAGTTCGCAGCAGACGGCAAGGGTCCGAAAGACCTGAAAAAGAACAGAAAAGCCTAAAGATAAAATCTGGACTTGTCGTATATTTCATCGTTTATTGATTTTAGATAGCGCATGAAGCTGGCAACCTGATAGGTAGCCTCATAAGCGGGCATTCCCGCTTCCATAACTTGAATAAACTCATTGGGGTCAACGGACTGGGTTTCCAGTTCGATGTCCCCTTTTTCATTTAGGAACACTTGTAAATTAAACAGGGTGGCCTTGGATTTCTTTTTCTGACTCATAATGGGTTCGCAGGTCCGAAATAGGTAGGTTGTGGCAGTCTGCCCGTACTTCGTAGCCGTTGTCTGGGTCAAGCTGACCCTTCTTCATAAACACTGACTTGTCGAAGTATTCTTCTTTGGACAGGTATCCGAGGAACCAGCCCTTAGAGAAATCTTTGAGTATGCGTGTGAAGGCGTAGATGTCACAGTCTTGCTTCGTGTTGAAGTTACTGATGCTGCACGAGTAGTGGGGCAGCGGAGTAGCAGAGGTCTGCTTTGTCTTCACCTCTACCTTCCGTCCGTCATCCAAGACGATGTCATAGTCGTACGAATTTAGCCACGAACCCCCGAGTACGGAAAGCACCACCTGTTCGCCGAGGAAGCCCGCAACGCTGCCTCCGCCTCTCAGAATAGAATTGTGTAGTAGACCCATCTCAGTGGCCTTCCTACGGCCAGCAATCAGCATCTTGTCACTTATCTGCACTTCGATCAACGATTTTCCTCCACTCTTCATAGCATGGATGGTTGCGAGGAGGGCTAAATTGTATCCATCCCTTCCCCTGTTTCCAGACCGGAGGTTTACTTTTTTTGTCTGTCATTCTTAAACCTATGCTTGAAGAATACAATTAAGTTAATAACGGTGTTGACAGTGATGGCCCCTATGAGCCACCACTGCCACCACGTCGGCATGTCTCCCCCGTCGGTCATGCCGCATTCAAGTCCACAACTTCACACACACCAGCCGTGCATGCAAGTTCGCGGGAACCAGAGGTATTGTCCTCGCGCTCATATTCAGACAAGGCTTGCCAGTCGATAGCCAGCTTGCCATATCTCTCCTGCCACTCAAGATACTCGTCCGCGTCGATGTCCTGATACGGAGCCTGCTGATACGTGTGATCAGAGTGTGGCAGGAAAGAGACGCCCGACGCAACGTCGAAGTTGTCGTACACCCACGAACCCACTTCCATCCACTCGTCCTCCTTCACCGTGATGGTGACAGAAGGCTTGTGTTCACACCAGTGTATTGCATACGTCTTCCACAACTCTAGCTGTTCAATAGCTGTCATCTGTGTTCGCGTGACAGCGGAGTCTGGAGACTTCATGGCAAATGAGAAGACTGTAGTCGAGTCAGGCTTCATTACATCTGGCTCACTGTACACGCCCTGTTCCTTGAGAAACTGTGTCAGTGGGTCTTTGTTGTCACCACGAACGGTGCGGATGTAGTAGTCGTTGTGTCTAGCGTGAATGCCGCTTGCAGCGTCCACCAGTTGCGATACAGTACCCGACGGTTTTACACAGGTGATGGCAACCGACTGTGGAATACCAAGCGCGTTTGCGTACTTCAGATTTGTATCGACGGCGGTCTGCCGCATCTCTTCGAGCCAACGAGGGGAATCGACGGTCTTTGATAAAATCGAGTGATCCATGATACCAGTCAAGGATACGCCCAGCAATCGTTCTTCTTCTGTGTTTGTCTTCCATATCTTCCTCAGATACTTAAAGTCTGTGAGTGTAGACTGCAGGGTGCCCAAGATGGTTGCGAGGCGAACCTTACGCTTGAGAGAGTCGAGGGTGTCGTGTTCACGTACGACAACTTCTGACAAGTTGCAGAACTGATACGGACGGAGGATGATCTCGGAGCAGGGGTTTGTGCCGAACTGGATGAAGGATTCATCGGTGCGGTGAGGGTGAACTGCGTAGTGACTGTCGGTATCGTCAAGCAGAGGTCTGTCGTGAACTTTACGACGACCGTTCCGCGCAGCTTGCTTCACCGCAGCTTGACGGTTGAACAGTCCACGTTCTCCGGACTTAGACTCGTATAGAGATACCCACTCACGCATAAACGTACCCATCTCTGGCTTGCCTTTGTAGGCAACAGAGTTGTTAGCCAGCGCACGTTGACCCTCGTTTTCCCACCACGCACCAGACTTGGCATGTGCCATCTGATCGTCGTTCAAGTTCGACAGGGAGATCAGAGCAGAACGACGGACGCCGCCAACCACAACGATCTCACCGATCTTGCACATCAAGTCGTGACACTCAATCGGGAAGAGGCGACGGCCCTGTGCCTTCTTGAACAATTCGACGGTGAAGACGAACAAGTCGTTGAGCGGTCCGGGACCAGAGGCACGGCCACCCATAGTCTTCAAGCGTTCACCGGATGCGCGTACCTCTGACAAGTCCCACATGGGAATCTGTCCGGCGTACAGGAGCGCAATGAGTTCGCGGAGAGACTTGGCCCACCCCGGCTTGGAGTCGCCCACCTTGATCACGGTATTTGTGTCGTGCATCGCATCGCTGACGACAGGCAGCTTGTCCACGTTCTCCCGCTCAACAGAGAAGCCCACACCCGTGCCACACATCAATATATACATGCACTCGTCGAATGAGCGGGGGCTGTCTACCGGAATGTAACTGCAGTTGTAACCACAGATATTATCACGAGCGAGGGCTGGTCCCGCAGTCATCATGGCCCGCATCGATGGCATAATCCCCTGCCCCAGAATAGCATCGCGAATATCTTCGATGTCCTTGGCTGGCAGATCATACTGATGCTTTCCCTTTACCTGATAGGTCATAAACTTGAGATAGCGATCTACGGTTTCGCCCCAGTCTTCACGACGTTGTTTGTCATCAAGCCAACGTGCATAACGGGACTTGTGTATAAATTGTTGGTATGGTGTGGGTAGCATGTTATTCATCTGTGGTTTCCTCAATAAGTTTCTGTAAGTACCACTGCGCCTTTTCTAGGTCTTGTACGCCATTCTTGTATCGATAGCGCCATAGGTACTTGATTATGTTTCCCTGCAGGTAGTATTCGTAGCCGTCGCCGGTTGCGGCGCGGATGGCATCGATGCACTCAATCCCTGCCTGATTGTAGTGCGGTGGACTATTGACCATGTCCTGTGCCCATGCAGCGTTAGCTGCGCCTTGCATACTTGCCATGCTCTCTTGCTCGGCCATCTTCTTCATATACTCCTCGTGCCTCAACGATCATCTCCATCACCAACAATCGTACCCTTGTTCATACGACACTGCAACTTGTATATATTCATCTCTGCAATCTGCTGCAGACTGTATCCTAAATCATCTGCTAGGGCTGCACAGTACCAGAGAACATCTCCTATCTCTTTTGCAATGTCTCCCTTGAAACGAGCATCGTCCCGTCCGTCGCGGTAAATCTTCTTCACCTTGTCCACAACCTCACCAGCTTCTCCCGCCAACCCGAGAGCAGGGTACGTGATCTTCATACGTTCCGGATAGATGGCATACTTACGAGCCTTCATCTGATAGCCGTTGAGGTTCCAGTTTTCTCTGATCATTGCTTCTTTCCAAATTCTACCTTAACGATATTTGTGTCGGGCATCTGCTTTATATCCACGCCATTACCTGTCTCCTCTGACATGGCTTCTTTTGTGGCCTCGAACTGTAGACGAGCCAAGCCTGCCTGCATGACCCTGTCGAAGTCTGACTCCATGAGTTCAACAAGTCCTGACAAAATGACAGCCCCCGCTGGGATGTATTCGTCATCTTCATCTTCTTCTGTTGTGTCATATGCCATCATGGATACGTGATCATCATCGTCTCCCTGTCGGAAGATAAGATACCATCGATCCTTCAGGAGACTTGCCCTCTCCATGTTTATTAGAAAATCGTTATCGCTCATTTCTGCACCACTCCTCTGGTATAGAACCTTCAGCCCACTGAAAGCCGTGCTTGGTTGCCCAGTCACCATAGGTGGTCTTGGAACCCTTGTAAATTTTATTCGAGGCGCGGATGAATACAAACCGTATGTCTAGGTCCGGATTCTGTTCCTTGACTAGCAGCATCTTCACCCTGTCACCCTTGTCGAGATGACCCTTCGTTTCCACATACACGTCTGTGTCGGGGAAGTAGAAGTCAGGAGTGTAAGTTCGCGGCTTGGGTATGTATACCACCCGCTCTTTTTCGTACTCAAAAGATATGCCCCGCTCTACAAGTTTGCGGGCGATGTTCGACTCGAACTGTGATCTGAATTTTAGTTTTCGCATTAGCCTTGCAGCGGAAACGCCCCCTTTACCAAGTTTAGCCTCTTTAGCAGATACTGTTCTACTTTTGGGGTATATTTTTTTAAACGTGACAGTTCCTCGTTTAAGGGAATCGTCGGAATACATACAGCAGCACCCATCCTCAAGTATTGATTGATATGTTGAAACTCTTCTTCTATGCGTACAATATCCCGGGCCTCCGTCTCTGATGCTAGGTAGCCTGATTCGGAATAGTTGTTACGCAAAGTTAAGGGCAGCGAACCCTCTATATTTCGCACCTTGACCAGTGCGGGTTCGCCGCCCCTACTTTCGTGACTTTCTATGTATACGTGTCTGATCTGTGGATTTAGGTCCAGCAACTTGAGATCATACGTGCTGGTATAAATGATAGGCATGTCATCGCTCTTTCTTCACCAGCTTTGTGTACCAAGTCATCGGGGGATTCTTGGCTTTCGATGTGATCCGGGGATGATACTCCGCACCCTTCCAGCAGTGTTCCTTGAATGAACAGAAGGTGCAGGTCTTGGGCATGAGGTGATTGCCTGTCTCATACTTGATACCCTTCTCTGTGTATGTTTCTGGCACAGAGGTGAAGGGCACCCGGAACTTAGCGTCTGTGACTATGGCGTGAACGCGCTTGGCAGCTTCATCAAGATATGTCTTGCGATCCTCGTCTTGATTGTCCGGGGCCTCAACAAAGTCCCACTCCCCGCTCGACTTGTTGATGGCGATCCAGCCACCAAATGGCATGCCCTGCGACTCTGAGTATAGATATCCCTGCATGATGTATCCGAAGGGATCATCTTCTTTGATTGCGTCGTAGCCGCCACGTCCCGAGAACTTGTTGTCAAACGACCACGGGCTTGTAGACTTTACGTCCCACACCTTGTCGTCAATGATAACGTCGAGAGTTCCGTTTACGGTCTGACCTGCTATAGACAGGGAACACTTCTCTTGCTCAGAGGCTACGTTGATACCTGCAGCCTTCATAATTAGCACCGCAGATGCTTCTATCAGATCACCAATAAGAAAACGAACAATATCGTTGTAAGCGACATCCTGCTTGAGTCCCTGCTTCTCTAATTGTTGCTGGCACAGAGGACGGCCCAGCCCGGACATACGAATGCGATAGTCCGAGTTGCGGCTGAACTGCTTACGTATAGCAGCCTTACAGTCCTCTCCAAAGGCTTCAATAAGATCGTCGAGACGAGAGGAGTCAATCTCCCCTCGCCCCGCCTTTTGGAGGAAGTCTTGTACTTCCAAGAGATGAAGCATCAGCTTGCGAAACGCTGCGCCAGATCAAAGTCTTCATCATTCATCGACATCTTCACAGCAGCCTTGTAGTCAGTCATAACTGACTCATTGTGGCCCTTGACCGTCTCGCCAAACATCTTGATCAGGTCTTTATCTGCGTCGGTGATCGACACTTCTTTTACAAGACTTAGTTTCGGAGTCCAGAAGATCACACTACCGTTCTTCTTTTTCTCCGTAGACAGTTCGATTACAGCCTTCTGCATCAGGATTTTACGCCGTGTCAGTTGCTGATCGATGAAGTCTCGTACCGGACGGAATCCTGACCTCTTGAAGTACGCCATGAATGGCACGTTCTCAAGTGGCGTGGGTGTGCCGTCAGCAGCCGTAGCATCCGGCGCATCCAAGACTCCATAGATGACCTGATTACAATTCACTGACTGGCTCAAGACCACACGAGGATCATCGTCAGGAAGAGCTTCCTCTTCTGCCCTCGTCAGTCGTCCACACTTATTTCCACCCTCGCTGTCCGGGAACTCTCCAGACAGGGTGGGCCGCTGCACAGACTTGCAGGAGAACTTCTGTTCATCCTGATTCCACACAGACCATTCGTAGGTTCGCATCAAGGGACGGATGTGTACCTTATCCGAGTAACTCGGTCCGGACCCATTCCAGATGCGCCAAGCACCACGCTTCAGCGTGATCCCGTCGTCGTTCTCTGCCTCGTAGTTGATCGTCAGGCGTGGCAAGCCTACGCGTGGCGTAGAATCCACGTCAGCCTGCCCTGACATCTTCATTAAGGCTTCTTCGTCTCCCGCATCAAACGCGGTCAAAAACTGATTCAGTTCGTCGTTCATTTGAAGTTCTGTACCCATATCATCCTCGTGTTGGGTGTTGAAAGTAGAAGTATTATACAGTTAACACTTCTTCTAAGTCAAGCCAGTTTTTTCCCATTTTTAATTCTATTCCTACAGGCATGTCGTACCGCACACCGTAACGCCGTTCCGTCTCCTGCGGTATAGCCAGCATACTTTTCGCCATGATCTCAATGCACTGCTTCTCCTCTCCCGGGAATACGTCCATAACAATCGAGTCGTGAACTGTATTGCATATCACAGACTGTAAGTCACTGTCTTTCAACGATTTATGCAGCATGACAAGAGCGATAGGCAGCAGGTCTGCGGTAGCAAATCCCTGCACAGGATAATTGCAGATGGCAGTCCGGTTCGTGGCGGTGCCCCACTCCGTCCAGCGGGTTCCCGGGAAACAATACTGACGACCGGAGGGAAGGCGAACGTGCCCCTTCGTCACTGCGTCCCGTTGCAGCAACTCATGCCAGTCGCTGACACCGATATACTTTTGCTTGAAGGCACGATAGTAACGCTTCTGATCCTCAGTGCCACTGACACCGCCGTATAGAGGCTTGAAGGTGTGCGCCTTAGCTTCCTGACGTGTGCAGCCAATAATGCCAGCCGTGTAGTTGTGAACATCCGTGCCAGCCTCGACATCGCTGCGTATGCCGTCATCCCCCGCAAGGAAGCCAGCAACCCGAAACTCTAGCTGCGAGTAGTCTCCCTCAAGTATCGAACCACCTTCGAACCTGCTTTCTACAGCCTTGCGTATGATGAAGGTCGAGCCTCGCGGCATATTCTGGAAGTTAGGGTTGCGAGATGATAGTCGTCCTGTCGCCGTCACACACTGCATATACTCGGTGTGGATGAAACCGTGAGGGTCCATGTTGTTCTCCATACCCTCGACAAAGGACCGCAGGTAAGTTCGCACAGCAGAGTAACGAACGTAAGCCTCTGCAAACTCACGAGCGTCACCCCGCAGGTCTGTCATCATTTCTTCGAGGGTAGACTTGTCAGTCTTGAAGCCGCCTGCTGCCGTGTCGAAAGTATCACGAGGTATCAGGCGAAACCCGGCGACCTCGTGTGTATTATGATACACAACGCCAGAGCCGCTGCACGTCCTACAGATACGAACCGCCTTACCGGGGGTGCCATCCTTACGAGGAGGGCTGTAGCGGCCCTTCCCGTGGCAGTCAGGACACTGTTTGCCTATAGTCTTGTACAGGACAGTAGTCTCGTTGAGAATGTGTCGCTTGAACTCCCCCTTCGCCATGCGAGTTCGCTGCTTAGGCTTCTTGGTTGCGCCGCGAACTTCGTGACCAAGGTTGAAGATAGCAGCCCACCGCTTCTTGTCCTTGATAGCACAGGAGTAGAACAGACGTGACCGGTCGTCAGGACTGTCGAGATTGATAGGTGTGTCACCCATCGCGTTCGCGGCTAGTTCCTGCAGCCTACGCTCCAAAGTAAATAGTTCGTCCTCGTACTGCTTACGAATGTCTGCAAGTGTTGCGTGATTGATCTTGATACCGTTGCGTTCGATGTCGGCAAGAACGTCAGTGACTTCAAGCGATAGACGCAAAGTGGGCAAGAGTGCCTGATTCTTCATTGAATAGTTCCTCAAATGTAGTGCCGAAGGCTTCGAGTTGTGCAAGGGCTACTTGCTCGGTTGCAAGGACATCAGCCTTGCCATATGTTTCAATTATCTCCCAAGGAATGTCATAAAACGTTTTACCTTCCTTGAAATACGGCGCGACAAGGTCTGTCTCCTTTTGTACTCCACTATACTTTTCTGCAAGACTAGCAAGTCCCAGAGGCCAACGACGCGCCCGCGCCAGTAAATATTCCGCAACCATCGTGTCATAGATATGTCCCTTGTATACGAATCCACAATCGCGAATCCAAGATAGATCGAACTTTATGTTCTGTCCAACAATAACGTCAGCGTGGTTCAAGGCAGCTTGAAATTTTGTGAACGCACCCTCGGTCGGCGGCTGTGTCGAGTGGTAGTAGCAGTCGTAGTCCACAGTGCTGTTGAGCCACTTGTAGCCTATCGACACAAGTTGGTTGCCGAAATACGGCAGGGGTGTGGACGAGCCGTTCGCCTTCTCACGATGCGTTGTTTCGATGTCAAAGGTCAAGACATTCATCAGTAGTATACTCCCCTATGTACATCGATGTGACAAGTCTCCATGCCGTGCCAGCCGTTGATCTTGTTCTTCGATATGCAGATGTGGCGCACCGTGTTCTCCTCTTCAGAAGTTCCGGTCTTGCCGATACCTATGATGACATCCGCCTCACCAGCCTTACCGGTCTTCGAGTTGTCCATCATGTTGTAGTCAATAAATTGACGGTCATGTCCGTCGTTTGACGCCTGACTGACAGCCCACACAAGCAGCTTGTTGCGCTTGGCAACCTCTCGGGCAAGAACATATATTTCTTTGAGGCGCTCGTCACCCCGACTGAAGTTGCCATCAACCCGGAACTTGTCAAGCTGATCACAGAACATCACGTCCGGTTGATTTAGCTGTGCGTAGTCATTCAATTCATCCATCGACATACCCACAGCGTCCATGACTGTAAGGTAGGGGTCCACCTCTGCCATGTACCTGTCGTTGAGTTCGTCGGATGCCGACTGCATCTCTGCCTTCGTCTGTGCAAAGTATGCCTGAATGATGCGCGTCTTTATCTTGTCAGCACGTTCCTCATTTGCCCAGTACACAACCTTTTGTTTTTGCTTGATATACTGAGAGGCAGTAAATGCACAGAAAGTTGTCTTACCCGTTTCTGGTCGGGCAAAGATGATACCCAAGTTGCCACGATCCATCCCCGGCAACCTGCTAGAGATGATGTCCCAGTCAAAAGGGAAGTCGGGATCACCAGCTTCGTCCTCCAAGAGTTCTGACAGACCCTTCGTCACCTCTGTGTATGTGGTCTTGTCAGACATGCGCCCATCCTCGACCATGTCGATCAGGGTCTTGAGTTCACCGAAATGCTCTGACTCGCCGGTAAAGATGGCAATAGCCCTCTCACCTATCTGACGCGCCCTGTCACGAACCCAGAAGTTCTTGACCACGTCATACTCAAGGTCCTGCGTGTCAGAAACCTGACTCGGCAGCGTGTCAATTATTTCGTAAATCTCGTGCATAGCAGAGGCTGGCATGGCAGGATTACGATCCGCCACGACTGCCGCTAACTGGCGGGGATGCAGGTCTGTCTTGTAATTCTGATGTGCATACTTGATGGCATCATATAGGGTGACGTGGCGTCCCTCGAACATGTCGCGAGTGATGATGTTCTTCACGCGCTCGTCGTAGAACTTGAAGTTCAGTAGGTAGCCGAGAACCTGTGTCTCAAGTGATATACTTGTCGAAAGTGTGCTTTCGCTCATCGTCTGTCATATCCTTCACGTCTTTATCTAAGATAACTAAGCTGGTTGGCCGGATGGCCTGTAGTCTGCGAACCAAGTCTAGTGCCTTCTTTGTGGCATCCTTGTCAAGAGCCACAACGAGGCGATCATAGGTTCGCAGCGTTGGTATGAATGAATCTAAAAGATTCGTGCCGAGTAGTGCTATTCCATTACAAAGAAGTGAAAGACTGCAAGCACTAGCGCAATCTTCCACAACCACTCCGATACGTCCGCTGCCGCAAACGAAAGGATGACCTGACTTTCCATATCTCCACCATTTCGGTTTCATCTGTTGATCTAAGGCTCGACCTGCTGCATCGACAACTCTGTTGTTGTGCCGGATGAGATACACCACACGATTACTACGGAAGTCATACCGAATATCAGCCAAGCCGTTCCGGTATGCTTCATAGGCATTCACGCGACGAACGTAGGCTTCCGCCTCGGGTTGCCGGGACAGGGACACAAACGTGTCTGGTAGTTGGAAGTCAAGAAAAGTATTGGTAATGGAAAGAGGTTTGGTAGGTTTGTTCTTCTTGAGTAGTGGATGAAGTGGAGTGTCTTTACGGATACGAAACCCCGTACGTCCACGAACATCACAGTCTGCGTGAAAGCAGTACCACAACCGCTCACCATTGACTTCCGACACGCTGAATGTATTCTTCTTGCCACAAGACGGGCAGTCCATACGGAGGTTGCCTGAACCACCGATGGGCAAGTCTTCAACAAGTTCTTTGATCCAAGAGGTCATTGGCAACAAGTACACCATACAGGAAACTTGGTCAACAAGAAAAAAATTACTTGACAAGATTGAAACGCAATCTTACTCTCCCCTTATACTCCCCCTATAGGTTACCTTGTTATGAAAAAAATCAATAAGATAAACCCTATAGCTAAAGAGTTACCTAAGTATGGTAAGCGGGTTGTACCTGACAAAAGAAGAAACAAGGAAGACAAAAGAATGACAAAAGAGGTACGCGATGCCAAGACCACCGAAGATAGATGAACCCACAAAGACATATAACCTGCTTATGAAACAGGTTCAGTATGACAAACTGGAACAGTATGCACATGAAATGCAGAGGCGGAGTCTGGAACAGGTGTCTGTTGCTGACCTGATACGCGATGCCATCGACATTTACTTGGAAGGTGTTGAAGATGATGACTACGAAGGTGGTGTGGGTCCTCTTGCTAGTGACAGCATTTAGCAGCGAAGACTTTGAATTTGAACCTATAGGATCGTATGACACGATGGCGGAGTGTTACTTTGCATCGACGCAGGAATTTTGGGACGACATGCCTGTAAACAAGGAAGCCTTGTGCATGAGGGTAGAGGAACCAAGTTATGAGAAAGATTAAGCTGCCAAGGGACAGAAAGGGCGATGAACTCATGCCCTATGTCCTGTCGAAGGATGGACGCCACGAAGTCGTCGCTCCTGTGTCTTCTGTCCGTATCGGAGAGACAAACAGAAACGCAGTGAAGTCAAGGCACTGTGTAGACTATCCGAGGTGGATAGCCCTGTTTGTCGGAAGAAGTGAGGCCGAATGCAAAAAGTGGCTTGACAAGTACAAAACGCAGGTGTTAAAACTGTGCATACCGTACGAGGTTTCCTAGCGGTTCCTTTTCCTCGTACGGTAGCTTCTTTGTGGTTGAAGTTGAGACAGGGCTGGCAGAAATGCTGGCCCTGTTCTTTTTTGTTTGACAGGTATGTTTGTTACCGGTATGGGTTACATATCTTAAAAAGGAGATCGACACATGGAAGTAATCGTAAAAGACGACGACCGCCGACAGCTTCTGAAGGCACACAATGATCTGCGTAACATGATCACCACGATTCACGAGTGCCACGACGTTTGGATGTCCGACGTAGGCAAGCTAGAGCATCTGCAACATCTGTTGCACCACGCGCTCAAGTTCACCCCGCCGGTTGACGATGAAGGCAAAAAGATGTGGTGGCGTGACTATGTCTACGAAGAAGAGGTGCCGAGCGATGACTAGGTTGTATCAACTGGTGATGGACAGCGCAAAGAACCCGCTGTCCAACATCCCCGACGTGAACACTCGTCACATGATCATGCAAGTTCTTGCGTGGATGTGGTGTATCGTGTTCTCATCGTGGGTAGGATCGATTGTCGTGTTTGGTATCAGTGCGCTTGTTCACGCAATCCTGCTGGCTGGCATCTTTATCACACTGGCTGTGTTCGAGACGGCAAAGCGTAGGCCGCAGTATTTTGGCGGACTCGGCAGAGGCAATGGGGGTGAGCATGAATAGATACTATGTAGAATGTGTATCACACTATGAAGAACTAAATACCGGACAAAACCGTCAGCGCACAATGTATTTGTATGTCTATGCCTACAGCCCAGAACAGGTAAAAGACATGCTGAAAGAATATGAAATCATCACACTTGATCAGACGGATTAGGAGGTGAACATGAATAAGCTATGGGACAAGGCGGTGGACTATTATAGTACACACGATGACATTGAGATATTCCTGTTTGTGTGCTGCTGGGCCTTCTTGGGCTGGATGATGTTTCACGCCTTCAATGGCATTATGGAAAGGATTTACTGTTCATGCGTGTGATTGAAAACCACGTTGAATCTTGTCACTGCTGGCACTGTGGCGGCTACGGCAAGGTATCGTACATACGAGATGGGGATGTCGAGGATTGGGGTCACTGTCACGACTGTGACGGCAGCGGGGAACTGTACCGCGCTAAGATCACACAGACGACGGTGATCCGTGCCTTCTTGACACAGGCAAAACACGCGTTAGAAGACATAGACCTGATGGACAGCGACCTTGATCAGATATACACAAAGATCGATCAGGTGGTTGCTGATGTTGAAAACTACGAGAAAAAGGTAGGGACACGCGATGGGTAAGGTAAAAGACTGGGTGATTGAGATGGAAGAGGACGCCTCGTACATGACACGTCAGGAATTCATGGACAAGCACGGCGAGACTGTTGTCGAATACTACGACGAACTGCAACTCAAGTGGCAATTCGACCACGCAGAGCCGGGAGAGCCTGACGATGTTGGCTGACAAACTAGTGACAAATGACAAACGCCAAACGCTGACAAATGACAAACGCCATGACAAACCGACCACGCTTTCCCGCGAATATGTCTGCGATAACTGCGGCGAACCGGCGATGACCCGGGAGGGCGACCGGTTGCGCTGTCCGTCGTGCTGGCTCCGGGAACAGGGCCGGAAAATAAAACCTATTGACCGGGGCGGATATCGGCCCTAGTCTNGNCGCATCGTTTTTAACGAAAGGAACCGCTATGAAAAAACGAATCCACATAAACCAGCACGTCATCCGCGCCAACAAAAAGAATGGCACGAACGACCCGGCAATCACTGTCAAAACATCCAGAAATAATTACTATGCCAGCCGTGTNGANATNGNCGGNCCNTCGTCNGTTGTNTATTCACCNGACAAGCCGCTTTCNTGNGGTGCGCGTGTATGGGTGGAAACTGANGANACNGTAATGATCTACACNNNCGACGATATAAAGGTGGTNGCATGACANNANANGCCACNNTNNTCGATCANNANNGNATGATNNANAANATCACNNGCGTTTANCNTGANGCNGACNNNACNCAACACGCAGAAGGNNTNNTNTGGTACGAAAACGCACAGAAGGCNGCNNANNNNATCGCNNTNAANTATGACGTGCCGGTTTATNTNGTGGTNGCNGTTATCGCCGCGCTTTCACCTAACAACAAATGGTCACGCAANNTGACAAACGCNGACGCTTTNATCGGTGCCTTTNTNNNNGGNGACGGCATNGANTCNGTGAAAGTNTCGACCTANNACNNNATGAANCNNAAGGCTTGGGATATCTTGGCGGCGCGTCCGGNNTACGANNNNGCAAAANNNATGTTGAANGGNCANAAAATCACGTCGTTTTTCATGGANATNATGGGCGAGTTNAACGTNACNATNGACGGCCACGCACGAAACATTGCCTACGGTGAGCGCGTCGGATTGACNGACGACCGGACAAACATNGGCGTCCGTGAATANCGCGCTTTGCAAGCCGCNTATGANGNNGCAGCNNNNCGNNTCGGCCTCATGCCNTACCAGCTACAGGCAATCACTTGGCGCGTCTGGCGNGACCGGCANGGCATNANNTGACAAACCGGCCACGCTAAAANAATGACAANANNNCCACGCNANANTTTTTGGAGTCCGCTTGCGCTATCGGGTTGCCGGGTCACTGGGACTGGGCGCGGGGCGGGCAACGGTGGCGGCGAGTCGCGGGGCCGCCACCACCATCNCCGATCGTTGCCGAATCGAGAAAACTTTTTTCGGCCCGGGGGTTCAACCGGTGCAAATTGTGTGCCATGATTCNNNACCGGTTNATTTTGACCGGCCACAAGCNATGCGAAGAAAGGNACCGCTCATGCTTGATCTTGTAACGACGAACGCCACCGACGCTGCTATCCGCAGGGGTGATGAAATATATGCTATCCACAACAACCCGGCAGATGTGAGCCTGTTGGAGAAATTTGCAAAGGTGGAGCGGGTGCCACTTGAAGCCTACTTGCCCAGCCCGCACGGCGACGCTGATGTAATGTCAGCCCGACCTGTTGAGGGTTATTCGGCATTGTATAACCGGGCAACCGATAGCCTTTTGGATGTCCGGCCAGTGTCCCGGCATTATGCCCTAATCCCACATGACACGCTCTTTGCGAAACAAGCCGAACTGCTGGCGGCGTCTCCGCTGCCGAGCGATAACGTCACCGTGACTGATCGAATCTATGGCTTCGGGAAGAGGGTTCATCGCACTGTGGTTTTCCATGACCTGAACACCGAGACCCGGACCCGGACCGGCAAGCCTGACCGCGTCGAGTGTCGCATGGATATTTTCAACAGTGTCGATCTGTCATGGGCCTTTCAAGTGTTCTCGGGAGCCTACCGGGACCTTTGCCGGAACTCTTTGGTTTTTGGCGGCGAGAAATCCTACCATCAACGTAAAATCCACAAGGGGCATATATCCATTGACGCCATGATCGAAAAGGCATCAATGGGCCTTGATATGTGGACGAACAACCGGGACCAGATGGAAGTCTGGCGGAATTCCCACTGTTCGGAATTCGACTTTCAGCGGATGTTAAAGCAATCGATCTGCCGCAAGAATACCCGGGCGGCGAAACATGACGAAACGCTTGCTATCAATGAAAGCAAACTGAACTGGCTGCTGGAACGCTTCAAGGAAGAAACCCCCGAATTAGGCAATACGCTCTGGGCGGCTTATAACGCCTTGACCCACTACGCCACCCACCTGCCGGGAACCCAGACGCGAAACGCTAACAAGGAACTGGTAGCGACCCGGCGCAATGACGAGGTCCGGGCCGTGATCGGTTCGAGCTTCTGGCAGGGCCTTGAACGGTCTGCGGCCTAGCTTCTAAGGAAAGGGGGAACCACCCGGATGGAAGCCTTGTATGTGATCTATCGGACGGTAATGGTCATCTTGATTGCTCTTATCGTCTACGCGATCTTCATTAACTGACATGACGAAAGGAACCGAACCCATGTCAAACATCTACGACCCGAAACTAATCGCCGACTTTGTCGAGCTTGTCAAAGCCTTCGAGGGGACCATCCGCGCCGACGAGCGGAAACGCCTCTTGGCTAAATTCCGGGGACGCTTCCCGGCAACCGGCAATGAGACCGGCATGCACGGGGAGCCTCTCGGCTCGCTGCCGAAATCCGGCCCGCTGCCGAACGACTTGAACAACACCCATTACCAGCTTATCAGGTGGCTTTCGGGTGGCACGTTTATGGCGGTGCCGACACTGGCGGGCCATCTCGGCATCAAGAAAGAGTCGGTTTATCACTATCTGTCCGGCTTGAAAAAGGCAGGCTATCAGCTTGAGGTGAGATCGACCGGCAACCGCAAGGGTGGATATATCAATATCTACCGGCTTGCACAGTCTGCATAGGTTGTGCTTATAATGTGGGGCGGGCGCGGTTGCCCGCCTCAATCTCTAGGTAAAAGGAACCTTAACAATGCAAAGCACGATCAAAAACGAACTGACTACATCCGAAGCCGCAGATGTTTTCGCTGTCACCGAGCATGAAATCCGGGTGCTGCGTCATCATCTCGATGCGATCCAGAACCAGATCAGGGGGCTTGAGTCGTTCATGGATTCAATGGGCTTCACCAGCTACATCGGCAGCAATTCACCCCGTTCTATCAAGGTGGCTGAATATAAGGTGAAGATCGAAGATTAAGGAATCCGCCTGCCGGTGGGGCGGTAATACCCCGGCTTCCTCCCTTACCTTGGCCCCCGTCCTTTGTGGCGGGGGTTCTTTTTTATGGCCTGCCGGGTTTATTGCTGGGCGGGCTTTGTTATTGCTGGGGAAACTGGCGGCTGATGGTTGCGGGGATTGCTGCGCTTTTGGGCCTCGGTGGCGGGCCTTCAAGGTTATCGGCCATGCCACCCATGACAAAACGGCCACGCGCGGGTGGGCGGGCGCGTGTTTGCATGTGTGGTTGCCGGGACTGGTTGCCGGGGTTTGATTTCAGCGGGGCCGGGGGTGTTCGGCGAAGGTTGAGGACGAGACAAAAAAGGTAATAAAATCAGTACGCGCGTGCGCACGCATGGGCCACCCCACCCCCATGGCATTTGCTATGCAATCTCGACATATTTTTTGTATTTTTAAGTTACCTGTATGGACTTCCCGGCAACCTGTTAGGGACCAAGAAGGCTCCCAGCGGGGGGAGCCGCGAACCTGTAAGGGGGGATTGGGGGGATATAGGGTGTATCCCCGGCGGGCTTAACGCCAGTGTACAGTCAGATTTCGCATTTGTCAACCTTTTTCTTGCTTTTTCATCACTTTTGGGTTGACAGGACAGGTAACTAGCCCTAAACTAATGGGTTGCAAGGAGAATTTTACCCATGTTCGAAGCAATGTTACTGGTTTGCGCCCTAGCAACCCCTGACAAGTGTGTCAGATTCGACGATGTACGCGGTCCGTACAAAACATACGAGCAATGTAAGGAGCGTTCGTACGAAATGGCGGAGGGTGTAGCACAAATGTTCCCTGTTCCGGCCACCTACAGCTTCAAATGTATAGAAAGAGACTTCACATGAACCTCTTACCGCAGCAAAACAACCGTAAACCCGCCCTCACAGAGAAACAGGAAGCCTTTTTGGACGCCCTGTTCGACAATGGCGGCAACATACGGGCTGCAGCGGAGGTTGCTGGCTATGCAGAAGGCTCTATCAAGTGGCTCAAGGACCGCTTGGCCGATGAAATCATCGAACGGACCAAAACCGTGTTGGCGGGACAGTCCCTCAAGGCCGCAAACAAGCTGGTGAGTCTTGTGGACGCCCCAGATATTGAGCGCGGTGACGATCTGCGGATGAAAGCAGCCGAATCTGTCCTGAACCGTGTAGGTCTTGGCAGACAAGAGACCCTGAACCACAACGTACAGGCGGTTCACGGCGTTGTCCTGCTGCCGCCCAAGAAAGAAGTAGTCATAGATGGCTAGTAAGCCACGTAAACGCGTCCTAGTCCCACCTGACCCGGCGACTGTGGACAAGCCGCGAACTCGCGGCAGACCCAAGAAAGACCCGAACCAGCCCAAGGCTGAGTACAAGCTCAGTGACAGGGAGCGGGCACGACGTTCCGTCCAAATGCGTCTTCGTAATGCGAAGAAGTCGGCAGCTACCCAGCAACAGAAAGCCGAATACAAGAAAAAGAAAGTAAAAAAGCTGACACAGTCAGCAGACAAGATAGAGAAGGCACTACAGGGTGAAAAAACTAGAGTCGTTGATCAAGGGGATTTGGAACACCTACCAAGCGCAGTGGGAGACCTTGTCGATGGTAGCCCGGTTATCTTTCAGCCAAATCCGGGACCTCAAGAAGAATTTCTTAGCGCGTCTGAGCAAGACGTACTCTACGGCGGTGCTGCCGGTGGTGGAAAAAGTTTTGCACTTCTTGCTGATCCGTTACGTTATTGTCACAATCCTAATCATCGTGGTCTTCTTCTCCGTCGTACACTCGACGAACTAACAGAACTTATCGACAAGTCGAAACAACTATATCCGAAGGCGTTCCCGGGAGCTACCTTCCGTGAGTCGAAGTCTACATGGGTTTTCCCCTCTGGTGCAACCATGTGGTTCACCTATCTCGACAGAGATAAGGACGTAACCCGCTTCCAAGGTCAGGCATTCAACTGGATCGGCATAGATGAAATTACTCAGTATCCTTCGTCCTATGTCTGGGATTACCTGCGTTCTCGCCTTCGTTCTACTGATCCTGAACTCCAGCAACAGTTGTGCATGCGCTGCACAGCCAACCCCGGAGGAGTGGGTGGTTGGTGGGTCAAGAAGATGTACATTGATCACCGCGAA
>FUFK010045492.1_pt1 | contig 28441 bp, 34 predicted proteins | sample 1021851 | NCBI WGS metagenome assembly FUFK01 (sample SAMEA51879418, study PRJEB19060) | metagenome
TATTTTAAAATCAATATTTTCAAATCCATTAAAAAAAGTTTCTCTCTCCAATCTATAATCTTCACTACTCAATCTTGTAAATCCCATCCCTAAGAAAGTACAATCATGATTATATCTATGGTCATATTGAATCTCGTCATCTGATAAACATGTTAGAAACCACTCGAAGTGCTGAGTGGGTGTTCCCTTACTCTTAAATTTATCCGCCATTGATAAAGAGTTAGTATACACATGGGTGTACCATTTTCCTTCATAATCAAATATTTCATCCCATCCTACTAAACCACCTGTAACATATCCAAGAACTTTCTTACAGTTTAGTGACTCTATGATTTTGAATGTTTCTAAATCTAACATATCAAAATAAACCACATCAGGCTCTAAAGACTTTATTTGTTCTATATATTCTTCAGTAGCCTCTCTACCATTTAATTGTTCTAATAGATATACATCATGGTTTTGTGATAAATTATTGGCGATAGCTGTATTATACTTGTAATTTCCCATTGGAAAGGGTTGATGAAAAACTATTATTTTCATATTGCTAATATCATCTCCATGTCATAAGGTTTATAAACACCAACATCATATTTACTGTTTATGTTTAATATTGTCTCACTAACTTTATCATAAGTTATCTGTGTATAATCACACTCACCACCATCAGAACTAACTTGTTTTTGTCCAAACAAATGAGCATCATCAATGGCTATAATGTGTTCTTTAATTTTGTGTCTTGATATGACATCTAACTCCTCTAACAAAGGTACATCCTCGTTACCTCTGGCATATTTCATGGCACCAGCATGTGCATCTAACCAAAAACAAACTGGCTCATTTATATCTTTTAATATGTCTTCTAAAACTTTAGGTGAATCACCACATATTAATTTTAAAATTGTATCTCCAAACTGATATTCCTCTTCATTTAAAAAACTATCATCTTTTTCATTAGCGTGAAAATTAAACTTATTTAAATCACCATCATTCTCTATGTATGATTTATATCTTTTAGACGCAACTTTACAGATATCCTCTCCTAACTCTATTGTGTATATTTTATCAAATGGTTGTAACGTACCATATGTTTCTAACATTCTATGTGGGACACCACCCATGTAAGTTCCTGTTTCTATAAATATTTTTGGAACCTCTCTATCAAAATCAGAACTTATTGATTGATATATTTCTGGTAAAATAAAACCCATTACTTTTGTAATTCCTTTTCAAAGTCTTTATATGTTAGATATTTATGTTGTCCACCAAATAGTTGTAAATTTTTCTTATTCATATCTCTGATTAAATTATACCAATCCCCCTTATTATCTTGAGTAGATTTCTCTTTACTCATCATGTTCAGTGCATATCTTCTTTTCTTGGGATGTTCTCTGTTATGAACTTTAAGTATATTCTTAATTACAAACTGAATATAATTAGAACCCATTATAGTCATACAACTTTGCATAAAAGCAGTATCTTCTCCACTTAAACCAAAAAAACCAGTTGGTATATTCACACCAGTCTTTAACAAATCTGATGACATTATTAAACAACTACCATCAAACTTAGGTTGTTTTAATAGTCTTATATCTAACTCCTCAGACTTAGAATTTACTAAATTCATTTCATCTATACTCATTGTATATCTGATACTATGTGGTTCATTATAAGCTCTTTCATCAATATCTCTAGTTCCTTTGATGTACTTTTCGTAGTATTGTTTATCCGTAAATTCTGGATGTTCTAATATTTTCCAACTATCATCCCACATTTTTCTAGTTGCAAAGGTAGTTATAAATTTATGTATATTGTTCTGAACAGCGTATGACTTGACTGTTTCTAAACATTGAAAAAACTCTCTAGGTATTAAACAATCTGACTCTCCCCATATCACATAATCAAACTCATTACAATTAAAGTAACATAAATTTCTACGATACTCCACCATAGTTATGGGTTCTTTTTTATCGTAAATTTCTATATTAGTTTTACAAGGAATTGTCTGTCGTATAGAATTAAATTTTTCTATCAACTCTTCTTTTGATGTTTGTTCAGTATCAACTTTCTCAAAGTATTCTGATATATTAAAAAATAAATCAACTGTAACATTTTGTTTATTCGATACCGTTTCTAATGCATTATTAATACTCTGTACATGTTCATTTATTATATCTATTTCATAAAACATGACATGGGTTCCAATAACATATTTGTTTTTTAATTCAATCATAATTTACCCTCAAAGTATTTATAAGTTGCTTCTAACCAAGCACCAGGTGATGGTAAGGCACCAGCGTTAAAATGATAAACCCAACCAAACTTAGTAAAAAGTAAATCATTTCCTAGTAATTCAAATCTTTTTAAATCTTGCATATTATATTCATATGGAAGTAATTTATAATCAATTTTATTTTTGTTTAAAAAGAAGTTGATAATTGGTTGGTCTGTACCTACCCCTAAATTCTTTTGCATCCATATAATTTTTTCTTGATTGTTAAAGTAAAAATCTAATATTTCCTTAAATAGTTTTTTATGGTCTTTATTAAAAATCATAAAACCTGAATTTATATATCTGTAATATGGAAATGTAAAACCATCAAACAAATGATGTGAATAATTTTCTATACTTCTAATAATCCAATCCATACTACCAACAGCACTAACTCCACAAAATTTATTTTCAGATAGTTCAAAGAAGTTAGGTGTGTTTGGATGTGCAAATGTATCAGAATCCACGAATAGTATTTGGTCATATTCTATTCCCTCATTGTCTAACAAATCAAATGCAAATAGTTTATGCCATTGTGGTTTCATAATATCAACTTCATAAATTGGTTCGTCTAAAACAAATAATTCAGAGTTATTTTTCTTAGCCCAATTATCCCAACTTTTAATTGACCAATCATATCCTTGTGTCTTACTTCTCTCATCAAGAACTATATTAACCATGTATATTATATTCTTCAAATATACATCCCCTTTACAGCATCCCATGTCTGTTTCATTAAATTATATCTCTCACCTCTCGCTGGAAATCCACTATAGAACCATATGTATCCATACTTTATAAAAAATGGTGTCTTGTCTTTATTTAATTGCCAGTTATGTGAAAACCAATCAAATCTGTATAAATGATTTAACATAAATGGTGGTGGTAACTTATGAACAACATTAACATTATGTATCTGTAACAAATAGTTATATACTGGTTGGTCTGTTCCTCGTGAAACCTTTCCGTTCTGTAATTCCATTATGTCATCGTAATTATTATAATAGTATTCTTTAACAATATCTAAAAACTTTCGGTGGTTTTTATCAAATATTTGCCAACCACAACTAACATACTTTGTTATATCAAACTCATAATTATCAAACAAATCACTATAACCACTTACACCTTCATGTAACCATCTCAAGTTTTCAAAGGACCTAAAACAATTAACTTCACCTTCACCCACAAAATCAAAAAAGTTCGGTGTATCCCATCTTATTATAGTTGAAGCATCTATCACCCCAACTTTATCATAATCTATACCACTATCATCTAATTGTTTAAACACATCAAACCATCGTTGCCAAGTTGGTTTGTGATTTACATGTTCTGAGTCTGATGGTGTATCATATATAAAAAGTTCTACATTATTTTTCTTACACCAATACTTCCAAGAGTTTATTGAAAACTCAAAGTATTTAAATCCACCATGTTTATCATCTAGATATTTATGTTGACTTTTTACACATATTAGGAATATAACATTTTTTTTCATAACAATCTTTATTTAGATATAAATATCATGATAAACTTCAAAAACATATTATTTTTTTAGATACTCACTTACAGCTTTTATCCAAGAACTTTTTAAATCATCCGCTCTGGTGGTTCCTCTACCATAATGGTATACAAAAGGTGTATCGTTAATCCATCCTTGTTCTCCATTTGGTATATTTAAAACATGTTCTCTTACCAAACTTCTATCTCCACCGTGACCACTATTTTTACATATAAAAAACTTCTTATTTTTCTCTCTAGCCCATAAAGATAATAAACCTAAAGTGTCCTTGTAATGTATATTTGGATATAGGTCACCCTCTTCATATAAAAAATCTGAATCAAATAATGAACGTTTCATCACCGACCATTGTGGTAAATTAGCTTGGTCTATGTCATATCTCCAACCATAACATACAAACTCGTTCTCTTCTAATAATGGTAAAACATCATCTGTCCATTTATTTAAAAAAACAACATCTGATTGTATAAAACTAACATAGTCACCACTACCAGCATGTATTCCTATTTTCAAACCCTCAGCTAAAGCGTAACTGGCTAAATGAACTTTTCTTCTATCATGTTTAGTATGAATCCAAGGATCTTCTATGTCTTTTTCTAAACCAGGTATTGTACTATTTGGTAATTGCTCTACTCCCTCTAATATGTAAACATTATCTTTGTCTGAAAATATTTTATTTAAATGTTTTATATCACTCATGTCACCATTATTTACCACATATATGTTATGTGGAATGTCAACAAACTTTTCTATACTATCAACAGTTACTTTTATCAAATCAGGTGTTTTCCAATTAACTGTAATGAAGTCTATACTAGACATATTCTTTACCTTGTTTTAATTTGTCTTTCTTAGTCTCAAAATAATTATGACCATCTTTTAGAGGAACTTCTCGTTTTCTACCCTCTAAATTTAAAGAAACTTGAACACCATGAGTAACAGCCTGTGAAAAATCCCAATAGTCTGAGTGTCTAGTTCTCGTGTACAGCCAAGGATGTATCGCAGTTAATCCACATTTTTTCATTAAAGATGATAATGTTTTTTCATCAAACAAACAATAGTGAAACTCGTAATCATATGTTTGTCCACCAACTAAAGGACCTAAAACATTCTCTAACTTACCTGTCTTACCATATATTTCCACTGCACTTTTAAATGATGGAACTGAAATTCTTATTGTACCATCCACCTTTACAACTCTAACCCACTCCTTCAGAACTCTCTCAACATCATTTCTTGGGTAATGTTCTAGTATGTGAGATGCATAAATCATATCAAACGTATTGTCTTCAAATTGAGAAAGGTCATCGGCCTTACTAACATGGTTTACTCCCTCAAAATCTCTACCATCAAGATTTTCAAATGGTGATGGTAATATATTAGTACCACATCCTATATGTAAGAATCTATCACTCATTTAAATACTCATTAGTTTTTTCTATCCATTCAGTTAAAAAAGATTTAGGTCTATACGCACCTCTTGTTTGATGAAACAAAAATGGTTTATCATTTATCCAAGCCTGTTCTGCATCATATATATCTATGACATGTTCTTTATTAGATATATGCCACTCTGAAACATACTCTAAATCTATACCATAATTTCGTCTTTGCTTTTGATTCCAATATGAATTTTTACATATATAAAAATCATATCCATTTTGTTGAGCAAAATATGTTAAATTACCCCAAATATCTCTGTAATCACAGTTAGGATATAACTCGTGTTTTTCCATTAACTCTCTTTTCATTAACCAAAACATTGGTCTTGCCATGCCTAATTCAGGTTTGTTGTTACTAGCTTCACTAAACAAATGACCAGGATCCCATCTGTTTGATACAAAAAGATATTTTTCTAACATCGGTATTATATCACTTGTCCATTCATTTAAAAATATCGCATCATTATCCATACAACAAACATATTTTCTCTTACCAACTTTCATTCCAATAGCATATCCTATTTCACCATACTTACTACCAGAAGCTACCTCACAACCATCTATCTTACCTTTAAATATTACACTACCACTCTGTCTAAAAGTGCCGTCAGCTCCAATTACACTTGTTTTAGATTGGTCTGCACCTTTTAAAATTGTAATAGTATCATCACCATCAAATATTTCTTCTAACTCTTTTCTCTCCTTATCTTCATCAACATAATTGTTAACGATATAAATATCATACTCCACATCATTAACATACTTGTGAATACTTCTCACGGCTGTTTTGACATAATCTGGTTTACAATGACTTATTATTACAAAATCAATACCATCTTTATACATTTTCATTCTCCATAAAATAATTAATTGTTTCTTTAACCCCATCTTCTATTGACGTAAATTTAAAATTTGGAAAATAACTTTTAAATAATTCATTAGAACATATTTTAATATCAGTTTCACAATTTTTATCTCCACTCCAAATAACATTTCCTTTATAATTAAGGTGGTCTGTTATAATTTCAACTATTTCTTTTATAGACACACACTCACCTGAAGATATTATAAAAGGATTTACATATGGAAAATCATCTAACACCAATAAATTTAAAATTCTATTTACATCTTTAGCATAAACAAAATCTCTTGAAGCCTTACCATTACCTGTTAATTTTACATCTGTTTTATTTTTAATTGATTCTATGAACTTATCAATTAATATTGGTATGGCTCCATTATTTCTTTTTTTAATATTCAAACCATAAGTATTAGACAATAATGGTGTTATACATTTTATTCCATATTGTTCATAATATAATTTAGAAAGAATATGTAGAACTCTATTCTTATGAGACTCTGCGTAACAAAAGTCTCTAGGTTCATTCTTCCACAAATCATCTTCTGTTCTAATATCAACTCGTTGTATAGCGTTTACAGATGAAATTGATATTATCTTTTTAACTTCACATAATTGACCAGCTTTATAAACATTTAAATTAATTGATGTATTTTGTTGAAAGTGGTCTGCTTGATTTTGACTCATCGTTTTATGGTTTCTTTGATACGCTGCACAATTAACTATCGTGTCTATATTATTTTCAGATATACACTCAATAATTTTATCTAAATTATGTAAGTCACAAGATTCTCTGTTAAATTTAAAATCAGCAAAATCAACGTGTGAACCAACTAAACCATTAGAACCAAATAAACCTATCATAAATATTTATCTTCCACCCATTTATTTACCCAATAAATAACATAGTCTATATCTTCCTCTTTCATTCTGTTGTGACATGGTAGTGTTATGAACCTAGTCCACTCCCTATCACATATAGGGTATGACCTATCTTGTTTTAAGGGTTCATATAAATACAGAGGTTTAAAATGAACTGACGTATGTATTTTTTTATCTGCTAAATAATCAATCAAATTATCTCTTGATATTTTACCACTATAACCACTACCATCTGGTGCTACATTTAAAAACTTCTCTGTTATTCTTGGACAATAATATTGAACTGTTTCAGAATGTGGTGGTCTTTCAAATACAGGATGTAACTCCTTATTATATCTCTTTTGTACATGTCTACGAAACTCTAAATTAGCTGGTAGTTTCTTCATTTGTTCTAAACATATTGCAGCCATTATGTCAATCATGTAGTATTTGTAGCCAACTAAATCAACTTGATAATCCCAAGCGTAACCTGGTTTAGCACCACTAGCTCTACTCCAAGTAGATGAAACCCCAAACCAAGTCATCTCTCTACATTTCTCAATTAATTCTTTATCGTTACTTGTTATCATTCCACCATCACCACACGGCATTGTTTTTACCGCTTGAAAAGACCAAACAGCAACATCTCCACCTTGACCAGCACCTGGTGTATAACAACTATGAGCTGTGTCNTCAATTATAAATCCACCAAATACTTTTCTTAACTCTTCAAAATCACAAGNGACNCCCGCCTGATTTACAGCAATTAAAGCCTCACTATTAGGTTTCTTATATCTTTCAACATCTTCTGGATCTATACATAATGTATCTCTTTTTACATCAACTATGTTTGAGGTAAAACCATTCCACAATGGAATCATAGCAGTAGCAATAAAAGATATTGCTGGATTAATAACATCAATATCTTTGAATCCCAAAGCTTTCATAACTAAATCTTGACCATGTGAAGCACTTGTTACGGCACAGGCATATTTATGTCCAACCATTTCCGCGAACTTCTCCTCAAACTCCGCTACTTTAGGACCTTTACCCCACCAACCACTCTCTATCACTTCTTGAAGTGCCTGAATTTCCTCTTTTCCACCTTGTGGAGCTAAAACTGGCAACATTGTATCTCTAATTTCCATTATTATCCTCCGAAAATACTTCTACCATTAAAACATTTTTATCATTTATCATGATGTATCTACCATCTTTACATTTGAATTTTGTAAACTGTCCTTGTTCAATTGATAGTGTATCTATACCATGAATTGTTTTTCTATAACCTTCTTTAAAATGTATTATCTGTGTAACATATCTACCCTCATGTGCAACCGAAGATAGTAAATTCTTTTCACTCATTTAATTTACCCTTATTACATTTACATTACTAAAATCACAATCATAATTAGCACTAGTGACTATTGTGAAGTTTTTATCTTTCTGTGTAGATAAGAAGTTGGTCAAAAAATCTCTCATCATTTTTGGATCTTCTCCTCTTGATATTAAATCACCTTTAGCTTTACCATACGCATATTCTGATTGATAAAAATCTAAACCAATTATGAAAATATTCTTCTTACCATAATCAATCGTTCCATGAACAACTCCAGCGATACCAGAAGTTGGATATGAATATGCGTATCTTGTATTTCCGTCTGGTCTAGTTCCCCTCTCATACATAAACTCTTTGTGTGTATCACCTAAAACATAAGATGGTATTGTCTTACCATCATGTCCTTCAATTGATTGTGCTGAGCCTGGTACCGTTTCCTTTACATATGGTAACACTAGTTTATTTATTTTAAATTTTTTGTATTGTCCTCTTTGTATCATCAAAGTTGGTTCATCAGGAACTAAACTAAGAACTTGTGTTATATTCTGTCCAATTAATTTATTACTAACATTTTCTTGTTCCAACTCATCAGCAAATCTGTTAACAATTATNTACTCATCAACATCTGGTATTTTATCAATAAATTTTAAAGAGTTACCTCTACATAATATTGCTATGCTATCTTTTACCATATTGTTCTACCACCATCTATTACTAAATTATGACCTGTCATGAAAGAACTAGCATCAGAACACATAAACACAACCGCTCCTTTATACTCATCTGGTTTAGCCATTCTATCCATTGGAATTAAATCACTAAATTTAGATACAAACTCATCTGGTTGATTATTGTAAACACCAGCTGGACTTAATGAATTTACTCTTATATTTTTCTTCGCAAGGTATGTTGATAAATATTTTGTCAAGTTAACCACTCCAGCTTTCGCAACTCCATAACTAGCTGGTTTAAATTCACCATTATATATTCTTTGGTCTGGTGAAATTATTGATAAATCTGAAGCTATATTTAATATTACTCCACCTTCTCTACAATATTCACTTTCCAAACCTGTACTCAACATCTTTTTTACCACTAATTTAGAACATAAAAATGTTCCATTCAAAATAACATCTATAGTTTTATTCCAAGACTTCAATTCTAAATGTTCAAACTTATTTTTCCATCCCATACCATCTTCAACTTTTGGATTTAAAGCCGCATTATTAATTAAAATATCAATCTTATTATACTTATCTATTACATTTTGTATTGAATCTTCATTTGTTACATCCATCCACTCAAAATTTACTCTGTCTGTTATCCATTCTGAATGAGTATTGTATTTACGTTCTAATCTATCTACGACCTTATTTCCCTCATCAATGGAAACAACATCAGTTAAAATTACTTTTCCACCAAACTCTAGTATAGCCTCTGCATGTTTTATTCCAAGTAATCCACAACCACCAGTTATAAGTGTAACCTTATCTTTTAAATCGAACATTAATTATACTATGTCATTTACCTTTCTTAGTTTCTGTGCTATTGGAACTTCTGAATCATAAACTTTTTTTACACCATCACCAATCATAACTTCCATCTTTCTAATAGCATCCACTAAATCATCTGAATCTTGGATTGATGCTGGTTGGTCTGAACCATACATGGTTCTATCTTTAGTAATATGAAATTCTACACATTCTGCACCAAAGGCAATAGAACCAACACAAGCATCCATACCATTATAATGATTTGAAAAACCCACTTTTATGTTTGGATAGTTTTCTTTTAAAGTCTGAACGTACTTTAAATTTAACTCCTCTGCCTTTGTAGGATATGTACTCGTACAAGCCAGTATGTATTCTACATTATCAAGTATATCCACTGCAGCATCTACTTCTTCTTGTGTACACATACCCACCGATAATATTATCGGTTTCTTTGTATCATTTAATTTCTGTAAAAAAGTTTTATCTGTTGCTAGAGCTGAAGCGACTTTATGATATTTTACATCCAAATGCTCCTCTACCAAATCAAGACTAACTTTGTCCCAACATGATACTATGAACTCTAAACCTTGTTCTTTAGAAAACTTTTCTAGTTCTTTGTATTGTTCTATACTAAACTCAATACCCTCTTTTTGTTCTCTAGTTGTAGTTCCGAATGGAGACTCTCTAGGTGTATCCAATTCTTCTTTAGTATATACAGATTCTATATCTCTTTTTTGAAATTTAACTGCATCACAACCACTTTTTTTAGATTTTAGAATCAATTCTTTAGCTAATTCAATGTCACCATTATGATTGATTCCTATTTCTGAAATAATATATGTCATTTAAAACCTCTTATTCTGTTTCTATAAATATTAACTTAACTTTTGTAATTACAAACTTTTTTTCAAGATATCTAGTTTTAACTGAGCCTCTTCTAGATTTCTATAGTTACACTTAAACTGCATCATCTTTGGTTGTACCTCTTCAGCGTTAGGACAATCCCAATTATAGTGTGAGTAATATTTTTCCATAACGGGCTCTTGATATGGAACTGATAGTCCACCATAGAATCCATCACCACCGTTTTCCTTTACTCGATTATACAATCCAAACCAATCATCACCTTCATACTTTACAGTATAAGTCCAATATGTATTCACATGACCATCTAATACTTTTTGTGGGATAATATAATCACAGTTCTTAAATACCTCATCGTACATCTTTGCTATTTTTTTTCTTCTATTTACTAGAAAATCCACTCTTTCTAGTTGACCTAGACCAACTGCCGCAGTTAATTCATTCATCCTATAATTAAATCCAACCACATCATGTCTTTTGTAATGTGGATTTTGAAAGTCTTTAGGTAGAAGTTGTCTTAGACTTTGACCAGCTTCTAACGTTTTATAACCCAAACCACCATGTTTTCTGATTATAGTTCCATACTTCTCATTATCAGTAGTAACCATACCACCTTCACCAGTTGATATATGTTTTTTATTTTCAAAACTCCAACTTGCCATGTCCCCAAAAGTACCAACTAACTTACCATTGATATATCCAAGAACACATTGAGCTGAATCCTCTATAACAGGTATGTTATAATGGTTTGCTATCTCCATAATTGGAATCATATCGGATGGATTACCATGCATGTGTACAACCTGAATCGCTTTAGTTTTACTAGTTATCTTTCTCTCTAAATCTACAGGATCCATGTTGAACGTATCAGGATCTATATCAACATAAACAGGAACTGCTTTCATATATAAAGTTACAAATGAGTTCATTATAACTGTGTGTGCTGGTGATATAACTTCATCTCCCTCTTTTACACCAGCCGCCACTAAACAACTATGTAGGGTTGATGTACCAGAGTTATGTGCTATAGAATATTTACTTTGAAAAACTTCACAAAACTTTTCTTCTAATCTATTAACATATGGATTTGCTTTTCTATCCATATTCTCAGAGTCCAAAACCTCTAAAATATAATCCAACTCTTTACCATTATATTTTCCGTATGGATTGTTTTTTATGTCACTCATTGATTATTCTTCCAATCTACTTCTCTGAAGTAATTTATATCTTTTATTGATTTATTATTATCTATGTAATTTAAAATATCTTCGAATGTATAATCTTCTTGTAAGTTTTCAATTATGGTTTTAAAGAATTGAAAGTCCTCTTCATAGTCTAGAGTCATTCTTATATTCTTCTTTTCAAAAACATCAAATTTATTTTTTAGTTTATGTATTTTAAAATTTTTATCTTGTAAAAACGACACAATTTCATGTGGTTCTACAACATCACCTCTTGAAATATTTATAATATTTTCTATGGTTTTTGATTTAAAACCATAAACATCATTATATAAACCTTGACCATCTACTAAATCATTATCTTCTATTTGTTCAAAACACATATCTGATAGTCTATGGTCGTAAAATAAATCATCACCATCTGCAGTAACTATCTCGTCTATATCAAACTCTACAGAAGCCCAATACCATCTTTTGAATTTGTTATGTTCATCCCCTCGATAAAAATCTATGTCACGTTTTTTTGCTATATCACATAAGATATCATCTTGAGAATTTTTTGTCGTACACAATATAATTTTATCAGCGTAATTTGATTTTTTAACACTATCAATTACATACTCTATTGTAAATTTATCTTTAATTTTTAGTATAGATTTATTTGGTAATCTCTCAGAGCCAGTTCTTACCGATATGAAAATACCTCTTCTCATTTAAAAAAGTCTCTNTCATGTGTATACCAAATTATCAACTCATGTAATGTTTCTTTTAAAGACCTTTTTGGTTTCCAACCTATACTTCTTAATTTATCGCTGTTTGATAAATATATAGGATCTTGAAATGGTCTATCTTCAACGTATTCAACACAATCATCAAAGTTTTTACCCATACCTTCACAAATCATTTTAGTTACCTCTATGACTGTGTATGATTCATCAGTAGATACATTATAAATATTTTTATTTTCACCTTTATCCATAACCAATTCTACTGCATCAACAAAGTCATCGGCGTTTAAAAAATAACGAACTTGTTCACCTGTTCCATGTATTGTTAACTTTTCGTTATCTTGTAGTTTGGTTATAAAATAAGGAATTAATTTATCTGGAAATTGTTTAGTTCCATAGGTATTATTTAGTCTAACAACTTTCCAATTTAAATTATAACAATAACCATAAGCGTGTAAAAGAGACTCTCCACCAGCTTTAGTTGCTGAGTATGGGTTTGTAGGTAATGTCATTGAGTCTTCGTACAATGGTTCTCCATTTCCTATAACCTCATCTGTACTTAAATGTATTAGTGGGATGTCATTATCAGAACAATATTTACTAAGATAATGTAAACCAAATATATTGGTTTTGATAAAATCAGTTGGTCTAATAAACGACTCATCCACATGAGTTTCTGCTGCAGAATTAATAACCAAATCAAAATCAGTATCTAATTTATCATAAATAGAAGAATCTTGTATGTCACCGATTAATATTGTAGGATAATTATATTTCGCTTTATCTATTCTATTAATACAAGATGTATGACCATCATTATCTAATATCACAACTTCATATCCCCTCTCAGAAAATCTATTAGATATGTGAGAACCCACAAATCCAAGTCCACCTGTTATTAATACTTTCATTAATCTGACTCCACACTATTTAAGTTTTTAAATATATTGTACCAATGTAAACAAAGTTTATTATAATCATAACCATCAATAAACTTTTCTCTTACGTTTGTATTAATCATTTCATTTATTGTTTTAAAATTTGATAAAATATAGTCTATACGCTCTTCTAGATTAGACCAATCATACTCTACATCAATATAAGTTTTACCAGCTTGATATATGTTAGGTGTTGTTTTTACAATATCTTGATTTGGTTTGATAAAAATAGTTCCATATTGCATACATTCAAAATCTCTAAAACAAATCTCACCCATCCCAAATGGAGAAAATGATATTTTTGAATCCCACAAATTACGAATATATTCTTCAAATGGTAACCTATCATATATCATATTATACTTTGATTTCAGAGGTTCTAATTTGTCCCACAATCCTTTTCTGTGTGTGGTATATAAATGGTCATTCCTACTTCTATGGTCTTCATTATAATCATGTTTAGCTTGAAAAATACCACATATATCTATAGATTTGTTTGGATTTATATCTTGAAAGTTTCTATAGTTTGGAACTAATTGTCCAACATTCCAACCAGTTAGTTTTATCTTTTCCCAATTACTCTCAGATATATCATATGATAAATCTAAATCACTACCATTTCCCCAAAACCATTTATTATGAGCGTAAGAAACTTTATAATCTTCTCGTGTACGTAGTGTTTGATTTTTAAATAAATATATAGCATCACTTTGTTCAAATACCTCATAACCACCCATCAATGATGTTGAGTCTGAACCCTCAAATAAAAAATAGTCTCCATCAATCTTTGATAAGTTTTCTAATCCATAATCAATGCTATCTTTTAAAGATTTTTTCTTATCAATGAAATCATGCATTCCTATGAATAGATAATCAAAATCCTCGGAGTCGGTGAATTGTATACTATAGTCTCTTAACATATCTTGAATAAAACCAAACGGTCTAAAAGTAGGTTCATTTCTACCTAAAGTTGGATTTTGTATTTTTACTTTAATCATCGTCTAATGTTTAATTCTCTACTAAAATTTTGATTATAAAATTTATTTTGTTGTTCTTGTTTTTCTTTTGTCTTTGGGTGATATAAACTCAACTCCTCTTGTGGTGGTAGATGAGCATATGTTTTACAACCTGTAATATATTCGTGTAGTGGTCTAGTCCATCTTATATCTTTATGATTACGGAACACACGAGCTTGGTAATCAGGATAATTTATCCAATTATTTTCCGTAACTCTCCAACCCCACTTTTGAACATCCTCTTGTGTATAACCATCCACAGTATTTACTCTTGGAATCCAAATCAAATCAACATCGTTTATGGTTAATATTTCTTTTAATTGTTGTAAAAGTATTTCGTTTGGATACTCATCCGCGTCTATATGAAAAATGTAATCACCACTACTCTTTTCTATAACAGAGTTTTTTTGAGCTGAAAAATCTTTGTCAAGTTTTCTGTCATAATGTATGACTCTACTATCTATTGAGTATAACTCAACCACATCTTTCACACCAATGTCGTCACCATCAACACAGATTACAACTTCATCTTCTTCGTCTATACTGATAAGAAGTTTTCCTAATAACCTTTCAAGTTCTTCAGCTTCATTGTGAACTGTAATACCATAACTAATTTTCAACAAGTGCCTCCCTAAATTCTTTTGGTAAAACTATCGGTTCTAAGAATACTTGTGAACGTCTAGCTTCATTATAATCATAAGTTCTATACACACTATATCTTTCTATTTGCTGTTTTAACTTATTATATGTGTCTTTTTTTACACCACGATTACCTACGTTTTCAATAACAACTTTATATATTTGGTCATCTCCACTTACAACTTGTATGTTACCAACTTTCTCTAGTAACTGAACTAACATTGGTTTATTTCTAATCATTGGTATGGTTCCTCTGTCCTCTAGTTTCAACCCAACTAGATGAAAAGTCTTACTTCCATCTTTTCTAGTGTATGGTATTCTTGGATTAAACACCAATAGAGTGGTTAAAGTTCCAGTTGGTTTTTTTCCTTTATATCTAAAAGATATAATGTCACCAGCTTTTACTCTACTCCAATTATATATCTGTTTAGGCATTATTTAATTCTTTCAGTTATCCCCATTGCTTTACATGCACCAATAAAATCATGTTTATTAAATACTTGAGCATTATCTACATCTAGTCTCTGACTATAATTATTATAGTTGGCTTGTTCTTCTTTAGGAATTTCAATAACACTTGCATATTTCCAAACATAATCACCTTCGTTACCTTCAGGAAATATTATACCTCTAGGTCCCATGTTAATTACGGCAGGAAACCAAACTATTTCTCTATCAGTATCTTGAAACTGATTATTAATTATTAGTTGTGGTGATTTTTTTAAACTATCCGCTAACTCTAAACTACCAACCGTGTATCTAGAGTCACTCATATATCCACATTTAAAACATAGGTAAGATGAATGTTGTTCTTGAACATCTTCAAAACAATGGTCTGTATCTAAACAAACTGGACACGTTATTACTTTTTCCATATTACACCTTCTTTAACTTTGGTAGTTTAATTCTAGCTGGTTTAGAATCAGTTCCACCTATTTTCTTTAGTTTAGGTAATTGTAAACTAACTTGTTCAGGAAACTGAGGAACGTATTTATCTAATATCTTACCAAACTGAGTAGTCATAGCATCTAAAGAAAAGTTTTTACTATTCTGAGTTGATAACCTTTTAGCATTTGCAGTGTACTTTTTGTGACTACGATATACATTTCTAAGAGTGGTTGATGCTTTTTGATAGTTTACCGTAAACCACTCAGAACCCTCTACAAAAAAATTATCAGGAAAAGAACCTTTTTGTACTTTCGTTAATGAACCATCTAATGGTACAGTATATTTAGAATCTAAAAAGTCTACATGACCACTCCATCGTGGAGCTATTACTGGTTTACCACTAATACTAGCCTCTAATAATGGTCTACCAAATCCCTCACCATGTGTAAAAGTAACGTGAGCTTTTACTTTTGGATGATTATATAACTCATTCATTTCTTCATCTGTAAAGTCACCATGAATTAAATATACAGGTGGACATTTTCCTTTTATTTGAGATTTTATGTCTTTTATTTTATTTAACATATTCTCTCTATCTATTACTGAAAAACTAGCCGAACTTGTTTTCATCACTAGAGCTGGTTGTTTTTTCATATTTTTAAATGTCTCACAAAACACCTTCACCAACATACCAGTATCTTTTCTGTCCTGCCCCAATCTACCTTGTAACCAATGACCTACATACAAGAAACAAAATTCTTCATCTATATTTGCCATCTCATCGACAAACTCTTTTGAAAATTCATTTGTTTGTTTAAATATGTTGGTGTCTGTTCCTTCAAATAAAACTTCAATTGGTTTTTCATTTTTAAGAATACCTTGTTTCTGACCAGTTTTGTCATCTTGAATGTCGAACTGAACTTTGCTTAGTGTATCTTTAACAAAGTTAGCTGGTACAATATTCATGTTCATTCTATTCATACCTTGTATCCACTCTGGTGGACAAGCTGTCGTTTCTAAACCTGCTGTAATACCTATGTTATATTTAGCAATCGGTTGAAATTCTATTGGTATGACAATATGAATATGTAAGTCTGGTTGTTGAGGTAACTCTGGTGTTGATAATATTCTATCAATAATAATCTTATCATTTTCATCATCAACATTCAAAGCGTTCATTGGAGTGTTACCCCATCTAACTGACCATATCTTAACATCATATCTATCTAACTTTATTAAAGACCTAACTATATCTCTACTGTGAGCACCATATCCACTTCTCGTGGCAACCGGTGCTGTAACTAAACATGTTGGTTTACTCATTATAACTCCTAAACTTTATATAAACTGTAACGTTTTCTTGGTTTCCAATTATTAAAACCAGTATCCATGTGGTCGATAAAATTCTTACACATCCATCTAGCACTCATCATAGAATCATCACCTACAACAAACTCATGTCCCTCTAATCCATACTCTTCTCTTTTAGATTGACCTTCATCATACCACTCTTTTATTGCATCACCTGCATCATCCCATCTACATCTATCATCAAAAATATATGGTGTTGGTATTGAACCTTGAAGAGAACGATTGGATGGCCAAATTGGTTTAACCCAATTACCCCAAGTTAAATCAGAATTGTCTTTCCACTTTCTGTCATCGTGAAACGATTTGATTTCATCATAATCTTTATAGGTAACGAACTTATCATTCAACTTAAATCCACATTGGTCTTGTAATCCACCAGTAACATTTACGATAACTGGTGTTCCAGCCATCAATGATTCACAAGTACCCAATCCAAATCCCTCATTAGATGCCATATTAATTGTTACATCTGACATATTGTAAAGATAATTTAATTGTTGTTCTGTTAATTTTTTATCACTAAAGTAAACCTTATAATCTGGTGCCAAGGTTTTAGCAACAACTGGTAAATCTGTACCATTCTCATCACGAGGTTGTGTGTGCATTAATAAACAACATTTATCAGCTTCTTCTTTTGAAAGTTGGTCACAGAAATGTTTGTAAGCCATTATAACATCACCAGGTAATTTACGTCTGATATTTCTATTGTTATAAAACACAATGAACTCTATATTATCATCGGTTAATTGTCTTCTCATAGACTCAACATTTTTGTATTCTTCACCAAACTTATCTACTGGATAAAAATACTTTTCATTTATACCATGTGGTATATAAGTGCAATCCCAATCTGTTCTTGGTTTTCTTTTTGAAACATCTTTAACTATAGAGACTGTCTGTTTACTTATATTCATTATTAAATCACAACTCTCATAAAAGTTTTCATTGTAATGTGGAGCTGGCCAATCATCCCAAATGTTGTAATAGTATATTGGAATATTCTGTCTAATCTCATGTTCCATCTCATACAACCATCCCCAAAATCTAGGATCTGTATAGTGTAGGATTGCATCAGGTTTTTCTCTGTTTAGTAATTCTCTGATTAACTCTGGATTCCCATAACCACTAGTAGGATATATTTTAAGATAAGCATCTTTTATACCTGTATCTTTTCTTACGGAATCATTCATATCTATAATCTTACCCTCATCAGGATGTTTTATGGCACCACCAACTTGAACCCAATCATAATGATGTAATGTTCCTAAAACAAATTCTTTTGACATCACACCAACACCAGATGACATTCTTAAATCATCTGATAATAATAAAATCTTTTTCTTAGCCATTCAAAACCCCTTTAGAACCATTGTCAATACTGAAGTATTTATCTAAAACAGATAGTTTATCATCATACTCAGCAATAATCTCTAACTCTTTTTCTATTGTGTCCATAATATCTGGATGTTCAGCAACACCCACACCATTCTCTAGTAAATTTTCCACATTGATTCTATGTTTTTCAATATGAGCTTGAAAATGTAATTTACTAGCTTTAATTAAATCACTCCTCATAACCTACTCCCACTTGGTTTAAGATTTTTCCATTCATGTATTTGTGTTTTAAATTCGTCATCTAGAAGATACAAGTCCATTGACCTATTGACAAGTTTTTGTAGAGTAAACTCATCAGACAATGAACTATACTTAAACTTTTTATATAAATCTTCTAGTAACTTTACCGATGTTAATTTGTATTTCATACTAAAACCTCTTGTATATACATATATAAATATATACTAATTAATTATTTTTACCAACTTTTTTAACTTCTCAGCATGTCTAATAGTATCCATTGTACCTCTAGACTCAAGACCTTCTGGTATAAAGGCGACTATAATATTTGAATATTCTGCTATCTGTTTGTTTCTTTTAAAATAGTTTGAAACATAATATGGTTTATTATATTCCCCTCTAGGTAATATACAATGCATATTATGATTATAATGTGACGGTGGAAACTCAACATAACTCATATCAAACTCTAAAGCATATTTTTTAGCAAAACCATCAGCACCATCTTTTTGTCCACCGCTTACTATCTCTACTCCATCTCCATACTTTTCTTTTATCTCAAATATTAAATCTTTTATTCTTCTTTTATCGGTATATTTTCTACTACCAACAATACCAATTTTAATCTTCGTAGTCATTCCTTTTTTGTTTTTTTATTTGTTTATCTGATAAACAGAACCTTGCAGTTTCATGAAACTGATTTAGTCCATCAAACAATTGTTCTTTACCATTAAAAATATACTGAAATCTTATTTGTTGTTTATGATTTACATCTTCTAATTTTGTAATATCAAACCACACAAAATCATTTACATGTAATTTATTGTCAACCACTATCTTTGTTTTTATATGTAAATCTTTTTCATACTTAACTAAAAACTTTTGTATAGCATCAGATGTTAAACTACCATCTCTATACCACAAAGTTGTATAGTATTTTATACCATTTCCATGTATCTCACTTAATTTATTTATTATATCTTTTTCATACTCTGTATCAATAAAACTTGACAAATCCATTCTTAAACTTATCTTCATTACTTTACCCCCGCGTCACAATGTTCCGTTTGATTAAATTCACAAAACCTACAATTCTTTTTAGATGGTCTTTTTATATAAGTATGTTCCATATTGTATTCACCATCAATAAAAGATTCTTGTAGGAACTGATTTAGATTATTTATTACCTTGTTAATACTTGGTTTACCATTAGCTGGACTAAATGTCTGAACCCTTCTCTGTGGGAAATCTACCTTCTCATAAAGTTTTCTCTTAACAATAAAATATTCTACATCAATTTTATCTAATGGTATATCGTGTTGTGCACCATAGAATTGTTTATACAATAATAGTTGGTCTGTCTTGTTCTTATCAGCCTTCATGTATTTGTTCCAACCCATAGTGGATGTCTTTATATCAATAATCTTATATCTATCTCTAACTTTATCATATAACAATACGTCTATGTAACCAATGAATTTTATATCGTTTGGTAAATCATAATTTATGGGTGTTTCTATACCAACTAACTCATAACCTTTTTTACTAAAGTAATTCTGTCTTCTTTTCTTAAACCAATCTAAGATGGATAGTCCATGTTTGTAAAACTCTTCCATGTCACTCTGTTCACATATTACCTCACCACCATTCTTTTCCATAGCATTAGTGTAGTTGTATTTCATTCTATGGAGTAACATCTTTTCTAGTGGTAGTGCATCTGCCATCTTTATGGTATCATTGTACATGACCGTAAGATATGTTTGTAATACCTCATGCATCGATGTACCAAATAGAGTATGTATGTTATCTGTAAACTCACTTAGTTTATCTATATAATTTAACTTCCATTTAAAAGGACATACATCCCATTGACTATACTGACTATAACTTATCTTTTTCAATCCATCCACCTACCGTGTTTTCTTAGATGCCATAATCTATGTTTAAATCTTTCCCACAATAAACCAATCAAAGTATCTGACTCATACACTCCAGCTTTACATTCATACTTGTACATTACTTAGCCCACTTTCCTCTAGCTACTACTTGAGCCATAACTCCATAGTTAGATATGTCTGAATAACTATCTACTAAACCTTCACCTTCAAGAGAACCATTATCTCCACGCATCAGTATGGTTTTGATTCGTTCCACCTTATCGTTTATCCTAAACCAAATACCCATAAGAGATAATCTCTTCTCTTCTTCATTTACCAACATCTGACCAACGGCTATATTCTGTGGGCCGTAATCATGTTGTTTATGCAGAAAGAGTTCGTATTGTTCTCTCTGTATCTTTTGGAACTCTGATGTCATCTCAGGATATTTCTTTTCCATATAAGATACAACATCTTTATTTTCTTTAGGTGTTCCTTTGGGTGTATCGTTTATAACCTTCATATATCTCTCCAATTTACATGTAAATATACACAAAAAAATGTATACAAGTCAAGAGTTTTTTTTATAAATTTCCGTCATTGATACTACCAACAACATTAAGTCCTGCATCTTTAATTCTTCTTTCTTCTATTCCCCATTTTCTACCTAACTCACCTAGTTCCATCATACCACCCTCTGTAAGCATTAACATATCTATAGCTTCTTTAGCTTCTTTTCTACTACATTCGTCTCTGTTTCTGACAATATTGATTAACCATTCTGGATAACTCATATCATTTTTCCCCTTTACGTATTTTAACCATTGTTTACCCTTTGGTAAAACATTGGTATATAGTTTATATAACTCTTTTGGTTCTAAGTTATATTTTTGTAATTCATTTACTAAATCTATCCACTCTGGCTTCATGGATAGAAATCTGTTTACCATATAATTTGACCAAGACTTTTTGTCTTCATCAGATATCTCATCCCAATAATTAGGATTCTGAGTTGCTGTTATCTGATTTACGTGGTCGAACAGACTTTTCTTTTTTACCAAAGATTTTTTCCCACTTCTTTTCCCACTCATCTTGAGTTACACCTCTCCGTAATTTATCACCCTTACCAGCACCAGTATCTTTACTCATTACCTTTTGGCATCATTGAGTCTGGTACTTTACCACAATTACCACAACTGAATACTTCAATTGGTATCATTGCCTCTTGACCAGTTGGTGATACGATTGGTGATATTCTTCTTATAAAGTAAGACTTAATAAAAGAATAGTTACCACAATCATCACATTTTATGGATTCGGTGTCTTCAAAATGTATTTCTTTTTTTGGTGGTTTTATTGGTTTCATTGGTTTTGTACTCATTTTATTACTCCTAATAATTCTATTAACATAGCCATAGCATTTATCTCCTTATCTGGTACTTGTCCATCTGACAACTCGTACCTAGCTATAATCAAAATACATTCTGCCACATGACCTTTACCCCAATCATCTACCTTATCATATAATAATCTGAATAGGTCAGCAAAGTCTGTAATCTTATTATCTAATAATAGTTGTCTGATGTCTTTGAAAGCCGTCTTTTTATCTTGTGTCTTTAATATCTTTAACAACTTTAACTTGTAATCATTCTGTATGATACTTGTAGTGTCTAACTTTAGTTTGTTCTTGACAACATTTCGTTGTGCTACATTGATAACTCTACGAATATCAGGATAACCACTATCAATCAAAACTTTTAAGTCTTCCATATTTGACATTACATTTTCTTTTAGTAGGATACCATGAACATGTTTAGCGACTTCTTTCTTTGATGGGGGGATTATCTGAAATGATTGACAACGACTTTGTATCGGGTCTATAATTCTTTCTACAAAGTTACAAGTCAATATGAATCTACAATGTTTAGAGAAAGTCTCCATAAGATTACGAAGAGCAGCTTGTGCATTAGGTGTGATGTAATCACACTCATCTAAAATTATTATCTTATAGTCCTTAAATCCCATAGTGGAAGCAAAGTTCTTGACCTTGTTTCTAACGGTATCCACATTGTTTTCATCAGAAGCATTGATGTAAAGATAATCACATTCAATATTCTTGACTAGTATTTTAGCGAGAGTGGTCTTACCTGTACCAGCCTTACCATATAATAAAAGGTGTGGTAAGTCTCCACTCTCAAGGTAAGCAGATACTTTTTCCTTGAGATGTTCGTTCCCAATGTAAGTATCTAGATTATCAGGCCGATACTTCTCTACCCATAACGTATTACTCAAATTTTCCTCCAAATCCAAATTGGTTCACAAAATGTTTTGTCTTTAGTTTCTTTTGCTTTCTTTAAAGATTCTTCTGAATAGTCATCTGATTTGGCTGTGCCAGCTCCACCACTATTTGGTCGTTTTGCTAATTCCATTCCAATACAACCTTGATATTCTGAATCAGTAAATGTTGATAAGAAATCATTCATAGGATTACAAATCTCTAACCAACCTCTCTCAGTAGACCACTTCGAGTTAGAATAAACATCTGATATGTTCACTAATAAATATCCACCACTTTTTATAGAACACCATAAATTTTTCAAAGTCTTCTGTAGAAAGTTTTCATTCCATTCATCTATCTCTTTATATTTTACCCAACTTTGTGTATCATCGTAACTATATCTCTCCACGTTAAAATAAGGTGGTGATGTGAACACAGTATCAAATTTATCTTTATAACCCATAAAGTCAACATCTTCTGCAGGTTGACATATAAACTCAGATGTTTTATTTGGTTCAAACATTGACCTATGTTTATCATAGAACTCTGATTGCTCTTCGTAGATTGGATGATTTTCTTTTCGAGGATCTATACCCAAATAATATTCTGATGTTTCTCCCGCATAAAAACCAGCCAATCTATCTCCCCATCCTGCACTAAAGTCTAGTACATTCTTACTGTTCAACTTATCATATATAACTTTAGATACGTTTGGTTTAAACTGAGCACATATGTACTTTCTTAAACCTATCATGGTTCTAAGAACATTTCTATTTATCTTATCCATCTTCAATGAGTAAGCTGAACCCATAAGACTAGTCATAAACTTTTCATTCTCCCAAGTTCTCTGAGGACCTGGTGATACTGCACCATCTACTGACCATCGGTTTGCTTGTTGAAAGTAATTACTAGATTGGTTACCAGTATTAATCCTACGAAAGTATTGTTGTTTACCTTCAAATGATAATCCATATCTATACTCTGTACCCTCACGAGCAAACCATTCACCCTCGACTAAAATATCAGTATGTTTCATACCTTTTAACTTTAGATAGTGTCGATGTGCATCTTTCTTAGATATCTCAGCGTAAGGTATTTCATAAGTCATAGCTACTTTAGCAAGACTTTCCTTTACATCTTCCTTATCAAATGTATTCTTGATATGTTCCCACTCTTTCTTATCAATAGAAAGATATGATTCCATATTTAAGAATTTATCAAAATACTCTAAGTACATTAGTCTAAGTCTTGAACTGAAACTAGATAGTAAGTTGATTCATAATCATCTATCTTAAATGATATACGAGATAAACCGTCACCACTAACTTCAAACTTAGCACTTTCACATTCCTTATTAGCTGATAGAACTTCTTTGAAAAGATTAGCGTTAAAAGAAACATTCTCAATATTACTAGACCTAGAAGTTGTTACTGGTATAGTAACTCTATTAGTGTTTACTGAAGAGTATCCAATAACTAATTTAGTATCAGTTCCATCTGTTATCACAGTAAAGTTGTCTGTATCTGATAGAGCTCCTTTACCAGCGATAAACTTATTAATAAATTGTGGTGTAACATCTATTTCTAAATCAAACTCTGGTATTTGTTTCATCTGTGGTGGTTTGTTAATAACAGAAACATCACTCAACATATAATTTACTGATGAATGTGAATCTGAAACCTTTAACGAAATAGACTTACCACCAGCTTTATTAATAGATACATTGATATCATCATCTAAAACTGATAATAACTTTGAGAATTGTTCAGTATTATAAACACCTATCTCACAATCTTCTATCTGTGATTTATCAAGAGATAACTCACCAAGAAGTGTCTTGTCACCTGATATGAATCTAGCTGATAGTTTATCAGATTTACTATTCAAGACCACAGAATTAACTGTTCCGTTTAGATAGTATTTGTTTATAAAACCGACTAATCGTTTTTTATTCATTATAACTCCTTAATTTAATAACCATATATACATATATATAAGTTAGTTTGTTCAAAATCAAAAAAATCTTTCTATAGTTTTTGTAGAATCTGTTGGTTCATCCCAACCCAAAGCTTCATAAAACATCATTATTTTCTTTTCCAAAGCTTGTCTGTAAAGTTTACTTGGATTTATAAAGTCCCTAATGAACTTCATAATCTCAGGTGGATCTTCATATCCTTTGTAAGCTATTACATTTAATCCCAATGGATTATCTTTTAAGTACAACCACTTTACTTTACTACCATTCGTAATCTTTTCATACTTCTTATCTTGTTTATAAAAATGTAACAAGTCATTGTAGGCAATAGAAGCTTTTACATGAACTGGTGCACCTTTCTTGTAACCTGAAAATTGTCCGTTCTTTTTTCCTATGAACTTGTATATGTTCTTAACACCAGTAGGAATAGATATCTTATCTACATCCATTAACCTCATACTATTTTTAAAGTTGATAATAAACTTATCTAGTTTATCCTTTGGAACATCCATCAAAATATCCTCTAACAACTTACTCAACATATCTCTCATAGCAGATGGGAAACTAGAACGAACCGTATCCAATCCCTTAACCATCATTTTATTTACTTTCTTACCATTGTCATTGATAATCTTTAGTCCATATCTCTTCTTTGTCACAAATAATCCACTCTTGGCGATAACCTCTTGTTTAATATCAAATCTATGTTTAGTTATGTTACAGAACTTTTTAGCAAAATAGTCATATCCATTATTTAAATAATCTTGTACTTCACTAGCAATTTTTAATATCTCTTTGGACATCTTATCTTCGTCTTTGATATCAAAGTTAGGATGTCTTTTCTGAACTATGGGTGTTGCGGAATAGAATACAGAATCAGTATCGATATAAATACAATAATCTTTTTGGTCACCAAGTTCTTTGTTGTAAAAGTTATTAGCAATCTTCTTAGTAAACTTAATTAAAGCCTGACCTGTGTATGTAACTGCTTCTGCATTGTCCAAGTCATAAAATCTAAATACTGGTAGTCCTAACACACCATACAAAGAGTTTAATAAAATCTTCTGTAGGTATTGTCTTCTATCAAAGTAATCTGATTTATCTTTGTCTCCTTGTTCATGAAACTTCTTTGATAACTTTCTATACTCAACCCTTTCATCAAACCATTTTCTAAGTAGAGCTGGTAGTAATCCATCTTTATCAGTTCTATACATAACACCATTAGAAGCAACACCAACGTTACGACCATCTAAAAAATTACCTAACTCTTTCTCCGTAAATTTTCCCATCTCTTTACCATTTTGTTCTATAGTATATGTCTTTCTGTTCTTACCACTTATAAACTCCTCTGGTTGCCAACCCACTATCTTTCCTATTTTTGTCTCTGGTGAGATGTTTAACGACATAATACAAGATGGATACATAGATGTAATATCTAAATCATAAACCCAATTATGTTTACCCTTCTGTGGATCTTGAACATAAGCACCAACGAACTTGTCATTTGAAAAAACCTTTGGTCTTTTAGGTTTATTAGGAGCCACAATACCTTGTTTCTTTAGATATACCAATATAGCACCCTCAAGGTATCTAGAACTCATAAACACATCTTCATATGAACAATGACCTAGATGTGCTATACCACGAGCAATTTCTATGAAGTCTAGCTTATCGTCTATCTTCTTTACTAATTTTACGTCTTGAATGTTATACTGAACAAACTTTTCTAAATCGTTTTCGTATAGGTCATTGAGTGTTCCCTCATACTCTACCTTCTTTTCACCAACCTCTAGTTCACCAATTGCATCTAATCTATATGAGACTTTCTGTGAGAATGTGAATAGTTTATATAGTGGTAGATAATCTAAGATACTAACTCCAGCTATGATATACCTCTTCTTAAAATCTGACCATTGTATATTCCCTATTGGTGACAACAAGTCAGCTACGTTTTTACCAACAACATGAACCGCTCTGTTATATAAATAAGGAACATCGAAGAACTCCACATTCCAACCTGTTAGTATAGTTGGTTTTATTTCTAAATACTTTTTAAAAAATCCGTTTAGTAAATCATACTCATCTTTGAACGAAATAATTGTTTCATCACCACTAGTCTTTTTTGAAGACTCCCCTAAGTTTAATTTGTCTGTAACATCCAATACATAACAAAAGTATTCATCTGTGCGAGGATCGTTAAATCCTATTGATGTTATTGTATTTTTAGCCTTTTTTATATCAGGAAAACCATCCGTAACCTCTACCTCGATATCAAATATCATAACCTTATGACCAACAGAAACCTCATCAGAATCTGTGTAGTTATCTACTAAAACTCTTATTTCAGGATTGACATCGGATTCAAATAAATCTTTTTGTTCTTTTTCCCATTGTGTAATTCTTTTTAACCTATCTCCATATAAAGATAGATATGTTCCAGCCACACTCTTAGTGTAAGCATACTTTTTATATCTGAATGTTTGATGACCGAACTTGTCATCCCAAACATGCATTGTATTTAATCTTCTGTCGTAAAATATATTTTGGTACATTTAGATTGTAAAATCCCCATTTTCGATATGTAAATATAACAACAAAACACAATATGTGTCAAGTTTTTTTTTTTTTGGAAAAAATGGGGGGAATAATCCCCCCAAATTTTACCTTTTAGAAATTGACAGATAGTCCTACATTGAAACTTCTTGGTGTACCCAAAAAGACTTCAGCGTTATGAGCAGCGTGAACTTTGTCACCATACCCATTGTATTTACTATTGTCAACAGCGTCTTGGATGTAAACATCATCAAGAACATTAAATATATGACCACTAAGTGTCACATCTAAACCAGCGACTTCTGGTAGTTTGTAAGATAGATGTAAGTCTAACTTACCATAAGATGGAGTCTTCCATACTTGTGCTCTGTCAGCATCACCATCAACCTCACGAGAATCAGGACTCCAATCTGAATAGTGNTTATCATACCATCTATAAAGACCTTGTACACTCAACCCATCGATAGGTTTAATGGTTAATCCACCGACATAAGCAGTCTGTGGCATGTCTCCGACTTTAAGGTTATTAAGAGCGTATTCATACTCTGTAGAAGTTTGTCCAATTACTTGGTTTTCTTCGTTGTATTCTAGCTCTGTGTAATCACCTTTAGCATCCCCATCAAAGTACCAATCACCAATACTAACAGCGACATCTAAGTCAACTAATTCATGTAGAGCGACTTTAGACTCAATCTCTACACCTGAGTGTGATTGATTTACACCTGTAAGATAGATGATATCAGTATCACCTGATGAACCTTGACCTGTTGATA
>FUFK010038241.1_pt1 | contig 28439 bp, 31 predicted proteins | sample 1021851 | NCBI WGS metagenome assembly FUFK01 (sample SAMEA51879418, study PRJEB19060) | metagenome
TTAGGAGAGGGATCTAGAAATTTTGGTCACTTAGCTTATAGAGTTAAAAATATATACGAAATATGTCAAAGACTAATGGATATGGGTTATACAATTAATAGACCACCTAGAGATGGTCATATGGCATTTGTGAAATCACCAGATAAAATATCAATTGAAATACTTCAGGAGGGAAATCTTCCTCCTAAAGAGCCCTGGTCATCAATGGAAAATACTGGAACTTGGTAATATTAGAAATACTTTATATATTTTTCGTTAATATTTAAAATTTCTAAATCGACTAATCCACCTATTACTAATTGAATAGCAACCAATAATATAAAGCCTAAACCTATATAAGCTATCCATAGATGTTTTTGTATATAATTTGCTAAATAAGTAGCTAAAGCTCCAGTAAGAACTACTGATAATACTAAGCCAAAAATCATAAAACCAAAATTACCTTTGGCTGCACCCACAACTCCAATAACGTTATCAAAACTAATTGTAATATCTGCAAATAAAACCTTGTAAATACTTTTGATAAATGAAGGCTCCATAGATTTCTTTTTAGGAGACTTTATTTTTTGAATTTCAAATAAATCTTTTCTTAAGTCGTTAACAATCCAAATTAAAAGTAATCCTCCAAGAATTTTAATGAAGTAAAATTTAAATAAATATGTTGCAAATATTGCAAATATAACTTTGAAAACTAATGCTCCAACTACTCCCCAAAATATTATTTTTTTTCTATTTTTTGGGACAAAATTGGCTGCAATCAATCCTATTATTATTGCATTATCTGCCGCAAGAATAATATCTATAAATATAATTTGCAGTAAAATTATGGATTGTTCAATCAAGGTATTTTTATATTAATATATTTACAAAAAAATTCAATGTGACGTATTTAATTATTTAAATTTAAAAATTATAATAATTTATAACGTGCATTTAATATCAATATAGGTTAATTTTTTTTATGAAATTAAAGGCAGTTTATATTTTAATTTTCTTTATTATCTTAAATTACTCAAATTTTCTAAATGCTAAAGAAAAAAATTGTTTTTATTGTAAAAAATATAAGTATTTAAAAGATTGGCCAGTAGATAAACGACCCAAACCTTTTATATATGAAAAAATAGAGTATCCAAAAGATATGTTTAGCAAAATGACAATAAATAATTCGAAATTTATAAAAAAAAGAGCCAGTGAGATAGTTAATATAAGATTTGTTAAAGCTAAAGGAAGTTTAAAAAAATACCAACATTTAATGATTAGAGATGCTGCTTATTTTGAAGCAATGTTCAATGAGACTCTTCTTGATAAACGAGCAACAGTTGAAAGTTTAGAAAATTTAAAAAAAGCTAGAGATGCGTTAAGACAAAGTCTTAAAATATCTCCAAATACTAGTTCGTCAGAGGCTGTATATAAATTTTGGGCTACAGGAAAGTTAATGACTAAAATTTATAAAAAAAATAGAAAGAATAAAAAAAAGAAAAAAATACTTGAAGATAAAGAAGTTAAAAAAAGAGTAAAAATTTTAGAAGATTTAAAAAAACAAATCCAAACTACCAGAATTAATGCTCAAAAAGCAGCAATGATTGAGGCTGAAAAATCAATAAATGCGAAAAAATAAATTTAAACTGTTAATTATAATTCTAACTTTTGCTTTATTTAATAAATCTTATTCAGAGAACTATATAGAAAATATATCTGAAATCTCAAAGCTTGCTGAAAACACTGTTAATGCAGCAACTAAACAAATTAGTAGCGATACTGACAAAGTTCTTAAAAATCTAGAGACAAAAATTGAGGATATTTCATCTAATGTAGAGTTAGTTAATGACTCTGAAATTAAGGTAAATGTTAATGTTTCTGAAATTGACGAAAGTTTGCTTACTAGTAATGCTGTTGCTCAAACTTTAGGAACTTCAATAAATGAAGCTAAAAATGCTATCGAGTTTGCAAAAGTTTCTTTGGAGAATGGTAACTTATCTGCAGCTATTCAGTCTCTTAATCTTGTTGAAAGCATAGCTGATTTAGCAATTAATAGTATTCCGTCAAAGAATTCAATAAGCACAAAAGATATTAATATAACAAATGAATTTTCAAATAATGAAATTTCAGCTTTAGCAAGTATTGCTGGTCAAATGGCTGTAAAAAAAGTTTTAGAAGTTCAAAAAATAGCAGGCCAAATTAATGTAGTTGAAAAAGCTGGTCTGGATACAAGTTTAATGATGAAAAATTTAGACGAAGATGGAGTTGGTATTGGGTCAACAATAACCAGTTTAGATATGGTTGGCGCTATAAGCATTGAAAATATTACTGGCGGACAAAAATTCGAAGTTGAAAACTTTAATTCAAGCACTTTTTCATCAATGGATGTTGTTGAAATTGGGATGAATCCTACAATGATGCAAGGTGCGCTGGATTCTTTACCTGTAGGATCGGCAACTAAAGCTTTGGAGACATTATCAAATAGTCCAGAAAAGTTATCTTTAGATATAGATAGCTCCTTAATAACAAGTGAAGCCATAGCAGAAACTATTTTTATTACATCAAAATCAATTGCTAATACTATGACAAAAAAAGGATTTAGTGAAAATACATTGGTTGATTTAAACAATGATCTTGATTTAGATGGAATTAATAGTTTAATTGATAATAATGAAACCTCTAATACTTTAAAAAATTTATCAGAAGTTATTCAAAATTCTGGAATTGAAAATGTAAGCAAAAATGTAGAATTAGCATTTAGTAATAACAAATTAGGAATTACAGAGGCAATATCAAAAAGTGCTGAAAAAATAAGTACTGCTTTAAGCAAAAAATCAAAAAAAAATAAAAAGGAGGAAAATAATAATATTATCCAAAATGTTGAGTTGCCAGAAAATCTAAGTGATACAAGTGTTATAGTTGGTGCGGCAGTATTATCTAAACCCAATCTATCTTCAGGAGTTCAAGGAATTGTGGCTCCTCCCGATGGTCTTAAATCAAATAGTTTAATATCTGATGATGACATAGAAATTACGGAAAATCTTGCAGAGATAGATCAAACATTAATTACCAGTAATGCTGTGGCTGATACTCTAGGAGCAATGACAAAATTAAAAGATAGTGAATTGGATGAACTTGGAATAGAAAAGCTAATCACAAGTACCGGATTAACACCTGGCATGGTTGCAAGCTTAGGTTCGGCGGGTATAGTTGGATTAGATATTATTGATGTTATGGCAAATAATGTTGCAGGAATGGGAAGCTCAAGTATAAAAAAAATTAACAGATCAATTATTGATGGTAACTTAAATAATAATGCTGTGGCTGATTTAGTTCTTTCAGGAAGCATAAATCAAGGAACACTTGCTATGGTAGGAGAAAGTGGAGTGAAAAATCTTAGTACGGCCATGGGTATTAATAATGAAAATAATTCACTTGTAAGTTTAAGTGGAGGATTAGTTGGATCTGGTGTTTTAGAAAATATACAAAATATAAATCCAGAAATAGTTAAAAGTCTTGGTATTGACTCTGAAATTATTACTACGAATGCGATTGCTGAGACCCTAATTGGTGTAGATTTGGTAAAAATGTCATCTGCTTTATCCAATGGTATGAATTTGACAGATGCCTTGAATTCATCATCATTAATTGAAATTAGTAATGTAGAAAACAATTTATCTAACATGGCTCTTTCACAAACAATGTCTTCGGGTCAATTAATTGAAGATGGTGATATAAAAGTTACAAAAGATATCTCTGGTATTGATCCAAGTTTAATAACTAGTAATGCAATGGCTGAAACTTTGGGTGAGGCTGCAGAAAATATGAAAGATGCATTGGATTCAAATGCACCAACAAATCAGCCTGGTTATAACGCGATTGACCCAAATACTGGTAATGCACCGAGGCCTCCAGATTAAAGTTTTATTACATTTTATGATCTTAATTTTCTATTGATTTAGTAAGTAATAGATATTTAAATGTATCTTTTAAAAAGGAGGTTATATGAAATTACTTAAACTATTTCTCTCAACTATTTTATCTATTGCATTATTTGCTAATATTTCTTTTGCAGAAAAGTGGGACATGGCTTTAGCTTATGGTGCTAGCAACTTCCATTCTGCTAATGCAGCTGAATTTGCTAAAAATGTTTCAGAAAAAAGTGGTGGGAAATTAACAATAGTAACACACCCTGGTGGATCTCTATTTAAAGGTGGAGAGATATTTAGGGCTGTTAGAACTGGACAAGCTCAAATTGGTGAGAGATTTATGTCNGCNNTAGGNAAAGNNGANCCTATTCTTGAAATCGACTCACAACCTTTTTTAGCAACATCATATGATGATGCTATGAAATTATATCAAGCATCAAAGCCAGCAATNATTGAAAGTTTAAATCAAAAGGGATTAGTATTTTTATATGCTGTTCCATGGCCTGCACAAGGACTATATAGTAAAAATGAAATCAATAGTGTTTCAGATTTAGAAGGTTTAAAATTTAGAGCTTACAACTCTGCAACAATAAGAATTGCAGAACTTACAGGTATGGCTCCAACAAAAATTGAGGCAGCTGAAATTAGTCAAGCATTTTCAACTGGTGCAGTTGAAAGTATGATTACATCNCCAACAACTGGTAAAAATAGNAAAATATGGGAGAACGGTGTTAAATATTTCTANGACATCGCTGCTTGGTTCCCAAAAAATATGGTTGTTGCACATAGAGGATCTTGGAATAAACTAGATGCTGATACTCAAATGCTAATTAAAAGAGAAGCTACTGCTGCAGAAGAAAAAGGTTGGATGCTTTCTAGAGTTGGAAATATAGAAGATAAAAAAGCTCTAGCCGCTGCAGGAATGGTGGTAGGCAAAGTAAATGCTGATTTAGAAAAACATTTCCAAAAAGTTGGAAAAAAAATGGCAAAGGAATGGAAGAAAAAAGCTGGCAAAACAGGAGCTAGCGTACTTGCTGCTTACAAATAAAATTAATATAATGAGAAAGGCCGTTTAAAAAACGGCCTTTTTTATGTTACAAAAAATTAATAAATCTTTAAATAATCTTTATAATTTCTCAGGATATATCGCTGCGTTTTTTTTAATCTTAATAGCAGCTTTTATTTTAACTGGAATTGCCTCAAGAATGTTTGGTTTTTATATAAGAGGTTTAGCTGAATATTCTGGTTACTGTATGGCCGCTTCATCATTTTTTGCACTTTCATACACTTTTGTAAATGGAGGTCATATAAGGATCACGTTATTTTTAGAAAAAGCCANTGATCTAAGAAAAAAATTTCTAGAAATTTGGAGTTTAATCATTGCATCTATTTTTTCAGGATATATGGCCTTTTATTTTCTGAAAATGTTAAAGATATCTTATGAGTTTCAAGAAAGAAGTGAAGGAGCTGATGAAATTTTAATCTGGATACCTCAATCAAGTGTAGCAATTGGTGCATTGTTATTTTTTATATGTGTCTTTCATCAATTAATTTTAAGAATAGTTAACAAGCATGATTGAAATTTTATTAGCATTTTTTTTTATTAGTGTTTTACTATTTTTTTTAGGATCTGGGATATGGGTAGCCATCAGTATGGTTGGGGTATCTTCAATAGGTATGATTTTGTTTACTTCTAGACCAGTAGGAGATGCGATGGCTACAACTATATGGGGAGCTTCATCATCGTGGACACTAACAGCATTACCATTATTTGTGTGGATGGGTGAAATTCTTTTTAGAACTAAATTATCAGAAAATTTATTTGAGGGATTGGCACCCTGGCTTCAGAAGTTACCAGGAGGTTTGATACACGTTAATGTTGTTGGTTGTGCCTTGTTTGCTGCTATTTCAGGATCATCTGCTGCAACAGTTGCTACAGTTGGAAAAATGTCAATTCCAGAGCTAAGAAAAAGAAAATATCCTGAAAAAATTTTACTTGGAAGCTTGGCAGGTTCAGGAACTTTAGGTCTTTTAATTCCACCTTCAATAATTTTAATTATTTATGGTGTAACTGTTCAAGAATCAATTGCAAAACTTTTTATAGCTGGAATAATTCCAGGGATAATGATTGCTCTAATCTTTATGGGCTATGTAATTGTTTGGTCTTTATTAAATAAAAATAAAATGCCAACTAATTATGAAAATTATTCATTTTTAAATAAACTAGGTAAATCCAAACAATTAATTCCAGTTATTTTATTAATACTTGGTGTGATAGGTTCAATCTATACTGGTATAGCAACAGCAACTGAGGCTGCATCTTTAGGTGTTGTTGGAGCTTTAATTCTCTCTTATTTTCAAAAGAGTTTAACTTTAAAAACATTTAAAGACTCATTGCTTGGAGCAACTAAAACTTCATGTATGATTGCATTTATTTTAGCTGGAGCAACTTTCTTGTCACTTGCTATGGGATTTACAGGTTTGCCCAGAAATCTCGCATTGTGGATACAGAATATGGAGTTATCACCGTATGTATTAATATTTGTATTAATGATTTTTTACATAATTCTAGGGATGTTTCTTGATGGAATTTCTGCAGTTGTTCTTACAATGGCAATAATTGAGCCAATGATAAGGCAGGCAGGCTTCGATATGATTTGGTTTGGAATATTTTTAGTTATTGTTGTAGAAATGGCTCAAATTACACCACCTGTTGGTTTTAATCTATTTGTTCTCCAAGGAATGGCAAACAAAGATATGGGGTTCATAGCTAAGAGTGCCTTTCCATTATTTTTATTAATGATTTTTGCAGTTATATTGATTGTGCTATTCCCGCAAATCGCTTTATGGATGCCCGAACAAATGATTCAAAATATCAATTAGTATTTTGATTTTTTTGTTCCTTCAATAATTTCTTTTAACTCTTGATACTCTTCACAATTACAGCTTTTCAAAATTTCCAATCTTTCTTTTGCTAAATCAATTCTGTTGGTTACAACATATAATTCACCTAAGTATTCATTTATACCAACATGCTTTGGATCGACTTGCAAACCTAACAAATAATATTTTTCTCCTGCTTCAAAGTCCCCAAGTTTTCTAGTTGTAAAACCTAGGTAGTTTAGTGTATCAGCTTGTAAGGGATTTTCTTTGTCGAGTTTTAGTAAAATTTTTTGAGCTTTTTCGTATCTTTTTAATGCTTTATCCATTTTATTTTTGGATTCATATTTTTTAGCAGCTTCAATTATTTTTACAGCATTTTTATAGCTCGGTTTTTTATCTGATGAACTTGTTCCAGCAGCAAAAGTTTCAACAGTTAAAAAAAGGAATATGAGAAGAGTAAATAGTTTTTTAATCATAATTATATAAACTTTTTCATTTTATTAAGAGGCTTTAATTCCAAATTATTCTTTATCAAGTTTTCTCTTACCTGTTTTGCAGTTGAAAGAGAACTTGCGTTATCTCCATGTATGCAAATTGAATCGATTTCACAAGGTATTTGTTTTCCACTGTGACAATTAAGGGTTTGGTTTTTTACCATATTGAATACATGTTCTTTAGCTAGCTCAGGATCGGTTATTAGGGCATGATCCTTACTTCTTGATACAAGCGTTCCATCGTCTTCATAATTTCTATCTGCAAAAATTTCACATGCAATTTTCATATTTAATTTTTTAGCTGCAATTTCCATTTTTGAACCTGTTGGTACTAAATAAATTATATCTTTATCAATACTATAAATAGTTTTTGCTAAAATTGTTGCTAGTTCAAGGTCTTCACAAGCCATATTATTCAAGGCTCCATGTGGTTTAATATGAGAAACCTTTTCATCTAATTTAATGGCAATATTTTGTAAAATTTCATATTGATCTACTAAAAGCTTAGAAATCTCATCAGCACCAAGATTAATTCGTTTTCTTCCGAAGTTCTCTGGATCATTGAAAGATGGATGTGCGCCAATACTTACGTTATTTTGCTTTGAAATCTCTACAACTTCTCTCATAGTTTCCTCATCTCCAGCATGGTACCCACAAGCCACATTTGCAGAGTTTACTATTTTGAGTAAATCGGGATCATTATCATTTGAATGATGCTTTGATTTTTCACCTAAATCACAATTTAAATTAATTTCCATACTTTAAAGCTTAAAGTATAACATGACATGATTAAAAATATATCAAATCTTGGTGACGCAGCATTGTACTGTGACTTTGGTACTGAGGTAAATAAAGAAATAAACAGAAATGTTATAAATTATTTTAATAATTTAAGAGATAGTAATTTTTTAGGTATTACAAATATTACACCAAGTTATAATAAACTAGTAATTAGTTTCGATTTAAAACTCACGAGTTATGCTAAATTAAAAAAACAAGTTGAAAATTTAGAGTTAAAAAAAAATAATAGTTCAAAAAATAATCTAATTAAAATCCCAGTTTGTTGTGCAGAGGAATTTGCACTAGATATAAAACGTTTACAAAAATTATTAAAAATAAATGAAGCAAAAATTTATGAAACATTCTTTTCAAAAAATTATTATTGTTATATGACAGGTTTTATTGCGGGAATGCCATTCTTAGGAGATATGGATAAATCTCTTTTTGCAAAGCGTTTAGAAACACCAAGAGTTAAAGTCCCAAAAAATTCTATAGGTATAACAGAGCAATTTTGTAATATTTATACTTTTGAAAGTCCAGGTGGTTGGAATATAATTGGCAAAACACCAGTTGATATTTTTGATAATAAAAAAAATACTGAACCAAATCTAATTAATCCAGGTGATACAATATCATTTTACCCAATTTCTAAACTAGAGTATGAAAAAAAATATGAATAAAAACTATTTTGAGGTATTACGACCAGGTATCAATTCTACATTTCAAGACAATGGTAGAAATAATTTTTATCATATAGGCATACCTTTTAGTGGAGCAATGGATAATAGGAATTTTTTATTAGCAAATACCATTTCAAATAATAGAATAAATAATCCGGTCCTAGAATTTGCATATCAAGGTCCAAAATTGAAATATATAGGAGAAAATATCTCCATCAATGTTACTGGAGATGTTAATTTTAAAATTATAAGAAAAAACAAAAATTTAAAGTTTAGTTGTTACGAAAATATTGTTTTAGAAAATAATGATTGCTTAGATATACTGTCTACCAATCGTTCGGTATATGGTTATTTATCTATTGGAGGCACATTTAAGGTAGATTATTATTTAAATAGTTGTTCTACAAATACTAAGGCTAAAATTGGCGCAAATAGTGGGGAAAAACTTGAGACAGGACAAATAATTCAATTAAAAAATATAAAAAAAATCCTGCCAAAAAATAAAATAGAATACCTAAATTCTAAAATTGAAAATATTAGAATAATAAAAGGACCCCATTTTGATTATTTTTCAAAGGATGCAATAGATTCATTTTTTAGTAATGAATTTAATGTAACTAAATTAAGTGACCGTATGGGAATAAGACTTAAAGGACCTAAGATTAATAACATTAAAAATACAAATATAAAGTCAGAAGGATTAGTGAAAGGTGTTATCCAAATCACTGCAGATGGAGATCCAATAATTATGCTATCTGATCATGGAACTATAGGAGGTTACCCTAAGATTGGAGTTGTAATAAGTGCTGATTATGACAAACTAGTGCAAATACCTCCAGGATCAAAAATTAAATTTAAAGAAATTAATTTAAAAGATGCAGAAACTATTTTTAAGTTGTATGAGATGGAAACTCAAAATTTGATTTCCAATATTAAATGAATTTTATTTCAAAGATACCAGGTCCATTATTAATCTTTTTTGGCGCATTTTGTCTTAGTTTTGGTGGGTTGATTGTTAAATCATTTGAAGGATCAACTTTATGGCAAATCTTATTTTGGAGACAGATTTTTTTTATAATTGTTGTAACTATTTTTTTAATTATAACTTACAAAGGAGAGGTATTTAAAAAAATTTATGTATCAGGAATTCCCGGTTTAATTGGTGGAATTATATTGGGCATTGGATTTAGCAGTTATGTTTATGCTATGTATAATACTACTGTTGCAAATACAAATTTCATAATACAAACACAAACAATTTTCTTAGCGATATTTGGATATTTTTTTTTAAAAGAAAAAATTTCAAAAATTACTTTAGCTTCTATTATTTTAGCAATTTCTGGATTAATTTTAATGCTAGGAAATACTCTATCAAGTGGACAAATGTCTGGAAATATTGTTGCCTTTGTTATGCCAATTACGTTTGCAACTCTAATTTTAATTGTAAGAAGATATCCTCATGTCGATATGGTACCCCTACAATTAGTTGCAGGAATAGTTGCAATGATAATAGGTTTTTTAGCTTCAACAAAAATTTCTATATCTATAAATGATATGTTTTTGGCATTTTTGTCTGGGACATTTCAAATAGGACTTGGCTTTATTTTAATAACAATTGGTGCGAGAAAAACTCTATCAGCTATGGTTGGCATAATAATGCTTACAGAGGCAATACTTGGACCTCTTTGGGCTTGGCTATTTGTAAATGAAAACCCTTCATTCTATGTATTAATAGGAGGAAGCATTATAATTTTTGCAGTTTTTCTACAATTTGTCTCATCCTTTACAAAAGAAAATAAATATAATCCTCAATAATGAAATTGGCTATTATAGGCTCTGGCATATCAGGTCTAAGTGCAGCGTATAGTTTATCTAAAAAATATAAAGTAGATTTATATGAGAAAGAAGACCATTTTGGAGGTCATTCTCATACTATTGATGTTAATGTTGGAGATAATATAGTCCCTGTTGATATAGGCTTTATTGTATTTAATAAAAAAACCTATCCAAATTTAATAAATTTTTTTCAAGAAAATGATATTGCTATCGAAAAAAGCAATATGTCGTTCTCAGTATCTGTAAGAGACTCAAATATAGAATATTGTGGAAAAGGTCTTTCAGGAATTTTTAGCAATAAATCAAACTTGTTAAATATAAAATTTTTGAAGATGTTTTTTACTATAATCAGTTTTTATAAACAAAGTGAAAATCAAGATCCAATTAACGAAAATATTACTTTAGGCAGCTATTTAGACAATTTAAAATTATCAGAGTATTTTATCAAATTCCATATTATACCTATGGTATCAGCTATCTGGTCAATGCCCCCTTACGAGGCAAAACAAATGCCATTGAAATTTTTTTTTAAATTTTTTCAAAATCATGGATTATTCAAATTAAAAGATCGACCGCAATGGTTCACAGTTTCCAAAAGAAGTAGAACATATGTAGATAAAATTCTAAGTAAAATCAGTGGCGAATATTATAAAAATTACAATATTAATAAAATTAAAAGAATTGGATCAGGAGTTCAGGTTTATTATGGAGATAAAAATGAATATTTTACTTACGATAAAGTCGTATTGGCCACTCATGCTAATCAAGCTCTTTCTTTAATTGAAAATCCTGAAGAAATAGAAAATAAGATCCTAAGTAATTTTAAATATAAAACAAATGAGGCTATAGTCCATGAGGATATAAGTTATATGCCAAATAATAAAAGTGCTTGGTGTTCGTGGAATTCCTCGATCGAGTCTGAGAATAGTGAAAAAAATTCAATTACTTATTGGTTAAATTTATTACAAAATTTGAATATAAATAAAAATATTTTTTTAACATTAAATCCTTATTTAGAGATACCCGAAGATAAAATAATCCGAAAAGTTATATTTACTCACCCTTACTTTGATCAAAATGCAATCAATAGCCAGAAAGATCTTCACCTAATTCAAAATAAAAATAATATTTTATTTTGTGGTAGTTATTTTGGATATGGATTTCATGAAGATGGTATAAAATCATCAATAGATATGATTAAGTATATAAATGCTTAAAAACTCGAAGATATACGTAGGAAAAGTAATACACAGACGATTTAAACCTAAAAATCATTATTTCAAATATAGGGTTTTTTCATTATTGATAGATTTAGATGATTTAAATGAAATTGATAATAAAATTAAATTATTTTCATATAATAAATTTAATATCATTAGTTTTTTTGACAAAGACCATGGGGATAGAGATGGCACCTCTTTAAAAAACTGGGTAAAAAAAAAACTAGAAAATATGGGTATTGATAATAAAGAGGTTAAAATCAAATTATTCTGTTATCCTAGAATATTAGGTTACGTATTTAATCCTCTAAGTGTTTTCTTTATATATGATAAGTACGATAAGGTAATCTCTTTATTTTATGAGGTTAAAAATACATTTGGTGAACAACACACATACATTTTCAAAGCTGAAGATAGTGAAACTTTAAGAAATAGTTGTGTAAAAAAATTTCATGTATCGCCCTTCATAGATATGGAGTGTAATTACAAATTTAGAGTAAATAAGCCCTCAGACAAAATATCAGTTATAATTGACCAATCTGATAATGATGGTAAACTTTTATTCGCGTCTCAAGACGGTACTGCAAAAGAATTTAGTAATAAAAATCTATTCGTTTCCTATATTTTTCACCCCTTGATGACATTTAAAGTTATTGTCGCAATCCACTATGAGGCATTTAAACTATGGTTAAAAGGAATAAAGTTTATTAAAAAAAAAATAAATATTAAAAATAATAGTTCGGTAGAAAAAAGTGAATTTGAATAAATTATCAGACAAAATTGTCTTTAACTCACTAAAATTTATTAAACATGGAAATTTAAAAATAACAAACCATGATGGAAAAGAATATATCTTCGGAAATAGTAATGAAAGATTAAATGCTGATCTAAAAATAAATAAACCAGGGTTAACTTTTAAAATTATCAAAAATGGAAGTGTAGGTCTGGCAGAAGCATATATGGATAATTATTTTGAGACAAATAATTTAACTAATCTTATAGAGCTAGCGGCAAAAAATATAAAAATAGTTCATAAATTTTCTGGCTCTTTCGATCTTTCAATATTTAATAAAATCAAAGGTTTGTTTATTAAAAATAATAAATCTAGGAGTAAAGAAAACATTAGAAAGCATTACGATTTAGGGAATGAATTTTTCTCATTATGGCTTGATAAAACCCTAACTTATTCAAGTGCAATTTTTGACGATAGTAATGATTTGGAAAAAGCTCAGTTAAATAAATATAAAAAACTCTCGAGTCTTGTTAAGCCTAAATCAGGCGATAAGATGCTTGAGATTGGTTGTGGGTGGGGTGGATTTGCAGAATACATTGGAAAAAATTATGACATAAAATTAGATTGTATAACAATCTCCAAAAAACAATATGAATATTCAAAAGAAAGAATTCACAAAGAAGGTTTGAATGAGAAAATAAATGTACAAATGTTAGATTTTAGAGATGTTAAAAATAATTATAATTCAATAGCTTCTATAGAAATGATAGAAGCAGTAGGGCAAAGTTATTTAAAAAACTATTTTAATACTATTAAAGAAAACTTAGTCGATGGAGGAACAGCAGCTATACAATCAATTACTATAGATGACTCCATCTATGATAGATATAAAAGTAAAACTGATTTTATCCAAAAATATATTTTTCCTGGTGGTTTTTTACCTAGTAAAAATGAGTTAGTAAATCTAGCAAACAAATCTGGACTTAAATTTGAGAATTGCACTTCTTATGGCGATCATTACTCAAATACACTAAATATTTGGAGAGAAGAGTTCTTAGAAAAATGGGAACAAATTTCATCCCAAGGCTTTGACAATACTTTTAAAAGAATGTGGAATTTTTATTTATCTTATTGTGAAGCAGGTTTTAAATCTAAAAATATAGACTTAATCCAATTTGCTCTTCAAAAATAAATAATACTATGAAAATAAAATATTTATTATTGATAATAATCTCAGTATTGATTACAAGTTGTTCATCAAACCAAGCAATGAAACCAGAAGATTTCAAAAACCAAAAACCTAGATTAATAATAGAAGAGTATTTATCTGGAAATGTAAAAGCATGGGGAATTTTACAAAATAGATCAGGTAAAGTGATAAGACAATTTTCTGCAGACCTAGATGGAAAGTGGGATGGAAAACAATTGATACTTGACGAAAAATTTGTTTGGAACGATGGAGAAATTCAAAATAGACAATGGAGAATTAATAAAATCGATGAACACAACTATGAGGGCACTGCTGGAGATGTAGTTGGAACTGCAAAAGGTTTTTCTTATGGTCCTGCATTTAAGTTTGAATATGTACTGCTAGTTCCTGTCAAAGGAAGAGAAATGAAAATAACTTTTGATGATTGGATCTTTATGCAAGATGAAAGAGTAGCAATTAATAGAGCAACAATGACTAAGTTTGGCATAAAAGTTGCCGAATTGACTGTGATGTTTGTAAAAGATTAAATTTACTTTTTTTGGAGTTTAGTTAGCTTACCAACAAGATAAAAATAAAGTCTATCAGGAATTATTTTCAAAAACTTTAATATTAAAGTTAATTGTTTTGGAAAGTGAATTTCAAAACTCTTTTTATTAATTAATCCATCATAAATTTGATTAGCAGAATATTCCGGTGTTTTAAGAAAAGGCATTTTAAAATTATTTTTATCTGTCATTGGAGTTTTAATAAATCCAGGTGAAACAAGGCAAACTCTTACTCCATATCTTCCAAAATCAAAATAAAGACTCTCTGCAAGATTGTTTAAAGCTGCTTTAGAAGGACCGTAACCAGTTGAATTTGGTAGACCTTTATATCCAGCAATAGAAGAAACTATTGTAATTATACCATCTTTTTTATTTCTAAAATGATCTTCAACTGATTTGATACAATTTAGAGTTCCAAAAAAATTAACTTTAAAAACTTTTTCAATTTGTTCTACATCAATCTCTCGTTCCTTTTTAGGATCCCAAGTACCAGTAGAAAAAAAACAAATATCTAAATCTCCAAAGTCTTTTTTTATAGCTTTAGTGATATCAAAACATTTTTCTTTATCATTTACATCTAAAGGATAAGCTTTAATATTTGGATAGTTATCCTCTACCTCTTTTAGAATATTTTCTCTTCTTCCGGATATGGCTACATTCCAACCTTGATTTGCAAACTCAATTGCAACTGCTTTTCCTATACCAGTTCCGCCACCGGTTATCCAAATTACTTTTTTCATCTATTTTTCATTATTTTATTACATAAATTTCTGTCGACATGCGACAAGAATTGAATAGTATTAATTATATTGAGAACTATATCAATAGTATGTTCAAAATTATAATCGTATATGAGCTAATTTTCGTCGCGTTTTGGAATGTTCTTTATTATTCCAACTCAGGAATAGAGAATTGGTTCCAAGAAAAAATTTTAACTGCCATCTTTGTGTTTCTATCTACAATGGCTTTAGGATTAACTTTAATTTATGTAATTTACTATAGTTTAAAGATTACTGGGCTATCAAAAATTTTAAAATCTCTTAAGGATCCTAGAAAAAGCAAGACGCAGTAATTAATTATTCGAAGCACACCTTTTTGAACAATATTTAACTTTTTCCCAGTTAAGCTTCCACTTTTTTCTCCATGCAAAAGGCTTATTACATACTTTGCATACTTTAGTTGGTAAGTTTTGTTTTTTCATTTAATTGTTTTCTGTTTTTTAAAAATAAGAAAAATGCGGCAATTTCGTACAAATAATGAAAAATAACGAATAATGGTTTAATTGAAAAAATTTTAGATAGGATTTTATATTTTGGAATTTTTGACCAAATTATAATAAACGCTTTAGCTCCTCCAATAACTTCACCATCATTTATTACATGCAATCTTCTTAGCAACTCTTTTTGTGACTTAGATGTTATTTTTATAGCCTCATCATTATTTGTAATGTCTATCCACTCTAAATCACTATTTGCAATTTTTTTATAGTGATTAATTTCCATTCTGCAAATATTGCAAGAATCATTAAAATAAACTTTAATTCCCATAAGTATTATATTTAATAAATTTGTTAGCCTCTGATAATATTAATTTTTTTCTATCTTCTTTCATTTTATCAAAAATTCTTACCATCATAGAGAGTCTTGGATTTTTTAAAAAAAACTTTCTATTTCTATCTATGAAACGCCAGTAAAGACCATCCATAATATTACACCAATCACCTCTCTTAAAATCCATCATCTTCATAAAATAACTTGATCCACAGATATAAGGCTTAGTTGCAAAAATTCCTCCATCACTAAATAAACCCATACCATAAACATTTGGGACCATAACCCAATCAGATGAGTCCACAAACATCTCCATGAACCATTTATAAACTGATTTTGGTTCAACTTCGCATAAATTCATAATATTTGATAATATCATTAATCTTTCAATGTGGTGCGACCAACCATATTTCTCAGCATTTTGAATTGCATGATCCAAAGGATCCAAACCAGTACTACCATCATAAAATGTATCTTTCATTTTTCTTGTATGTTTAAAGAAATTTCCACTTTCCATTTCTTTACTAAAATTTTGATATATACCCCTCATAAACTCTCTCCAACCAATTATTTGTCTTATATAACCTTCTAAAGAATTAAGTCTCACACCTTTACTGTGGTGATAAGTCATTATTTTTTGAATGATTATATCTGGCGTTATTAATCCTAGATTTAAATATGGACTTAGAGCACTATGAAATAAAATATTATTTTTTTGATCAACTGCATCTTCGTAATCACCAAATAGGTTTAACTTATCTTTAATGAAAAAATCTAATAATTTTAAAACATCTTTATATTCAGTTACAAACCAAAATTTTTTTGTATCACCTGGATGTTTGCTAAATAATTTTTCAATAATTGGTTTTAATTTTTTTGTGTGGATAGTCTCTTTAATTTCTGGAAATTTGGGTATTAAAGTATTTTTTGGTAATTTTTTTCTATTATCCTCATCAAAACTCCATTTTCCTCCTTCTGGTGTACCATCTTTGTTTAACAAAATATTTAATCTTTCACGCTTATCTCTATAATACTTAGCCATAAAGGGTTTTTTTGTTTTAGTTAAATATTTTTTAAAATCTTCACGACTATCTAAAAACATTGGAGATCGAATTATATTCCACTGAATATTTTGTTTTTTTAAAAAATTATTTATTTTTGTTTCAAAAAATTTATCCTCTATTTCGAAACTAGTTACTTCTTTTATCTTATTCGTCTTTAACAATTTTTCTAATTTCTTCGTATAGTCATTTTTAAAATCATTAGAATCAATTTTTGAGTAATTAAGCTTAAATTTATTTTCCTTCAATTTGTCCGCATAGGATCTCATCGAAGACAAAAATAGCAGTATTTTTAATTTATGATGTCTTTCATAAGTACATAATTGGTAGTCTTCTGACATAAAAAAGAGGTGGTCTTTTTTGAAGCGGTCTAGGTTTTTTAATGGAAATAATTGATTTCCAAGTATAAAAAATAATTTCATTAATTATTTTATGTCAGAAAAATATCTAATTGTCGGTGCGACAGGTTCTATCGGCTCTAATTTAGCAGAGCAAATGTATTCCTCTGGTAAAGAAATCCATTTAGTTGGAAGAGATGAAAGTCAGATTAAAAATTTAGCTGAGAAATTAAACTCTTCTTATACTGTGGCAGATGTATTGAATGATGGATTTGTGGATACAATTAAATCAGATATACCAGAGATTAAAGGTATAGCTTATTGTGTTGGATCTATAGACCTGAAGCCATTAAAAATGGCAACTGAGAGTGATTTTAATAAATGTATGAAACTAAATTTTTATTCAGCAGTAGATTTAATCAAGGGATATCAAGATAATCTTAAACAAAATAATGGCTCAATTGTTTTATTTTCAACTGTTGCAGCTCAAAGAGGGTTCACAAATCACTCAATAATAGCATCAACCAAAGCAGCCATTGAGGGACTAACTGTGTCATTAGCAGCTGAATTTGCTCCAAACATAAGAGTTAACAGTGTTGCTCTAAGTTTGACTAATTCTAAGATAGCTCAACCAATGTTAAAAAATACAGCAATCGCTCAAGGAATAGCTAAAGCTCACCCACTTAAAAGACTAGGTGAGGGTAAAGATGGAGCAGCTTTAGCAAAATTTTTACTTACTGAGGAAAGTTCTTGGGTAACGGGTCAAATAATTGCAGTTGATGGTGGAAGATCAAAACTTTCATAAAGTGAAAAAAATAATATACGTATTAATTCTTCTTTTTGTATTTGACTCAAAATCGTATTCACAAAACTTCAAATTAGAAAAATTAGTTAAACTAGACTCGCCCTGGGGGTCTTCTTTTATTAATGATAGAGAAATAATTGTTACAGAAAAAAGTGGAAAAATAAAAATTGTAAATATTTTATCTAAGGAAATTAAAGAAATCAGTCATCAACTTAATTTTGTTGTCCATGGCCAAGGTGGGTTATTAGATATTATTTATAAAGATAATTATGTTTGGATTTCCTATACAGAGGATAGGGGTGGATATAAAACAAGTACTTCTATAGCGAGAGCAGAATTAAGTAATAAAAATTTAAATTTTAAAAACATTTTTCAGGCAAATCCCCCAATAGATTCAGGTTATCATTTTGGCTCAAGATTAGTTATCAAAGATAATTTTATATTTGCTTCTGCGGGTGAGAGAGGACAAGGTATGATCGCACAAGATGCTTCAAAGCATCCAGGTAGCATTATAAGAATTCATTTAGATGGAAGTATACCAAAAGATAATCCAAAGTTTGAGGGAAAGGCAGATTGGTTGCCAGAGATTTATCAAATTGGAATTAGAAATCCTCAAGGGATGACACTTTCTGAATTTGATGGAAAAGTTTACATGAGTAATCACGGTGCAAAAGGTGGAGATTGGTTTGGAGAAGTTAAAAAAGGTGAAAATTATGGATGGAAAATTTTAGGTTGGGGAGGAACTAATTACTCAGGAATTCCAATTGGCCCAAAATGGAAACCTGGATTTACAAAAGCTATTCAATATTGGGTGCCTTCAATAGCAACAAGCGCAATAACTATTTATAAAGGCAAAGAATTTAGTGAGTGGAATAGTCATGCCTTGATCACTTCGCTAAAAGACAAATCCTTAAGAAAATTGATATTTGATGACTTATCAAATGTAAAAGAAGAAGTTATTTTTAAAAATAAAATTGGAAGAATAAGAGATATTCAAGTGCATCCCTCAAACGGAAAAATTTATTTTTTAAGTCAAGATGCTTTATGGTTAATGCAAAGAAAATAGTATATATTAAAGTTCATGGATGATGTTGTCATAGTTGGTGGAGGTATAATAGGTGCTGCAACTGCCTACTTTTTATCAATGGAAGGCAGAAAAGTTAAGGTAATAGAGAGAGACCCTACATATAAGACTGCCTCATTTCCTTTATCTTTAGGTGGATTTAGAAGACAATTTTTTCAAAAAGAAAACATACTTTTAGGTAAATTTGCTAGAGAATTCATTTTTAAAATACCAGAATTATTAAAAACAAAAAAAAATCCAAACCCAACAGCAAGTATGGTTCCTAATGGATACCTTTTAATGTTTGGACCAGAACATGCAGAAGAACAATACCGAGCATTAGAAAATCATAGAGAATGTGATGCAGGCACAAAAAATATTAAAGGTTCAGAATTAAATAAAATATTTCCATACATTAATAACGAAGGTATAGAAACAGCAACATATACTGATAATAAAAGCGAAGGTTGGATTGATCCATTTATGTTTCATAGTGCTTTAAAAAGTAAAGCAATTGAGTTAGGTGCAGAATTTTTAAAAGGTTACATTAAAAATTTGTCTGAGATAAATGCAAAAACTATTATTTCAGCAGCAGGTTGCTGGACTAAAGAATTGTTGTCAGATATTCCAGTAGAACCACAAAAGCACACTGTATTCAGAGTAAAATGTCCAAAGCATTTTCCTGATATGCCATTAACTGGAGATTTAACAACAGGCGTATATTGGAGACCAGAGGGTAAAGAATTCTTAGCAGGTTCACCTATATCTGTATTTGATGCGAAAGATTTAGAACCAGCATGGAATGATTTTGAGGAATTAGTTTGGCCTGCTCTGGCAAAAAGAGTTCCAGCCTTTGAAGAACTTAAATTAACTGGTGGTTGGGCAGGATTTTATGATTGTAATAAACTTGACAACAATGCAGTTGTTGGCAAACATCCAAAATATGAAAATGTTTATTTAGCTTCTGGTTTTACTGGAAGAGGTTTGATGCAGGCACCAGGTATTGGAAGAGCCTTAACTGAATTGATTACAACAGGTAGCTATCAATCAATAGATATCAGTGTTTTTGATGTAGAAAGAGTTTTAAAAAGTAATGCTAGACCAGAACCTTACGTTTTATAATTTTTTAATATAAACTCCTAGTATTCCGTTAAATATAGATATAGCTAATATCAATAATTGTCCTTTAAACGAATAAAATTCAAAGGATGGATAAAAACTTATGCCAATCGAAAAAAAAAGATAAGTTATCACAAAAGGCCGATAAAATTTTTTTATAAAATTTAAAATTTTCACTTACTTTCTAGTAGCAATATAAACACCAATTGTTGCAAGTATAAACCCTGCTATATCAACATTGGATAATTTTTCTCCTAAAAATAAATAAGCCATTACAGCTGTTGTAGGAGGGACAAGAAAAAATAATGTTGAAGTTTTACTTACTGAACCTGCTTTTATTAAAAACATTAAAATTGTAAAGGCTCCAAACGACACTAGAATAATCTGATGTGTCATTCCTAATAAAAATCCTGTTGTAAAATTTATATAGGGAGTTTCAAATATTGATATTAAAATTAAATTAAAAGAACAGCCCCCAAAAGCTTGAAATCCATTATTAACTGATAAAGGTACGTTGCCGCTTAGTTTTTTTTGCCACAAGGTTCCTGTAGTGATTGCAGCAAGGGCAATAAAACAAGTTACCAATCCATCTTTAGGAAACTCTTCTCCAAAATCTACTCCAAGTACTAGCAATGAGCCTACAAAACCAAACATAATACCAACCCACTGCCTCCATCCTATTACCTCTTTATAGATTGGTCCTGATAATAAATTAGTTAATATTGGTTGAAGAGTTACAATTAATGCTACAACACTTGCAGGAACTCCCACATGAAAAGCATACCAACAACCACCAAGGTATAATCCATGAAACAATACACCGGTAGTTATACTTTCTAATATATATCTAAATTTTGTAAAAATTATCTCTTTTTTAAGTAATGCGAATAAGAAGAAACCTATAGTTACAATTCCAAATCTAAAGGCAAGTGCTGCAAAAGGTGATGCATTCTGAACTATAATATCACCTGAGATGAATGCAGATGACCATAGCAATATAAATAGTAAAGGAAATGTTTTAATCATTTATTGAGGATTTTAAGTCACAAAATTTCTAAACTAAATTTTGACAAGCATTTTGCCTATATTTTTACCGTTTAATAAATCAATAAATGACTTTGGAGCATTCTCTATTCCTTCGTAGATAGTTTCTTTAAATTTTATTTTACCATCCGCCAACCATTTTGACATTTCAGTTTCAAATGGCTCTCTTTCATTATCGTGATCAAAAATAAGAAATCCTTTAATTGTGAGTCTTTTTACTAAAACATAAGCCATATTTTTTAAACCAGATCCTGGATTTGTTGCATTCATCTGTGAAATTCTTCCACAAATCACAATTCGACCATATGTTTTCATTTGGAAAATAGCAGACTCTAAAAAGTCTCCACCAACATTATCAAAATAAAGATCAAAACCATCAGGACAAATTTCCTTGAAATGTAAGACAAGGTTTTCTACTTTCTTATAATTAAAAGCATGATCAACTTTTAATTCATTTTTTAACCAATCAACTTTTTCATCGGACCCGGTGCTGGCAATAACTTTACAACCAAGATTTTTTGCAATTTGGCAAACTGTAGATCCAACACTACCTCCAGCAGAAGAGACTAATATAGTTTGCCCAGATTTCAATTCTCCATGTTTAAAAAGTCCAATGTANGCTGTATGNCCTGTCATTCCAAGTGGACCCANGTACGACTGTATNGGCATATCAATTGGTTTTAGTTTCTTTAGTTCATNAGAACTACAAACAAANTTATCTCTCATACCAAGACTGCTAAATACTAAATCTCCTACACTAAAATCTTTATCATTTGAGAGTTCTACTTTACCAATTGCATATCCTTCCATTTCTTCACCGATTTTAAATGGTGGTTTATAATTTTTTCTCTCAGTCATTCTTGCACGCATGTATGGATCAACTGATATCCATGAATTTGACACTAAAATATTTTTTTCATCATTAATTGAAATTTCTTTTGATTTTATTTCAAAATCTGTCTCTTTTGGTAAGCCNGTTGGAATATAATTTTTTAAAGATACGTATTTACTAANCACAGACATTTTAAGACCCCCAAATACTATTTAATATTGCTTCGCGTCTACATCCTTTTTTATATCTTAAGTAATTAAGAAAATTTATTTGGTAATAATCTTGATGAGCAGCTTCTGCAATGTAAAATTTATCAAATTTTCTTACATAAGTTACTACTTTTTTTTTAAATTTTTTCTCTATTTCCTTAATACTATTTTCTATTAAGTTTTTTTGCTTATCATTTTGATAAAATGCCACTGATCTATAACTATATCCCTTGTCNCAAAATTGTCCTACAGCATCAAATGGATCAATATTTACCCAGAATTCTTCTAAGAGTTTTTCATAGCTAACTACTTCTGGAATATATATGACTTCAATAACCTCAAAATGACCTGTGTTTCCATATGTAACTTCTTTATAAGTTGGATTTTCTGTAGTTCCACCTGAGTAGCCAGAGATAACTTTTGAAACACCAAGAATATTTTCAAAAGATTCTTCCATACACCAAAAGCATCCTCCAGCAAAATAGGCTTTTTCAAAATTTGGTGAATTGGCAAAGCTGGTTGAAGAAATAATAAAGAAAATTATTGATAAAAATTTTTTCATTAAAGGTAGCTATCTAGAATAATGATAGCTTACCTTTAATGTTTTATATTTAAAACTCTATTTTTTTTGATATTTTGCCGCTTCTTCAGAACCGCCCGTAGCGCTTCCTTTACTGTAAGAGTGAGCACCCATTCCTGCTAACTGTCCATCTTTGACAATTAAATATTGATCTCTCATTTCAGTACCATCAAAAAAGCACTCAAGTATTTCTCTAACACCGTCTGCATANCTAGCTTGAGCAGATAGTGAAGTTCCAGAAGTATGAGGTGTCATTCCATGGTTTGGCATTGTTCTCCATACATGATCGTTTGGAGCTGGCTGAGGAAACCACACGTCTCCTGCATATCCACTTAGTTGACCACTTTCTAAAGCTTTAGCAATTGCATCTCTATTACAAATTTTACCTCTTGCTGTATTCACAATATATGCACCTTTTTTCATTTTAGATATCATTTCATCATCAAATAAATTTTCTGTTTCAGGATGAAGAGGACAGTTAATTGTAACAACATCACATACTTTAACCATAGACTCTACAGTTTCATGAAAAGTAAGATTTAACTCTTTTTCAACTGATTCAGGTAATCTATGTCTGTCAAAATAATGAAGATGTACATCAAATGGTTTCATTTTTCTTAATGCATCTAAACCAATTCTTCCAGCNGCAACTGTNCCAATGTGCATTCCNTCAACATCGTAAGACCTTTGAACTGCATCAGCAATNTTCCATCCACCTTCATTAACAATTCGGTGTTGGTTGTGATAATCTCTNACCATTGAAACAATCATCATTACTATGTGCTCAGCAACTGATCTTGAATTACAAAATGTTACTTCTACAACATCGATTTTATGATCCATTGCTGCCTGTAAATCTACATGGTCTGAACCAATTCCTGCTGTNATNGCNATTTTNANATTTTTNGCTTTNNCAATTCTNTCTTTNGTTAAATAATANGGNAAGAATGGTTGAGAAATAACNATATCNGCATCAACNATATGTTTNTCAGCTTCACATCCATCTCCATCTTTACTATTTGTTACAATTAACTCATGACCGTTACTCTCTAAAAATTTTCTTAATCCTAATTCACCAGATACACATCCTAATAGTTCTCCAGGCGTAAAATCTCTACCTTTTGGACTTGGTAGTGTCATCCCATCTGGATATTTTTCTAGTTTTGGAAGATCTGACAATGGGTAGCTTTTAGGCATCCCACCTTTNGGATCATCNTATAATACGCAAAGTACTTTCATTTTTTCTCCTAATATTTATGTTTTAAAATCTCTCTATAGATATTTTCTTAAGAAAGTGTAGCATAAAATTAGAACATCAATCAAACGAATAGTAGTTGATTAGGGGTATTTCTTTTTAGCAACGAATTTATTCAGGATAATTCCAAAGGCTATTATAATCAAACATCCAGTTAATATTGGAGAGAACAAATAGTCAAACGATACTGAGCCCAATATGACTATAATAGGATTTCCTCCAGCTGGGGGGTGGGTTACATCTAGTAAAATCATCAATCCAACACCAAGACCTACCGCTAAAGGTATTGATATATAAATTGGCAATGGGATAAAATTATAAAATAGAATTCCAATTGTTGAAGTTACTAGATGACCAAATAGTATATTTTTAGGTTTAGCAAATGGACTTTCTGGGTAACCATATAAAAGAACCATTGAGGATCCAAATGATGCAATTAAAAAAAGTCCAAAATTAGTTTTATAAGTTAATAAAGTGAGAACACCAATTGTTATAGTTGTAAAAATCAACGCTAAAAGGGATCTTATAATTTTATCTTTGTTCATTTATTGTATTACTTTTTTTAAAGCTTTTATTGGAAGCGTTAAACATTCTTTTCTTGCATAATTTTTTTTATCAAAGATTTTTTTAAACTCTTTCCATTCACTTGGAAATGAAATATTTTCTTTATCATTAAACTTATCCAATAATTTTAAAAAATTTTTAATTTTATCTTTACTTTTTTTCTTAAAATTTTTTGTAGCTAAATTTGCAGATGCATTGCAATATATGCAAGATTGAGATTGATAAGAGAAATCTTTTATAACATTGTCTTTAATNATTAAAAAAATTTCAATCTCATCACCACAAATTTGACTTTTATATTTCATCGAATGAGTGCAGTTATGAATATGTTTATTGTTTTTGGTATCAGAAGCTATTTTTAAAATATTAATATCCATTAATTTGAGTATTTATTTGATTGTTATTATACAAATTTATATTTATATTTTCATACTTCTTAAATAAAAAAATAGCACATGCTAAANTTAAAAAATCCTAAANTAGCCATNCCAATCGTATTAATTGCTGGTATTTTTTGGTCATTTGGTCCATATGTTGTAAGGCACATCGATCAGCCAGAAACAGTTCCTTGGCAATATTTATTTACAAGAGGAATAGTTATTTTTCTTTTGCTTAATATGTATTTGTTCCTTGAGGAAGGAAAAGAGTTTTATAAAAATTATTTTAAAGTAGGTATATCGGGTCTAATTGGAGGTATTGGTCTTGGTACCGCAATGATAACATTTATATGGTCAATTACTAATACGACAGCAGCTATCACTTTACTTTGTCTTGCGGCAATGCCATTTATTACAGCCTTATTAGGATTTTTATTTTTAAAAGAAAAAATTTCATTAACAGTATGGATTGCGATTGTAGTTGCAGCAGCGGGTATATGTATAATGGCTTTNGACAATTCTGGTAAAAATTCATTGCNAGGGCTTGTGTTTGGACTTATTTCTGCANTAGGTTTCTCAATTTTTTCTGTTTCACTTAGATGGAGAAAAGAAACACCAAAATTTACTACTGTAGCCTTTGCGGGGTTTTTCTGTTTCATATTTTCTGCTGTAATGCTGATGTCGAACGATGCTAATTTTTTATCTACTGGAAAAAATGAAGCCTTATTTGCTACTCATGGAACTCTAGTATGTATGGGTTTAATATTATATTCAATTGGATCAAAAAACATTCCAGCAGCTGATCTAACTTTACTCTCACTTACTGAGGTAATCGGTGGAATATTCTGGGTGTGGTTACCATGGATGGGAATTAATGAAGTCCCATCTACGAATACTATTATNGGTGGATTTTTTATTTTTATGTCNATTTTTTACTACAGCCTCATTATGCAGTCTAATAGAAGATTTATAGGTTTAAATTAAAATGAATAATGAAAAAGTAACTGTTAATAGTTGGAATGAATGGGATCCATTGAAACATGTAATAGTAGGTAAAGCAGATGGTACTTGCATACCTGCCCCTGAGCCAGCATTAGATGCCAAAGTTCCAGAAGACAGCGATATGAGAGGAAAATTTGGTCCAAGAACTAAAGATACTGTAGATAAAGCAAATCAGCTTTTAGATAATTTCTCAAATATATTAAAAAAAAGAGGGATTAAAGTTGATAGACCAGACCCAATTGATTTTAATCAAAAAACATCTACACCTGATTGGCAAGCGGAGACGATGTTTGGATGCATGCCACCGAGAGATGTTTTGTTAACTGTNGGTAATGAAATTTTAGAGGCTACNATGAGTTATCGTTGCCGATGGTTTGAATATCTATGTTACCGACCACTNTTAAAGCAATATTATAATTTAGATCCAAATATGAGACACGAATCTGCTCCTAAACCAAGATTAACAGATGAGGATTACAGAGAAGATTACTTATCAGATAAAATAGGAATTCAAAAAAGACTGGAATGGACAGAAAATAAATATTTTGTAACCACTGAAGAGGAGCCATTATTTGATGCTGCTGACGTTCTAAGATTTGGTAAAGATTTAGTAGTACAACATGGTTTTACAACAAATTTAAAAGGAATTGATTGGTTAAAAAGACATTACAAAGATCACAGGGTTCACGCTGTTAATTTTCCAGGTGATCCTTATCCAATTCATATAGATGCAACTTTTACACCTATCAAGGAGGGTTTAATAATTAATAATCCTCAAAGAAGNCTTCCTAAAGAGCAAAGAAAATTATTTGAAAATAACGGNTGGGAAATTATTGATAGNGCTCAACCTGCACACAACGAACCNCCACCTCTNTGTTACTCTTCAACATGGCTNTCAATGAANGTTTTAGTTTTAGATCCTAAAACTGTATGTGTAGAAAAAAGNGAAGTATACCAAGCAGAACAANTAGATAAATTAGGNATGGAGGTTGTTCCTGTTGAGCTTAGAGACGCTTATGCATTTGGAGGTGGATTACATTGTTGTACAGCAGATGTTTATAGAGAAGGTGAATTAAAAGATTATTTTCCAAAGCAATAATTGTGACACAGATAAAAACAAAAAGAGAAAGAGTAAAATTTGCTTCGGATAACGTTACAGGTGCATGTCCAGAAGTCTTAAACGCACTTCTTAAAGCTAATGAAGATGACAAAACTCCATATGGTAATGATGAGCTGTCGAAAAACTTACAAAACAAATTTTCAGAAATATTTGAAAAAGAAGTTATAGTATTTCCAACAGCATCAGGAACAGCAGCTAATGCTTTAGCTTTATCAACGATGACTCCTTCTTTTGGAAATATCTATTGCCATAGACTTTCCCATATAAATGTAGATGAATGTGGAGCTCCCGAATTTTATACTGGAGGTGCAAAGTTAGTAAATCTAGATGGTAATAATGGAAAAATTATAGCTGAAGAACTAGATAATAATATCTCTGGAAAAGGTGTGGTACATCATACTCAACCTTCATCAGTAAGTATTACCCAATTATGTGAAACAGGTGTTGCTTACAATTTAGATGAAATAAAAGAAATATCAGAGGTTACTCATAAACATGATCTAAATATTCATATGGATGGGGCAAGATTTGCAAATGCATTAGTTTCATTAAACTGTACTCCAGCAGAAATGACGTGGAGGTCTGGAATTGATGTACTGTCATTTGGAGCAACTAAAAATGGATGCCTAGCAGCAGAAGCCATTATTTTTTTTAAACCAGAGTTAGTTGGAAATTTAGCCTTTTTAATGAAAAGAGCAGGGCATTTACTATCAAAGATGCGTTTTGTATCCGCTCAATTAGATGCTTATATCTCAAATGAGGTTTGGTTAAAAAATGCAAAGCATGCAAATGCTATGGGGAAAAAATTAAGCCAAGGTTTACTGAAACACAAAAATATTGAATTAGCTTACCCGACAGATGCAAATGAGGTTTTTGTTAAAATACCAAAAAATATAATTGATCAATTTAATTCACATGGTTACAAAATTAACGATGATGAGTGGGAAGATAAAGCTGTTAGATTAGTTGCTGCCTGGAATACTCATCCAGATGATGTAGTATCGTTTTTAAATATAATTAAATCTTAATTTAGCTAGGATTTTCTTTTAGGAAATCAATATAATTTACTATTTCATTAAATTTTTCATCCTCAATATCTTTGTAACTTGCATTGAATTTACTCTTTACGCAAATTGCAACATGAGCATAAGGATTTCTTCCTTTAGGATGATTAGGATGATCTGGAAGTTGTCCTTCCAAATAATCGCCAGCTTCCTGAATAATTTTCCAG
>FUFK010065752.1_pt1 | contig 28414 bp, 39 predicted proteins | sample 1021851 | NCBI WGS metagenome assembly FUFK01 (sample SAMEA51879418, study PRJEB19060) | metagenome
TAGATATATAGTTCGTTTAAGAAAAAATAACGAAGTAATAGGTATGTGTGGATATTTAGAAGAAAATTACGGAATTGATTTTGGTTATAGATACACTCCTTCTGTTTGGGGAAAAGGAATAGGGTTTGAGGTTGCTAAATTAGTACTTAAATTTGGTATAAAAGATCTAAAATTTCAAAAAATTTATGCGCTTTCACATATAGAAAANTATGGTTCCATTCGTATTTTAGAAAAATTAAATTTTAAAAAACAAGATATGATTGTTATTAATAGCCAACATGCAATATTATTTGTTTTAAAAGTTGAAAGAAATTAAAAAGCATTTCAGAAAAATTTAAATTAATTTACTCCTATTTTTTTTTACTTTTAGACTTCCACCACATATAGCCAACAAAAGAGAGAATAAGCCCTGCCTCGATCATCATAAATAAATCACCTTTTGACATGACTAATATATCTTTACATAATTAACCTCTATAAATATTTACCTAATGAGACTTCTCATTTCAATAACTAAAACAAATTTTAAAAATGAATATATATGAAAACTCTTCCTTTAAATAAAAACCTTGAAAAATCCTTTTCACCACCAGTTGAACAAGCCTTTAGATGGTTAGAAGATATAAAAACTCCAAAAGATAAAAAGCTTCTTAATTTAAGTCAAGCTGCACCCATGTATCCCCCTCCAAAAGAAATATGTAAAGCTATAGCCAAAGCAGCTTTAAATAAAAACAAAGCACACCTTTACGGACCTATTTTAGGCAATACTAATTTACGTATAGAATTAAGTGAAAAGTGGAAAAAAAAATATGATGCAAATATTAATAAAGATAATATTGGAATAACATCAGGATCTAATCAGGCTTTTTGTGCAACTCTTTCTTCTATTGCATCCACTGGTGATAATATAATTATACCAACTCCATGGTATTTNAATCANAAAATGTGGNTAGATATGTCTGGTATNAAATCTAAAATTCTCCAACTAAATGATAAAAATTTGCCAGATTTAAAACATGCCGAAAATCTAATTGATAAAAAAACAAAAGCAATTTTACTCGTCTCTCCAAATAATCCAACAGGAATTGAATACCCAAATGATATGCTTATTAATTTTTTTAAATTAGCAAAGAAAAATAATATTTTATTAATCCTAGATGAAACCTATAGAGATTTTCATTCTAAAAATGATCCNATTCATACTTTATTTAAGTTGAAAAAATGGAAAAATACTTTTGTAAGTCTTTACTCATTTTCAAAATCTTACAGACTTACAGGACACAGGATTGGAGCAATAATATCCAGTAAAGAAAGATTATTNCAAATCGAAAAATTCTTAGATACAGTTACAATCTGTCCAAATCAACTAGGNCAAATNGGAGCATTATACGGTTTAAAAAAATCTACTAAATGGTTAAAAAATGAAAGACTAGAAATTCTTAATAAAAAAAAGGAAATTATCAGAGGTTTTAAAAAACTTCATAATTGGAAACTAAAAAGTTGTGGAGCTTATTTTGCCTATATAGAACATCCATTTAGTGAATGTGCTAGTGTAATTTGTAAAAAATTATTATCAAATCAAGCAATTCTTTCCTTGCCTGAGACAATGTTCACACCCAAAAGTACTGAAAGCATTAAGAAACATATTAGAATTGCTTTTGCTAATATAAATAAATCAGAGATTAATGAACTGTTTAAAAGATTAAAAGATTTTAAATACTGATTTTGCTATTTTTAAAGTAAATTAGGATATCTTAAAGTCCAAAAATAATTTCAACTTATGCAAGAATTGTTTATGTTTATTTTATGTGTTAAGGATAAGTGTCGGTGTCATTTCGCGACCGACTATGGGGAGTAAAACTTATTGGGGGAAATTTTTAAGTTTTCTCCCCTATTAATTATAAAAATACTTTTAATTCATGGACAAACTTTTAGAAATTTCTGAATTAATATTATCTGAGCATAATACCGGCATTTCTTTTAAAAATTTAGAAAAACCACTTATTTTAAATAATGAAGATGAAGCATATAATGCCCAATTTATTTTTCAAAAAAATGCAAAAAGAGGAAAAATTGGTGGCTATAAAATTGCATTAGCCTCAAAAGTTCAACAACAATTATGCTCAATCAGTAATCCGATAGCTGGAGGAATCTTCAAAAAGGAAATCTATCAATCTGCAAAATCTTTAAATTTACACAATTTCAATAGCTTAGGTATTGAATTTGAAGTAGCTTTTGAAATAAACCAAGATATATTACCAGTTACATTAAATGACAAAAATATTGAAATAAAAAATTATATNAATAGAGCTTATGCATGCCTTGAGTTAATTGACGATAGAAATGCATCATANATAAACCTTGATGCATTAACACTTATAGCTGACAATGCTTGGTCTGCNGGGGTTATTTTAGGAAATCNAATTAAAAACTGGGAAAATTTAGACTTAAATCAACTAAATTCAAAATTATATTGGAATAATGAGTTAATAGGGGAATCTAAACTTTTAAATACTGACCCTTTGAATTCTTTAGGTTGGGTTATTAGGCATCTTTGTAGATATAATAAAAAAATAGATAAAGGCAGTATAATTATAACTGGAAGTTTGTTAAAAACAAAAAAACCAAAATCAGGTGATGTTATTAAATTTCAAATAGAGAATTTATCAAGTGTAATTACAGANATTAATTAATTTANTTAATTCTAGAAACAGCTTCGCACATGACTTTTAATTTTGCTTCTGCAAGTTTTGAGTTTAAAAGGCCTAATCCACAATCAGGGGCAATTANTAATCGCTTTTTCTCAATATGATTTAAGGCTTTTTTAATGCGATCTTCAACTTCATCGACTTTTTCTATTTGACTTTTCGCAATAGCAATTAATCCTAAAATTACAGTAGAATCTTCAAAATGATCCAATAACTTTAAGTCATTACAACAATGTGCATCTTCAATGGAAACCTGATCAATTGANAGTTTGTCAATATGGTCTGCTAAAATGAAATAACTCTCNGGGTTAGCTTTTTTATAATTTATATCATCAACATAATCAGGATAACCACAGCANATNTGTACAATTTTTGTGATNTTCTTAGGGACTTTATNGAAGCAACGATCTAAACCTTCCATNCCAAATGATAAGGCATCATTAACTTGTCGAGCAAAAAGAGGCTCATCTACTTGGATATAAGTACAACCAGCTTCGACTAATGCTAATATTTCTTTATTTACAGTATCAGCAATATCCTTATTTAGTTTTGGTCTATCAAAATAACAGCAATCAACTGCAGTATCCATTATGGTCAATGGGCCAGGTAGTGTGAATTTTAAAGGAACCGGAGATACTTTTTGACTACTTTTGAAATCATGAACAGAATAAATGTTGCCACTATGAGTGACTTTATTTCTAATTGCAGGTAATAAAGATTTATAGGCACCATCTCTCCAGACTCGAAATTCCAAATTATCAAAATCAAACCCATTTAGAAAACGACAATGGTAGTGAATATAATTTTCACGTCGGACTTCNCCATCTGTTGGNATTGTNATNCCTGCTTTTATTTGCAGATCAATAATTTCTGCTGCTGCTTTAACAAACAATTTTTCGTGGCTGTGATTTTGTTTTTTTTTATAATCAGTATAAAGCCTTGTAACTTCTGATGTATTCATACCCTTTTTTTTTTAGAAGCATCAAACCAATCCTCAATTGGTACATAACTAGGCTTGGGAAAAGACCCTACTACTGTTGTAATTAAAGACATTTTTTAAAAAATAACTCCCTAAAAAAATCATGTTCAGGATATTTTAATTAAAGAAATAGTAAAGATAAAATAAAGTTTACAACATTTAATAATTATAATCCTAAACAATAGGCATTTTACTTTATCTTCTATAGTGCTTTTTTCAGGAGTTCCAAAAAAATATTACTATCATTACTCATATCTATTTTTTTCAAATGAGCATTCACTTCATTTAGCTCCATTCTTATGTCATCTAAAATTGGATAATGTTTTTTATCCATTTGGAATATATCTACAACCTGTGTAGTTAATAATGCAAATAATAATAAGATTATTGTATTTTGTTTCATAATTTATTCCCTTAAAAAATCAAAATGAAAATAATATTTTGATATATTATTTAATAAAAGAAGAATAAATTAAAAAATAAATTTAAAAAAATTCAAATACAAAAAATAAATTTCATAAAATAATTAGTCTAAAAGTTTTATATTACCAGCTGATAATTTACCTTTACTTTGATTGACTTCGTAAGATATTTTTTGGTTTTCATTTAAAAATTTTATACCTGCTTTTTCAAGAGCACTAATATGAATAAAAACATCTTTGTCTCCATCTTCAGGTTCAATAAATCCATACCCCTTCTTAGGGTTAAACCATTTAATCTTTCCATTTGCCATTTTATAACCTCTATTAATCAATATTAGAAAACAAGAAAATTATTTTCTCTATATTAATTAATATAGAAAAAAAACATAACAATACTAATACTGAAATATATTAAATTGTCTATGTCAAAAATGTAAAATTTAGATTTGAAAGTTTTTTTTGCTATTCGTTGTTAACTTGCAAAAAAGAATATTAATATAACTCAAAATCTTAAATTGATTAACTTAGTATTTAATTATTTTCTTTTAACTTAACGCCAAAATTTAAAATGTAATTAATATCATTTGAGATATTAGCTGAATGTTTTACAATAGAGCTCAATCTATAACTATTATCATGTGAATGCTTTACACTCACAAGCTGTAGAATTACTAAAACAAGTAGCAATGCAATAATTATATTCTGCCTCATTAATATTCTCCTGATAAATTTAAAGTGACATAGATTTTAATTTATAACATTTGTATTATAAAAATAAATCTGCCAAAAAAGAAAAGAAAACTTAAAATTCCATAACTTTTTTTTGAAATAATGTATTTTGTATACTAAGTCTTTAATCTAAAAAATCTTAAAAAAAACAACTTAAATTTTAAATACGATCTTCCCTATTTTTTTTTAAAGTATAAGATTAATTTATTGAAATATTAAATGTCAGATTTGAATGTGATCATTCCATACTTAGTAAGTATTTAAATAGGAAATTTGTAATTCTTTAAAAGANAACATTACCTAACACAATTTAAATCATAAGAGAAATATTGAATTCAATAAAAGGAATAATTGATGCAAATTTTAATTACTAATGATGACGGAATAAATGCACCAGGACTTGAAGTAGCTTATAATATAGCAAAATCACTAATACAGAAAAAAAAAGGATCTATTACTATCATAGCCCCAACAACTGAAAAATCTGGAGTATCTCATAGCATATCTTTTGTGAGACCATCATTAATTCAAAAAATCAGTAACAACAAATATGCTTTAGAAGGAACACCAGCAGACTGCATACTAGCAGGAATAAATTATGTTATGAAAGATAAAAAGCCTGACTTAATTATATCTGGTGTAAATATGGGAAGGAATATAGCTGATGACATTTTATATTCAGGAACAGTTGGTGCAGCCATGGAGGGCGCATTGAATGGAATAAAATCTATTGCGCTTAGTCAGCAATATTCAAAAGAAACTTATTCATCAAATAATCCATTTAAATGTGCTACAAAATATGGCCTTGATATATGTAAAAAGATTTTAAAAGATAATCCTTTTTCTAATTCAAAGTTCATGGGTTTTTATAATATAAACTTTCCTTCATGCTCTACTAAAGAGGTAAAAGGTATTAAAATATGTAATTCTGGAAAAAGAAAAAAAGCTACTTTTGAGATGGTTCCACAATCAAAATCAACTGAAAGAAATTTTTTGTGGATAAAACATAACCAACAAAATTCACAAAGTTTAAAAAAAATAGACGAGCACTATCTTGATAAAAACTTTATTACAATCTCAGCTTTAAAAACTGATCTTAGCTGGAAAGAAAAAAATAAAAAGTTAATAAAAATTTTCAGCTAATTAATGATCAGATAGATAAGTAACTTTAATTTTTAAAATAAAAAAGATATTTTATAAGAAATGTCATTAGAAAAAAAAAATTTAAAATTGGAAAGCTTTTTTTTATTGTCATTTTAACTATGTCTGCCTTTGCTGCAAACTCGTTATTAGCGCGCATTGCTATTGCCAATCAAGAAATAGGTCCCTCATTTTTTTCTTTTATAAGATTAGTAAGTGGATCAATCATTTTAATAATTTTAGTTTTTTTTCGTTTTGGTCTTCATCCTATCATATATATTAAACCTAATTTACTAGGGGTCATGGGATTATCTTTATATATGGTTGGCTTTCACTATGCTTATTTTTTTTTAGAAGCAGGAATAGGTTCAATTATTTTATTTGGAGGAGTTCAAGTGGTAATGTTTACTTCATCTATTCTGTCCAAAAATCAACCTACTTTATTTAATTGGATTGGTATGATTACAGCAATGATTGGGATTATACTTTTATTTTTTCCATTTGATCTAAATTCATCTCAACCAATAAAAGGATTAATTCTGATGTTAATAGCAGCTTTAGGTTGGGGAATATATTCTATAAATGGAACAAAAAGTAAAAATCCGTTGACATCTACAATGTCAAATTTCATTTTCACTATTCCTATTGTCATAACAAGTTTCATTATTTTTCCTGACAACATAAGTTTAACCTACTTTGGAATATTTTTAGCTATATGTTCAGGTGCTATAATGTCTGCCCTTGGTTATTCATTATGGTACACTATATTGCCTTATCTTGAAAAAACAATTGCAGCCCTTGTTCAGTTACTCGTTCCTGTAATAGCTCTCGCTTTGAGTATGTTATTTTTAGATGAAAAATTAACATACCTATCATTTTTATCATCCATTTTGATTATATCAGGAATATTTGTTGGAATATACGCGGATAAGTTTAAAAATAAATAAATTTTTATGTTTTTACTTTGATAATAAGATTAATAAAACTGCGACAAAAGTAATCATTCTCATTATAAAAAAAAATCACATATCTATAATACTTACCAAATAAAGGAACTTGATATGTCTAGTTTAAATATAATTATAAACAATACCCTAAAAAATATACCTGAATTTTGCTTGTCTCATTGGTTACTAAGAATTCCACTAGCTGTAATTTTTATCCAACAAGGTTTAATGAAATTACCACTTGATCCATCCGAAGCAGAATCTTACGGCTTATCTTACTTAACTTGGTGGGTCGTTGCACACGGAGAATTAGGTGCTGGTTTAGGTTTGATTTTTGGTGGGATTTTAAACATCAAGTCCTTTCAGAGTTTACAATTATTTGGTGATTTAATAACAAGATTTAGTGGTTTTACTATAGGTTGTATTACAACTGGTGTAATNTGGATTAGTGAGCCAGAAAGTTTGTTAGATATCTTACTTTATGATAATTTACATGTATTATTATGGGTTGGTGGATTATTTTTCGCGCTTCGGGGGAGTAAAGCCTAATAATTATAATTTTTTAAAATTAATTTTACCTTTTTATTAGTTTTAAGTTATGAGCTATGAAAATCTACCTATAATGTTCACTACGGGTTTATATGTTAATATAGCAATAAATATGAATATTAACCATTTTGAATAACCATCCTGCATCTTCCACCCTTTTATAGGTCCATTTCTTAAAATATCTCTAAANAATCTGAAAATGAACATTTAATAAATACCACTACTACTATCATTACAAGCAGAAAGAAATATAATAAATATTATCAAATATAATTTTATTTTTGAACTAAGATCTGTCATATTATTTCCTTTTTTTGTATTGGATAATCTTCAACAAATAACAATTTAAATATATATGTTTAATTCTTATACTGTTATACATTAATTAAGAATTAAATATTTAACATAATGAGAAACCTATGTCGCCTAAATTAACTTTAACTATAGCAACTGTAATAGCACTCATTTTTTCTTTAGGTATGTTTTTTGCGCCTGAATTTGTTACACGTGAACAATTTCCTAATTCTGATGGGCAAGGCTTTAATGATTTAGTAACCCTTAGATACGCCTTGGCAAGTGTAATTTTTGCAATAGCTACAATTTCATATCATATAAGAAATATTGAAGGAGTTGAGATTCAAAAAATAGTAATGAGAGGCTATACAATAGCCTTTAGTGCCGTATTTTTTACTAACTTAGTCTTACATATTGCAGGAAAAATTTCTGCTATCCCGCCTATTATTGGAACTGGTTTTNTAGCTATTTTATCTCTAATAACATTAATTAAANTAAAAAANAATTAGATTAAAAAAGATTTANAACCAAAATAATAANAGTTTCTATANATCATTTTAATTTTTTTTNAAAATTAGATAATTATTTAAAATNAATGAAAGTCAAATAATTTAAAAGAATATTATTTGTGTCTTCACGAAAAACTTTAAATTTAAAAAATGACAAGTAATAAAATCAGATCTATAACTACATTTTTTTTAATGTTTTTTATAATAGCTTCTTCAAAGATTATTTTGCTAGTACCCTCAAAAGCGGGAATACTNAATAAAATAGCACATACTGGATTTAAATGTGATTTTACAGATGAACATGCAAAGTTTGAGAATGCTTTTTTTATTTGGATTGATAAAGACAACTATAAGCTAATTGGTTTGGATGATAATGATATAATTGTACTTAATAATAATTCATACAAACTAGAAAACAATTATTTATTAAACCTAAAGCTTTTTTGGGGAAATAGAACCTTAATAATAGATACAAATAGTTTAAAATTTGGAAATTATAAAAAAGGTAAATGCACGATGTATACTTCATATGATGAGTTAACTAATTCTTTATTAAACTGTAAAAATAATTCCTGTGATCATAATTAAGTAAAATGCTATTTTACAAACAATATAAAGAAAAATTATGGATTTATATCTTTAACAAAAAGAATAATTATTTAATATTTTCTATTATAATTTTTATTTTCCTTTCATTTAATAAAGCATACTCGATTAATCTTTGCGATAAATTAGCAGCTCTTGAAGCTGACCCTAGAAAAACATCAAAACCTGTTTTATTTGAAGATCTTGATGCAAAAAAGATTATTACAAACTGTACAAATGATTTAGAAAAGGCAAAAAATTCTGAAAATATTTCTAGATTTTATCTTCAAAGAGCTCGTGGATTTTTAAAGATTGGAAGTATTAATGATGCAATATCTGATTTAAATAAATCATACGAATTTGGATATCCAGCTGCAGCATTTGCATTAGCTACTTTATTTTATCTTGGTGACGATGTTGCTCAAGATTTTGAATTAGCAAAAAAACTATATTTTGAATCTTATAATTTGGGTGTTATTTGGGCAGCAAAAGGATTATTTTTTTTATATTCAGATCCCAATTATGATGGAAATAATGAAAAAATAGCTAATATGTGGGAAAAAGTATTTTCTCAATCAATTATTGAATAAAATTAGACTAGTACACTTTTTTAATCTTTAAATAATTTTTTTATTTAATTAATTAAAAAATTTATAGCATTATGGTTAAGCATAATTAGAATTTTAATATTTAAATAATAACTCAAAGTCTTTATGTTTTGGAGAATAAAAATTGTTTGAAGTCAACCTTATTAATTATACTACTAGAGATTTTATATCGAAAGCTGAATTAGAATTATTTATTTCAAAACAAGATACTTTTTATACAAAAGAAGTAATAGCAGAATTTAAAAAGGCAGGGTTAGCTAGAAGGGTAGTCACAAAAATTTGGAATAAAGAGGGAGCTTTTCGTGTTGGAATACTTTTCGAGTATAAAGGAGAAAAAGCTTATAAAGATTGTCAAAAACTTTTAGAGAAACATATTTTGCCTCATTTTAAAGATTTTAATACAAAAGTAGTTGGTTCTAGAGGCATAATTGTGCACGAATTCTAAAAAAGAAACGATATAAATACGGAAGTATAAGGTTTTAGGTAAATTATTGTTTTTATGACTATAATCATGCTATTAACTAAATTCTTTTTTTAACGATATCTATTTAAAAAAATTCGAAAATGAGGAAGATAATATGGTAGGTATGATAAATTGTATGAAATTTCGGCCTAAAGAAGGTCAAACAGAGGCTTTATTTAAAGCTTTTGCTGAATATGTAAGAGATTATCCATTTGATGATATAATGCATCAGATTATTGATTTAGGCACCGGAGAATATGCTTTAATTGGGTTACACCATAGCATTGACAGTTTTATTGATATCATGAATAGAGATAATCGAGTAAGTGAAATGATGAGGATTTACGTAGAGCCTTATGAAGATGGAGAAAGTTTCCACTCATTTTCAGGACCTGTTGTTAATTATAATGATTATCTATAAAAATATTTTATTTTTCAGTTTTTGGGTGAATATAATTTATAACAAACTTCTTCCATCCCTCTCAATTCTTGCATGTGGAGATACTCCGTACCATTGTGAGATTTGAAGACTAAAATCTTTTTTTTCTCTGCCTTAGGTGGATAGTCTCTTGGTCGTCCCTGATAAAATTCACTAAGACACTCTTCAAGCTTTTGGAGTTGACTTCTATTTTCTGAATAAATTGGATGTAATATGATGGAGAAACTAATTATTAACAATATTCTGATTACTAAAATGATTGTGCTTCCTTTAATAATAAAAATTTAAATATTGATTATAACAAAAAAAACTTATTTTTTTTAACACTTATCTCAAATTATAAACTTTAAAATCCAAATAATAAGATTTTTTAGATTATAAATAATAAGTTATCAAAGAACCAATAATTAAACCCTTAATAAAAGCTAGCCAAGCAATACTATAATCGCTAATCCCAAGTTTACTTTTGATCCAAAAGATTTGTTTTTTATGAATATTAATAAGTAACAATTTAGACCCCTACTATATACATAATAGTATAATTTAACACAATTTTAAAAAATTATGCATAAATTCTTATTAAATATTTTATGTAATTTACAAACTCAATACTTTTATGAAGTTACTCTTGGATTGTTACCATTTCTTGAGTTTCAGAAATAACCCCAGCGTTTTCTCTCAATTTAATCATTTCAGGTTCTTTCATAAGATTTTGCATTACTTCTAATGAAGGAACATCTATTACTGTATAAATGTGATCACTATCCATTTTATTTTGACCAAATGCAAGAACCTTAATTCCATGTTTTTCTCTCATACTATGATTATCAAGAAATGCTTTTTTCCATGTTTCATAGCCCTTCGATACTTTAAAATTTCCAATAATTACCATTTTATTCTCCAATACAACAAGAAAGAAATGTAACCTACTGTAATAGAATAAAAAAGAATAACCTTAGGTAAACTTTAATAATTAGATCTATAGCAATTATTTAATAATTAGGTCTCCGAATTTACTATATGGAATTATAATAAAATTTATAAGTAGACAATATTTTTTAGAAATTTTGTTTTTGTATTTGAAAATTTTATAATACTAAAATCATTAACCCTCATTTTTAGTCTTTAATGCTAAAATAATTTCTTTTAAAAGTTTATTAGTTTCTTCCAGTAAATCATTATTTTGTTTAATTTTTTGATCTATTTGTCTCAGATAAACTTCTTCTAAATCCATAATTTATATCCTTTTTTTTGTAATAATTGATTAATTTGAGTAATAAAAAAAAAATTTAATAATATTAATTAATAGACGCAAAATTTTAATAACATTCAGGTTATCATTTATTCAATTATTTGGCTTATTAATGTGCAATTCTCTAAAAGCTACGACTAATGAACCAATAATAATGATAGTTGCACCTAAATAACTTATTTTATCAGGTAAAGAATTAAAGAATATTAGATCCAATATAATTACAAAAATGAGAGTTGTAAAAAAAAATGGCATCAAAAAACTTGTTTCAGCTTTTTTGACTGATTTGATAAAACAAAATTGACCGATTAACATACAAAGAGCAATTATTATTAATACAATAAATTCTTTAAAAGAAACTAGATTAAAATAAAATGGGACTATAAAAGACCCTATACCCGTTGCATAAAAATTATTAAATAACAATATGTTAAATACTTTCTCTCTACCTGATAATATCTTTATACAAATAATTTCCAAACCCATTATTATAGCACCAATCAAACAAAGAAGAGCAACTGGATCAAAGTTGAAATTTAAGGTAGGTCGTATTAAAATTATTCCGCCCATAAATGAAAGTAATGCAGCACCCCAACGAACTAGATCTATGTTTTCCTTAAAAAGGATAACCGCAAAAAACATTGCAAAAATTGGATTCAGAAATGTAATTGCAGTTGCATCACTAATTGGTATGTACAAAACAGCAGTGAATAAAATTGAAACACCTAAACAGCCAAAACATGACCGAAGAAAATGTAAACGTTTATTTAACGATTCAATTTTTGGTCTTATAAAACAACATACTATTGTCAAAAATATAAATGAAAAAAAAAATCTTGCATAAGCAATTAGAATAGGATGAACACCTTCACCAAAATTAGAACGGCCGATCCCTTTTACCAATACGGTTGAACATGCAAAGAAAAGAGATGCAGCCAACATAAAACTAATAGCAATTAAATTTTTCATTTTTTATAATAAATTTTTATTTTTATTAATATTAATTTTTAATTTTAAAAACTAGAAATTAAAAATTTAGTTTATCTAAAGAATATTTTTTTTTAAAAAATTTGATATGATAATCATTTAGAATTTTGTGTTGTAAGTTTGGTGCAAAACACTCTTTGAAAGATTTACGTAAAGTTAATGTTGATTTTAATAATCATCGGTAATTAGACTTAAATATTATATAAATTAGTTTAGGAAAAAAATAATGCCATGTATTAATATTTGTTACAAAGTACCAGAAGACAAAGCTCAAGATGTTGAAAAAACATTAATGGATCATGCAAACTTTATGAAATCAACTTATGTCGATGGAAGTGAAGCAATACATCCCAGTCATACTTATTTCACAAAAGCTGCAGAATTATCTAATCCAATGCATCCTGAAGAAGGAACAACAGGTAATATTATTTTTACAATAAATGAAATCTGGAATAAGCCAGACGACATCCAAGCACATATTGAGAGAGCAAGTAAAGCCCCACATTTTGAAAGATTTTTAGCTGCAAATTTAGAATTTGCAACAATGTCAATAATGGGAGAAACATTGTTTGAATTAAATTAATAAATAAAAAAAGAAAGAGGAAAAATGAAAACTCAAGTGATGACTTTTAAAATAAACAAATCATATGAGCATTGGGAAAAGAATTTTGATAGCCACAGGGAAATTCAAGCAGCTGCAGGAATGACCCCTTTATATAGAGGCCGTTCAGAAGATGATCCTCAAAAGGTATGTATAGTAGTTCGTATGGCTGATGAGGAGAAAGCAGCTAACTTTATGGAAGAGAACAAAGATGCAATTTTAGAGTCAGGTCATATCTTAGAGACTACGGAACGTACGGTATATATAGGTTGATAACTAAAATAATTTTGGTTTGCTATTTTATTATAAAAAAGTGAATGGGTTTTAATTTATAAGATNATATTGATTATGTTNTNAAATAAAAAAACTTAGTAAAAATGAATTAAGTATCAAAATTTTATTTTAGTTTNAGTCCTAATTTTTCNAGTTCTGAAAAAAAGCTATCTCTAAATGCAGGATTTTCATCTAAAATATCAGGATATTTATTTGACCAGATAACATTAATTGGATTAGTCATTTTTGTTTGTTCGTTAAAATAGTATTTTGCTTTATCAGTGTCTCCTTCTACGCTAGCAATATAAGCAAGCATTATTAGCCACATCTCATTAATTCCATCTTCTTTAAATTGCTTATCTAATTGGTTATTTATAAAAAACTTAGCTTCATCAAAATTGTCAATTTTTTCCATGTATTGAGATATTAAAAATGTCCAAGCATAGTCTTTTTTAAACCATAAACGAAAGTGGGGAGCTTTATCTTCAATATTTTTAAATATTACGAGAGATTGTTCAAAATTTCCACAATCCCTGGCAAGGCTTCCAGCAGAAGATAGAATTGAAGGATCATTGGTTATATTTACCATTTTATCTAACCTAGAGCATGCTTTTTCTTTCATACCTAAAAATTTACGTTCAAGTAATTGGGCTAAAGACAGTGCATATGGATAATCGGGATCAAATGATAAAACTTTGAGTGTTAATTCATATGCTTTTTTAACATTTTTTTCATACTCCTGTGATACACCAAACCAAATTTCACCCATTAACATCCAAGCTTCATCCACATCTAAATATGGATTACTAGGTTCTAATCTCCGATTAACTTTTAATAACTCAGCAAATTCTTGTACTCCTTCAGGAGTATGTTTCTCAAATGAAACCCTCGCTTTTAATCTATTCAAATAAACTTTTGGTGAGAACTCGTTTTTAGTAGATTCATTACCTACCGAAAGCGACATAACATTAGGTATAATTTCTGATAACACCGCATCACTTATTTCATCCTGTACTTCAAAAATTTCATCATTTCTAAAATCAAACGATTTATTCCAAATAACTATATTTTTTTTGAGATCTTCAAGTTTTAATGTAACTCTTGACTTATCCGCAATAGACTGGAGATTACCCGCTAATAAATAATTTACACCTTGTTTTTGAAATAAATCATTATTCGAAATTTTATTTTCAATGAAATATTCAACTGATGTAGTGTCAAATAAATATAATTCTTCATAGACCCCTAAGGTTATGGATAATTGATCATTTAAACCACTAGCCAAAACTTCAAGATCTTTATTTTCAGTTTTTATTTCAACAGGTAAGATTAACAATGAAATTCTATTTTCAAGTGATGGTATTACATTTGATGTATTTTGAAACGAAAAATAACCAAAAAAACCAATCAATAATAAAAGGGCAAATGATACAGTTGAAACAAACTTTAAATTTAAATAAGATTTACGAATTTTTCTTTTTTGAGATACATTCAAAATAAGATCAAATGCATGAAATTCATTTTTTTTTATTTTTTGTATTCCTATATCATTAAATTCGTAACCTGTTTTTCCTTTTACATAATCATAAATCACTTTTGAAACTGTTATACCATTTGGTTGAGATAATGCTTCTAATCTTGAAGCTATATTCACACCATCACCTAATAAATTATCTTTTTCTTTAACAACATCACCTGAATTAATACCAACTCTGAATTGAAGTTTGACACTAGTTGCTTCAGAGGAATTTCTTTTTTCTATTGAAGATTGAAATTCTACTGCACATTCAACTGCAGATACTGCACTTTGAAATTCTGCAAGAAATGAATCTCCCCCTGTATTGAACATTCGGCCATCATACTTAGAGAAAAGTTTTGTTAGTATGGACTCACACTCTCGTAGATTATGAATAGTTTCACTCTCGTCTGATTCCATGTGTTTGCTATAACCGACTACGTCAGTTGCAAAAATAACTGCAATTTTCCTATCAATATTTTGTTTAGCCATTATAATCTCCAATTAGTAAAGATCATAAGAAAAGCACCTAGGATCTTCAAACGTGACGTAACGTCATAAAATTCTACATGTATTATAAATTTGCCAAAAAAAAACATCTATATCAAATCAAGATATAATATTTATATATAATTTTTCTAATCCACAAGAGCCTGTATAATTGCGATATGACAGAAACATGAGGTTTGCAATTTCTTGTGGAACTGCTCTTTCTGCCCCTTACAAACCCATGCAATATTTAATCCAATTATTGTTTAGAATGATCATATTTTTCATAAAAGTAGCTTTTGTGATTATCCCATCTTTCAATATAACCTTCACATCTATCTGATGATATAGATGACTTCATAATACTATCAGAATAATAGCTTTGGTCAGGTATAGATTTATCTATATTTCTTAAAATATGATCTTTAAAAGCTAAAATGTTAAATTGATTAGATTGTATCTGAGAATTTTCTACTATTCCTCCTATAACCCATTTAATTGCTGTTTGCATATTATTAACTAAAAGATCTAGTTGCTCTTTCCAGATAATAAATGAGTTATTATTGCATAAAATAGGCAAGTTACGTTCAGTAAAATCACCTACTATGTATTCAATTATTTCATTATCCAATTTCTGTAAATCAAGTCCGTTACCTGAACAGAACAAATCATCTATTTGATAATGACGGTCTCTTATAGAATCTAATAACTCTTGTAAAAAAATATCAGAAAATAATCCTTTGTAAGAATGTAACTCATAATCCCATTGATTTCTAAATTTATGAAAACATTCTTGTTCGCTGTTAGTGTTAAGTGCAGTTAGGAATAAAAGTTTTACCACAGCCCTACTATCTTCTCTATCCTTTATTCCAGAAATAGAAACATCATATGAATCATTAAAATAGCTATATTTGGTCGTATTTGTTCTTTCCCAAAAGTCTATTCCTTTTTTTGCATAGGCAAGTACTGGATGTAATGATTTGTAGTCAATTTCTATAGTTTCTCTATCATCCATTAAGATNTTTTCTCTTTGTTTTTCACTAATTCGCTGCCACCACCCACCATAAAACTTACCACCATCATCAAAAGATCCATTACTGAATATTTTTTTTACTAATTTAGAATGCTGATTAACGTTATATTTTCTTCCTTTGTATTCAAGATAACTCTTCTCTAAGAATGGAATATCTATAAATGTTTTTCTTAGAATTTCATTATATTGTTCTAATACTTTTCTTATGTTTTTAGTCTTAGAATTGTCCTCATAATCAATATCTTTTTTTGAGATGTCTTTCAGGATTATTAATTCTTGGTATTGGCTTATATCAAAAACACTCACTTTAATTTTTTTAAAATAGTTTTNTAAAGTTAAAGATGCACAGATATAAGTTATTTTTGTATTATTTTCTAAACCTTCATGTCCAATAATAAGATCATGGTTTATTAATACAGTTACTATATCAATCATTTTTTTAGTTATATTTAACTGATTATATCTTTTTACTAACGTATAAGACTTGGGAGACATATGAATAACAATCTCCAACTTTGGATCAGTATTCCAAGCTATATAAAGATCAAGAACAAGTACTTCTAGATGTTTCTTAAGAATTACATTTTCTTCTGCATTGAAATATTTATTAAAAATAATATTTACTAGTCCTTTTATCTCAGAATTGTGAGTATCAAGAAATATATTTAAAGGTCTGCTATAACTGTGTTTTCTGGTTGGATTAATTATATACATATTNNTATATTAACCGTAAAAACTTATATTACCAATCCAATTTCAATTTAAGAATANTTAAANAACTAATNAGAAAAATCAAAAAAAACAAAATTACTTAAATCNGTAAATACTCAACTTCTTTTAAATCATTAATATCTTTAATTTTGAATTTAAGTTAATAATGTACGTTCNAAAAACCAAAATGNACCNATNGCAGCAATAATTGCAGATCCTGGNATTGAAATAAATTTAGTATAATAGTTTTTTGTCTTTATCCAATAAATACAAATTACATAAAACACGAATATTATAGTTATTTGTCCAATTTCAACACCAATATTAAATCCAACTAGAGCCCATACAAAATTAGTATTTGGTAGACCAAAGCTACTTAATACACTTGCAAAACCAAGCCCATGTAATAAACCAAAAAAGAATATCGTTATTGATCTATATTTTGTTAGTGATGAATTAAAAAAATTTTCAACTGCAATGTAGATAATGGATGCTGCAATTAAAGGTTCAACAATTTTTGATGAAATAGTAATAATTTTTAGAGCGCTTATGGCTAATGTTATTGTATGAGCCAAGGTAAAAATTGATATTTGTAATACTAATGGATAGATTTTTGGTGTTAAAAATAGGAGACCAAGTACAAATAGAATGTGATCAAGCCCTTTTGGTAAAATATGGGTAAATCCGACTGGTATATAATCCAAAAAAGTATCATACCAGATCTTAGGTTTTCCAGTTTTGGAAGAAATAACTTCACTTTTTTCACCTGGAAACAAAAATTGGGTTACTCCGTTTTCCACTCCTATTTGGCGAAAAATTATTTCTCCTAGTGTTTTAGATGCTTGGAATGTAAATGGTTTTATTCCTGAATTTTCGATAAAAAAGTGTACAGTACTTAAACGAGAAACATCTAAATTATCGATATTCTCTGTATCAACTTTTGAAAAATTGAAATTATTTAGTTTTGTTCCATCTTCAAGAGATAAGTAAAATAGAGAAATGAAAGAATCCCAATTTTTTAAAAAAATCTCTGTTAATTCTGATTTATTTAATTTTCTAAGTTTCTTATAATATTCACCATCATCGTGTTCATTCGTATTATCAATTATTGAAAAATCTATACCAGCCAAATAAGCCTCTAGATTAGTTGTGAATTTTATATAAATACGATTTTTTTCTATTTGAAGATTTACAATATTTGGTGATAATTCATGTGATGATAGTTGAAACGGAAAAAATATTAAGATAGCCTTTAATGGGATAATGATTATTAAAAATATAGAAAATTTATTCATTGCTAAACTATTTTCCCTAATTTCGTTAGTTTTTTTTTCCACTTTTTCTTATTCTCACGAAATGTGGTTAGAGGCAAATTCATTTCAGATAGATACAAACGATGTTTTAGAAGTCAACATAAAAATTGGAGAAAAACTTCAAGGAAGTAATCTTCCTTATATTCCTAATAGTATTGAGGAATTTTATTGGAGCCAGAATGGAGTAAAAAATAATATTAAGTCAAGATTAGGAGATATTCCTGCCTTTACCAAAACTTTTAGTGAAAATGGATTAACATCTATCGTATATATTTCAAAACCATCTATTATTACATATGAAACATTCCAGAAATTTGAAAAGTTTTCCGTGCATAAAGATTTGGGACCTGTGAAAAAACTACATTTAAATTATGGCTTTCCAGAAAAATATTTTAAAGAAACTTATAGTCGTTTTGCAAAAGTAATTGTAGGTATTGGGTCTAGTTCTGGAAAAGATTCAAACTTCGGATTATTAACAGAATTTATATTGTTAAATAATCCATATACAGATAAAAGCCAAAATTTTGTAAAGTTAAAATTAAATTATCAAGGAAATCCCCGAAGTAATGCACAAGTGGAGGTTTTTGAGCGATCATTAGATAATACAGTTTCTATCTTCACAACTAAAACTTCTAAAGATGGTATTGTAAAGATCCCAGTAAAAAAGGGGTATGACTACCTTTTTGATGCAGTAAAATTAAGAAAAGCTAACCCATCATCAAAACAAAAAGCTGTCTGGGAAACTTTATGGGCTGCATTAATGATAAGCATACCTTTAGAATAAAAAAATTTTTAAATTTGACTTATTCTTTATTTAACCATGATACAACTTTATAAGNTGCTTTTTGAGCCTCTTGGCAAGTACTGTATACAAAACAACTTTCTGCTCCATAAGGATACCACCCTGAATTATCTTCTGGATCACGTCTAAAGCATTTATAAGAAAACTGACATTCTCCATTTGATATAATATCAACGCATAGAGTANCTGTAATGTCATTTATAGATTTCACTACTGTCATTTATATTCCATAAACTGACTATATGGTAAATCCCAAATATCTTAATCCATTAATTCTAAAAACTTAAACTTATTAATTGCTACAAAATTGATATACATAATTAGTAAACCATTTAGATATAATTTATAGTAGTTTTTATCTTTAGTTACTTATACTTTNAGTTTATANAAATTATATTTACGTTAGGTTTTTGTTTCTTATTGTTACAAATAAGGTTAATTATAAAGATTATTTAAAAAAAAATGAGGAATTCACTTATTTAAATAATTGAATAATCCTTATTGGAAATTTGAATATAATAACTTATTTAGGNTAACCTTTGTTAAAAAGCTTAATATTATTTATTTTTTTAATTTCATCACTTGCTCTTGGTAATGAAAAAATTACCGGCAGTTATGTTGGTGAGATAGAAGATAAATATAAAAATACTTATCCTGTGACCTCAAATCTAGAAATTAGTGATGGTGGTGTTATAAAAGGAACATATAGATATAAGTATGGTGGAAAAGATTGGAATGGTGTTTTCTATGATGGAAAGTTANCAGATAAAGATTTGTTGATATACTGGAAAGAAGAAACCAGACAAGGTTGGCTTGCTATTAGTTTTGATGAAAACTANACGATTTTTACTGGNAAATGGGGTTCAACAAATAATAATGGCAANTGGTCTGGNAAAAAATAATCAAACAATANCAANTANTTACAGATTTNTTAATCATTTTTACCTTATATAANAATTNATGANTANCTCAATATTCTTTGCATTATATAAAAAAGAATAACCGTTACACCACAACTAATAACCATTGAAACATAAAAACCTATCCCTTTGCTAAGGAGAATAGGTAATAATAAAAACATTGGCAAACCAGGTATAACAAACCAAAAAATTTGAGTACTTAAATCAGAAATTTTCTCTATATCTTTAGTTTCAAGCCATATCCATGTAAGTGAGATTATAGATACTAACGGTAAAGCTATAATTATGGCAGCAATTAGTGTAGATTTATTGGATATTTCAATAGCTAAAAGTATTATAAAAGCGGATATTAGAGTTTTTACTATTTGTAATGTGGAAAACATTGAAATTAAAACTTCAGAAAATTTTTTTCTAATATGAATAGCCTGAACTTGAATTAGAAATACTTGATGAAGATCTAGAAGATGAAGAACTACTAGAACTGTCATCTTTTCCAAAATCATATGCTGAAATAAATTTTTCGTTATCGGTTTGGCAAGAAATAAGCAAAAAACTCAGTGCTATAAAAAAAATATTCTTCATTTTTAAACCCTAATATAAAATTTTGATGTCTAATTGAGTAGATTTTATTTAGTAATTAAAAATATAATTTCTAGTTACTACAAAATATTTATTTTACCATTTTCTTTAATAGTGAAATTAACTTCTAACATTATTTTGAAACTTATTTGCTTTACGCATGTTAACCCTACCCGCACAAGAGCCATACCACACAGACGAACATACATTATAAATTATTTCATAAATAAATAATGTAGTATAAATATAACTACTTTAAGTGAGGAGTTGATTTATGTATTTAATATTAAATTTCTAGATAGCTAATTTAAGATGCCCTTTATAAAACAGGATTATTTCTAAGGTCTCTTATTTAATATTACAAAAAATGTAAGCTTTTTGTTATCAAATGTAATATTTATATACTTTGTAATGGAGTTAATATTAATAAATAGTAGTAAGAAATCTTGTTTTTATTAATAAGAATTTAATATCGTCTTAAATTTATTTCTCAAAAATAAAAGATAGAAAATTTATAACAATATATATTTATCTACTGGTTTTTAGCACAGTTAAAATTCATGAACAACAATACCTCTAGAACCAACTACTTTAGTATTAAAGTCTTTTAAATGATGTAAATAATGTTTTTCTAAAAGTTTTTGACAATCTTTATAGGCTTTTTCACCTGTATATTCAAAAAGTATTCCTACACGAAATGCACCCTCTCTATTCCATATTCTTGTCACTACTCTTCTAACCATTCCTGCTTTTTTAAATTCCGTAATTACATTTTCTGTAAAGATGTTATCTTGTTTTGAGATATATAATTCTAATTCAGTTTTTGATATAAAATCTCTAGTTGTGTAGTTAATAAGGGTAATGTCTGACAATTTGATTTCTCCATATTAATAAAATGTAAAATATTATAATTAAATAATGAAAATTCCAAGAACTTTCAAAATTAAAAAAATTAAATATATGAATAAATATTATTTAAGGTATCCTATTATTAATTGTCTTAGTTATTGTAAAATGTTGAAAACTTTTGATCTAAGAGAGAAGATAGGATTAAGATGTTTAGTGATGATCAGTATGAAACATTTTGGTATGACTTAAAATTACCTGACTTGGTTGAAGAAAATGATTCATCTAAAGACAAAATAAGTGAATTATATAACGTTAATCAGATTACTAAAGATGGTTGGAAATTGATTTCCATAATTCCTTTTTCAATCAAAAAAAATAATAAAGAAATTCAGATACATAGATTATATTTTCAAAGAGGTGGAAAAGCTTTTGCTAAAGAAGATGGTGAAAAATATAATCATTATTTACAGAAAGAAAATAAAGAAAATAAAAAAGAAGAAACCAATAACATAAATATTATTAATAAANAAAAATTTAAAAAAAAGTGAATTTTTCAGATCTTCTATTACTCCTCTTCAAAACTTGAACTTACCTACTCCTACTTTTTGTTCAATAGTAAGGTATGTTACTAAACCTGGATTCCTTGACAGTATGGTTGAGGAGATAATAAAATCGCCCTCAAATGAGGCAGTATCACAGCATACAATCCTTACAGGCGATAATGAAATAATGAATATATCATTAGTACCTGATTTAGATGGAATGGTGTCAAAAGAGGAAACTGGTGTTCAATGGTTAGATACAATTGAACATATGCTAGTTAAGTTTGAAAATGGCAGTCGCACAGAAGCAATATCAGGACCAATTGTATATTATTCATTCAACGAAAAAAATGCAGAATATTTTGAAAATAAATCTTTAAGAACTACAATAATAAATTTGAATGTTAAAAAAGGGAAAGATTTAGAATTAATTGAACAAGTATCAAAACCAAAACTTCCTGAAAATATAATATTATATTGTGTAGTTCAGACTGACCAAGAAAAATTTACCATAATATGCAAACACGCTTTAGATTGTACTAATAATGATAACCTAGTTTCATTAGTATTTTTTGGAGAAATTGATCAATTGTTNAATTCATTTGATAAAAGTATTTCAAATTCTCGTTCTGGTCATTCCTATGACAACTTTAATTCATTATTCCTAACATAATAATTTGGATATTAGGATTAAATAAGTAATAACAATAGGTTAGATGTCTGTTTTTCCCTGTAAATAGGGGTTATTTCATTAACAATAAATTAATTAGCATGTTTCCATGGACCGAAGTCTTTACCACCTTCTACAATTTCATACATGACACACTGCTCATCTCCAATTACCCAACCATCATGTCCTGGCGCAAAATAATAAGCATCACCTGGTCCAACTTCAATTTTTGATCCATCATCATGAGTACATGCTAATCGTCCTGAAATAACTACTCCCACATGACCTGCTTGGCAACTATCGCCACCAACTGTTGGTTTAATACACTCAGACCATTTCCAACCAGGCTCCAGAACCAGTTTCGAGGCATTAACGTTTCCGAGCTTAACTACCTGAACTTTTGCCTTTGGAGGATTCTTTACTTCATCTGCGTCGTTAAAATTTTTTGAATATAAATTGGCCATTTCATTCTTCCTATATATAAAGTCCCATTACAATTACTATATCCTAATTAAAAGTAATATCAAAGCTAAAAAGATGGACTTACTCAATCTAAAATATTTTATTTTCAATTAAATCTTTGAGCAAGTGATATAAAATGAGAAATAGTTTAAGAGCCATTGAGTATCTTAATGATAAATATGTAAGATAAGTAAATGGTTAAATGCAGTTTTGGGCAAACTTATGTAAGTGGATAATATTAGTATGTTTGGAACAAGTGGGTAATTAAGATTTTATTACGAATATTAACTAAATCCCCATATCTGATTACCACGATAACCAGATGCTTTACCAATAAAATCTCCACCAATTTTTGCCCACTGTCCATGAAACTTTTGACAATCTTCGTAAGCTTTTTTATTTTTATAAACCCATATTAACGAAACTCTTATCATATCGTTATTATCATCAACTAAGGTAGCTGATTGCATAATTTGACCATTAGATTTCAAAAACTCAACTGCTTTTGGAGAATAGAATGTATTGTATTTTTCATACCATAGATCATACTGTAGTTGAGATGGAAAACTTAATAAAACCACGCTAACAAAATTTTTATCATTATTATCATCCATTATTAACTCCAAATAGTTCAGTATTTATGGTTTGAAAGATATTCTTAAAGGACATTGTTCTCTATCAATCAAAATGATTGCACATCAATAATTTGAACTCAATTACTTATATGAAATAATATATTCTATTGAAATTTTTTTGCTCCCGGAAAAATATTTGCAAACCCCTCGTTATTTGAATCGGTATAATTTGGTAGTTGAGCTTCTAAATTATATTGAGTTAATGGTTTACTCATAGTTTCTTTAAAAAATTTAGTGGCTTCTAATCTAGCATTGTTAATTGATCCATCTTTATCGTAATCCTCTTTAAATCCAAATTGATTTGCAAGTTCAGCAGTAAGTAATGTTTTTCCATTTGCTTTAGTTAAAAAATTATCATCTGCATTTTCACAAATAGCTAGAATTGATCTTCCGACATATTTTGGGCTTTCACCATCAGGAAATGATGCAACTTCAGTTTGGGCTCCACCTGGGTGTAAAGTAATTGCTTTAATATTATGATTTTTCAGTTCTGTTGCCATATCAAGTGTAAGTCTATCCATTGCTGCATGAGAAACTCCATAACCAACATCACAAAAATATAAAAAACCACCTGCACTTGAAATTTGAATAATTAATCCATCATTATTTTCAATCATTTTGGGGATAATTAATTTACTCATCACATATGAGCTTCTAACACCAACATCCATATGCTCATCATAGACAGATATAGGTCTTTCCCAAAATGGCTTACCAAAATGAGGTGTCATGGCAATTAAACCAGCATAAGCACTATTAACAAGCAAATCTATTTTGTCTTCTTTGGAACAAATTTTGTTACTAAATTCAATTACTTCATCGTCATTATTTTGATCTAAAATATAGGGTATAATCTCACCTTCGCACCCCGAGGAGACAACTTCTTCTTTTAATTTATCAAGAGCATCAGCATTTCTTGCAGTTGCATAAACACTGTAATTTCCTTCAGTAGCCAATATCAGGGCAGTTCCACGCCCTAACCCTCTTGATGCTCCTGTCACAATTGCTATTTTTTTCATAATTTTCACCTTAATTGATTTTAGTTAATCTAGAGGAATTTTTATTCCAGAAAAGGCTTCAGTTCTACTATCATCAGGATATCTTTCTAACAAATGATCAACACTATCAAGCCACTCCAATCCGGCAACTTGTCCGTCAATCAACGCATCAATGCTGGGCATCCTTGCTATTTGAACATATTCACCAGTTGCATCAATTTTTATAAAATCATTGAGATAATCATACTTTTTATTATCTCTCATCAATTGATATAGTCGTTTTAGAGACTCAATAAACTGTTCTTCACAACCCTCTTTAGGTTTATATTTAATTATAGTCCATGTTTCATCCGACAATTTCTAGCTCCTCTTTATGTTTAAAATAGCATAATTCTTTTTTGAGATGAGTAATGTTATGAAACAAAACTAAATCAAAGGTTTTAAATTACAAAGAAAAAAATGTCTTGACTTAAAATAGAGATGTATAGGCTAATAACAAAACTCATAAATATTCCATATTCAATTATTGATTCTTAAATTCCCATCTCCAATCAGAAAGTAATTTGTATATAATTATAACCTAACCTGTATGATTAGAAAGCTACCAACAAAACCATTTATTATTATAGAATAATTGAATGAAAAAGTTTTAAAGTTTCTAATATTTATATTTAAATGGGATATTAGGATTAGCTTAGAAGTCTTTGCAATTACTATGTTATGGTACTTTTTTTCAGAACTATTAATGTATTAAATTGTTAGTGTTTTTTTTATTGAGTCGGAAGGTTAATGAGTAAGAAAGATAATAAAAATAAATGGCAATGGTACTATCACTTCCATATATGGCAAATAGTTCCAGACGTTTTTAAGTTTGGATTGAAAGGAGCATGGCAAAAACAAGATAAAGCAAGTAAGATTTTCATTATCATTTTCCTAGTATTTATACTTTTTCAAATACTAGGTGTATTGGAGCTGTTAATATCTATAATGACTTAATGATAACGGTCAGATAATTGGTGAGTATTAAATTATTAGGGTTTAATCATAAAAAATTGAAGACTCAGAATCTGTACATTTTTTTATTAAAGCGAGAGAAAGTTGGTTAGAATATCGGTCAGCAGAATGTTTGCTATTTTATAATTTTTATAGAAAAGGCACAATAAAATCGATTATGTACACAAGTTGTGATGATAAGAAGACTTTTGATAGGTTAGAATGGATGTTTGGTAATCCTTTCAAATAATAATTTATTGGACTTTAAATAGGATAATAAGATGATTAAAGGTATTCTTGTATTGATTGCTGCAATTATCCTTATAACTTTTGGGTACTTTGCATCTAATAGAAAAGATAAAGATGATTAAAGTTATATTAATAATAATTGCCATAATTGGCTTATTATCATTTGTGTATTTTTCTAGGATAGATGGTTATCTTAATAGAATAGAGCAGTTTAGTAAAAATGCAGCAACAGATAAACCGAATTCATTAAATCTTTTAATATTTCATACTAACGATACCAAACCTCAATTTAATTAAAGATTAAAACATATAAAACGGTCAGAGGAATAATGAAAAACCAAATTAAGGCTATTATTCTAAGAAGATTGCTTAAAGTTTTTATTCTTCGTAGTGCTCGGCCCAAAACTAGTAGTGAGAAATAAATAATACCTACTGGTATTGTAGCCATTACACCTAATACTGCCACATAACCAAACGCTCCATATGATGGAGTTCCTGCATATTTGGCTGAAAAAATCATGGTCACCAAAAGGATGATTACTCCATAAAAGATACAAACACAAACTGATCTAACAAAATCCCCAAGATATGATTTCCCAATAACTAGTTTTGCAAAGCGTGTGTCTAGTATTGGGTGACTAGATGTTTCTGTATTGTTTTTCATGATTTATTCCTGATGTATAGCTTCTATCTCCAATTATAGAGTATTTAATGTATTATTGTAACCTAACCTCTGTGATTAGAAAACTATCAACAAAACCATTAAGTATTCTAGAATAATTGAATGAAAAAATTTTTAGAGTTTCTAATATTTATATTGAAATGGGATATTAGCATTAGCTTAATAGTCTTTGCAGTTATTATGTTATGGTACTTTCTTAAGAACTATTATAAAGGAAGTACAGACACTAGAAATATTTGTAAATTTTTAGAAATTAAAAGGTTATCTTATTTTCATAAATCTAAAATAAGGGCTAAAATCTAATCTAGAATTATAGAACCTAGTTTAAAAAAGTAACCATACAAAACTGTAAGTGATGCGATTGCTAAAGCTGCTCCGAGTGCCTCCAAATTGGAAGTAGATCCAGCAAATACTGGACTTCCCAAAATAGACACAANACCAATTAATGAACCAAGCCAACCTGCTCTTACAGTACCATCTCCAAATTTTTGTATATAGGTATTCTCACCCTTGACAGAAAATGCATAAAGTCCACCAACAACAATTACGAATATGAATGAATTAATATCAAAAAATTGGGATACATTTCCAATTGAAAAGAAAGTAGCTACNATAAAAATTATATAGATAACAGTACAAATTATTTTTGTAGTATTCANTAANAATTNTNNNAAACAGTTCTAAATTTTAAGTGCTTAATTATTTAGTATTGTACTTATTACCGATCATTACTTTCTGAAAAGTAGTTTCAGGTAAGTTGTAAGCATTGTAGATAAAGTTGCTGATATTCTCTCTGTTATTTCTAACAGTTTTGAAGATCCATCTAGCACCTAATAATGCTCCCCAACCAAGAAACAGTAGTGTTGATAATGTGGATATGATGCAAGCCATTTAAATAGTATAGCAAAACTGATCAGCTATTCGCAAGTGACAAGGTGACACATAAAAAGATCATACTTTNGTGAAGTGATTNAANATTNNAGGATCTGAATATCTAACTTCAGTTTCTCCACCTATTACAGAAAATTTNATACCCATTTCTTTTACTTGCTCATAAAAGCTTAAATATTTTTTNGTAATAGCATCATTACTTANNTTTGAATCCCATACNTTTACNTAATTTAGNGTAACNTCATCAATTTCTATAAATGTAGAAAAAAGTAATCCATCAGAAAAAAAAGTATCAATAATNGATTTTAAGCTATTTTTCATAGTATCCTTTGCAAGTTTATTTTGAAACTTAAGTGAGTGTATTCTTGAGAACATTTTTTATTCCTAAAGTATAAAAATAATAATAAACTATATCCAATAATTGATATAACAAGAAATTAAAGTACCAACTATTAAACCTTTTATAAATGCTATCCAAGCAACTGCATAGTCATCTATACCAAGCTTATTTTTCCACCACTCCATTTGTTTTTTGTGAAGTTCTATAACTTTCATAATAAACCTCAAAAAATAAATTAACTACATATTCTAAAAT
>FUFK010046268.1_pt1 | contig 28411 bp, 52 predicted proteins | sample 1021851 | NCBI WGS metagenome assembly FUFK01 (sample SAMEA51879418, study PRJEB19060) | metagenome
TGTGCATTCCATTTGCCGAGTGATAATGATGCCTTCACTGATTCCAGTTCGTCGATCTTCCAATACTCCGGCCATACTGGTTTACCACTCGGCATTATTGCCGGAAACTCTACCACGTCCCATTGATCCGATTTGGGCTCTGATTGGTTCTTTACTAGAATTCCTGTCAGGTCTTTTACGTTCCATCTTGTCATGACGCAAACTATTTTTCCACCTGGTTGTAAACGCTGTCGTGGTCCTGAAGTATACCACTCGTATGCCTTTTCTAATGCACCCATGTTGAGTGCGTCTTGCTCACTGTGTGGGTCGTCGATTATTAAAAGATCCGCACCTCGACCTGTAATTGCTCCCCCGACACCTGCTGCAAAATACTCGCCACCCTGTGCTGTTTCCCAGCGACCAGCGGCTTGGGAGTCTTCTCTTAGTCTTGTCTTAAATACATTCTGATATTCTGGACTATCGATTAGTGTTTTGGCTTTACGACCAAAACGGACTGCAAGTTCTCCTGTGTGTGTTGTCTGTATAATTTTTAGTTTTGGATTTTTACCAATCATCCATGCTGGTAGTAGTGTTGATGCAAACTCAGACTTTGTATGTCTTGGTGGCATATTCACTATCAGCCTTTTTATTTCACCCGATGCTAGTTTGTTGAATTTATCTGCAATAATCTTGTGGTGCTCACCCTCAATAAAATCAGGCCACATATGCTTTGTGAAAGACAGAAAGTCTTTTTGTGCCGCTTCCTTTTGATCTTCCTCTTTGTACTTTACCAGGATTTTCTTGAACCTGTCCCTAACGTCAGGTGGTAATCTATTTATTTTTTCTAGGTCTATTTGCATTTCGAAAAATTTTTTGAAAAATTTTTTTGATGTTACTTTCAGTCTTATAATGATTTTCAGGGATTTGACTATACAAATCTTAGCATTTGTACGCGTATATGTAAGTTTCTTTGTAAAATGTCGGATCGATAAATAAAAAACTTTAGAAAATGTAAATCGCTCTGGTACCTCTATTAAAGCGTCAAGCCTCTAGCGTCTTGTTATCTCTACGTCCTATAAAATCCCTTAAACAATTAAACGGCCTCAAGTATCTTGATGCATGGATCTAGACTTTTTGCTATAGGCTCAAGCCTCAAGCCACTTGTGACAAGATCCCTTATTTGTGATCCCTCATAAAGTATTGGCTCAAGCCTCATGGCTCTTGTGACCATGATGAAAGAGTTCAAAGGGTGCTTGACGTGGAAGGCGATTTGATGCGGTGAAAATCTAATTTTATAACCCTTAATAACTTTAAACTCGATAGTAAAAAAATGCCCTTTTCTATTATATACCAAAGCGTCTGGTGTACCTAAAGAGGTTGAATTTTCAATACGAGTAAAAGAAAATTGAGGCGTTTTATTTTTGAAATATTGGTAAAATTTGGCCTCATTAATCATGTGATTTTTGACGTTATCACAACATTGAAAGTGTTGCAAATATGCAACACTTATTGCACAACCACAAGTTGTAAATATTTTCTTTTTTGTGCTTGACTTATATTATAAATGTAATAGGATAATCCTATAAACAAATATAATGAAAGGACAAAAACAATGACAAAAAAACCAATTGATGAAACAGTTACGGAATTTTTATTAAGAGGCGAGAAAGAAGAACGTTTTATGATAACTGACGTTGCAACTCATGGTTGTAGCGGTGGCACAATATCCGAGTTAATTTATTATGAAGATACTGTGAAATTCTACAACGAACATGAATACGAGATTTGGCACGAATTAAGCGAGTTAGCTGAAGATCTCGGAGAAACTATACCTTTTATGATTTCTAATTTTAGAGGTTGTAAAAATGTCCATAGTGCTGAAACTTTCAAAAATCTTTTAGCGTGGTGGATTTGTGAGCATATTGCTCAAAGGATTTCAAACGAGCGAGAAAACGGCACAAGATCAGTAGCTTAATAATTAAACCCATCAATAATTAATTTTATTGGTGGGTTTTTTATGCTCTATTTATACAACCACAAGTTGTAAATATTTTCTTTTTTGTGCTTGACTTATATTATAAATGTTATAGGATAATCCTATAAACAAAAATAATGAAAGGTAAAAAAATGACTAAACAAATAATATATGAAATGTTGACTGAAAATACTGGCACTCACTTTTTAGATAGTGGCGGTGAAGATGGAAGAAACTGGCAAAGAAATCAAAAAAAGACTTTAGAAGATTTTGAAAATGAAGAATATATTTCAAAGGAAGATGGATATATAACAAAGTCTTTATTCCATCACTTAAATGAAAGTTGTACATATCTTCCAGATATAACAAAGCAATTTAATGATTGGATCAATGAAGATAAATATCATGGTTTAGATAATCNTAATGGAAGAGGTCATATAATTGCAGATGTTGAAGATTTTATGAATGAGTTTGTATATCCAGATGAAGAAGCAAAATGCACTTACACTTATAATTTTGATAATTGTTTAAGTCAAGATATTCAATGGATCTCAAGCGGTGATTTATACAAAAATAATATAATCGCACTTTGTATTCATAATGGTGCAGATGCTCGAGGTGGCATGACTGATTATAAATTTTTCAAAATTGATCCAGATCAATTCTATATGATAGATGAAGAATATTATAAAGAAGATGAAGAGGTAGCATAATTAAACTTGACAAGGGCTATCCTATATTATAGGATAGTCCTATAAACTAAAAAGAAAGGATAATATGAGCAAATTAAAAAAACCTATATATTTTGAAAGTGGCTTTGAAAATTTCAAAATAGATACAAATGAAAGTAATAGAGTTGAAGACTTAATTGGAAGTATTAACTCAGTATTAAAAAAACAAAATATGTTACTTTGTTATTGTACTGATGAAGACAAAAACAAAACCTTATTTTCATCATGGGAAATAAGACCTTATCCCGAAAAATAACACTTAACAAAGGGCTATCCCATATGGGATAGTCCTATAAACTAAAAAGAAAGGATAAAATAAAATGTTAAAAGCAATATATTTCGCATTACACTTCATGATGATTTTTTTAGGTGTGGTGTTAGCAATTCACTTTGATGTGTGGATTGGTTTAGCAATAGCAATTACATTTACGGTTAAATGGTTTTTTATGTTTCCGTATCACGAGGGTAGATAAACCATTTATACATTAGAATGATTATAAACTAGAAAGGATAAAAAATGTACAATAGATACTTTAATATTAAAAAAGACTTCTCTNAGGTAAATGACTTTCAAAACTATATCTTACCTAAAATAGATGGTGCTGATTGGATAAAACAAGAAGATAAAGATATTGTAAAAGACTACATGAGAAAAATATTTTTTAATCAATGGAAACAAAAAAAGAAAGGATAACATGACTAAAAAGAAGAAAACATTTGAGTTTGAAGTGCCATGCTCATATCACTATTGCATAGAGGCGGAGACAGAAGAACAGGCAAGAAAAATACTAATTGAAAAAGGCGGATTAGATATTGACGGTGATTTGTGCATTGAAGAAAAAAACTATAGAAACGCAATATTAATATAAAAGAAAGGATAACATGACAAAAGAAAAAGCAACGTTAGAAATGGTTATAAGATGGTTAGATTCAAATATAGATGATGCTATGAATGAATTTGATCCATTAGCTAGTGATAGTGCAGACTTAAAACAAAAAATAGAATTAGCACTTGAGCCTGAAACTACGATTGAACAAATTGAAAATAGTAATTTATAATTTCTTTTTAACTTTGCCCATTTGCCATGATTGTTGGGTTGATAACTCAATAACTAATCTATGGCTTTCTCTCGCACCAATAATGTTATTTTCAAATAAACTTATTGACAGAATATCAAATTGACCATCAGGCGAGTGAAATTCACCTTGCGGAAGTTTAACGACTACTCTAGCGTCTTGACAAGTTGGTGATTTTAAAAAACGATCTAATTGTCTTGCTAATTCTTTCGCATTTATCATGTTCTTGACTTTTAGAGTTATTTGACGTAAATGTCAACTATGGGTGTTCCAAAAAGATTAACCGAAATGCAGAGAAAATTTGCTCACTTGTTAGTATCTAACGAGGGAAGAAAATATGCGTATGAGTGTGTTATAGAGGCGGGATATGAAAAAGACAGAGCAAGGCAAACGGCATACGAATTACAAAACCCTAAGTTGTATCCGTTAGTTGTTCAATACATAGGTGAGTTAAGAGAAGAATATCAAAAGAAGTATGAAGTCACTTATGAAAAACACATATCAGAGTTAGCAAAAATAAGAGATGAGGCATTAAAAAGAGGATCATTTTCGGCCGCAGGAAATGTTGAAGTAGCAAGAGGCAAGGCCGCAGGGTTATACGTTGAGCAGAAGATTATTAGAACGGGAAAATTAGATGATATGTCTAAAGCAGAAATGGAAGAAGAATTGAAAAAAATAATAGATGAATACTCACCAATTTTAGAAAATGTCAGCGTTGATGATGTAAAGAAAAACGTAGAGAAAAAAAGACTTCCAAGAATAAAAAAACTTAATTAATTTTAATCATTTTCTTAACCCATGATCTAGGTATCATGGTTCGATCACCGAAGGTGATTGAGCCGTCATCTTCTTTGTCATAACTTGCAAACATTTTAATTGATGTTTTATCTTTAGAGAAGATCCACCCTTCATTAACAGGTGTAGCTAGTTTCATCTTTGTAAACTCTTTTTCATCCGCCCATGCACTGTCACTAACGCAATCAATCCACTCAACCCTATATTTCGGATAAGGTATGTCATTGGCACTTTTAACGATTGTATTAATTTTTCTTTTTTTGGGCATGGTTTTATATATCATCACCCCTATACTGTTTCCATAATTTTAAATGCAAAATTCAAATTTGAAGTACAGCCCTAGCCCCTATTTAAACGATTATATAGGATACTACACATAATATCCATTGCTCTAAAACCGTTGGTATTCCTAGCTGATCACCAAAGTGCCAGATCACCTCTCTTTTTCTAAACCCAAATCGCAAATTTACGAATTTCCAAAAAGGTATAGTCTGGTGATCAACCGCATAAAACCTAGCTTTTTATTTATGGCAATTTTGTGATTTTGTCTTATTTTAGACTTGTTTCGAGGCAAACCAGGACAGAAAGGTACTAATGCCCAAAATCCTCGAAACAAGCCACTTGTTGCCCTCGTGGTTTCTATAATCGGCTTAAAGCCTTACAGAATTCTCAAGGTCGCAACAATTTCCTTTGAGTTATCGAGGAAGAGAGCTAAAACAACTAAACCTCGATTATTCAAAGAATAGGTATAAACCTATTCTGTTGAATTTTTAGAAAGCGGATCTATTTTTTCCGCTAACTCTTGTAACTCGTTAATCTTGCCTTGTATATGCAATTTAAGATCCGTTAAGACCATTATTTTTGCATGGACACTAGCGACACTACTAACTTCGTTAAAAGATTTAGCAAGATTGAAAAACAAATCGCTATCTTTTTTCTCGTTTTTTATATCTGTATTCATAAAAACCTTGTATCATACACAATATAGGATAACAACATATAATATATGGGTGCGACACTTTTGACCATGTACTTATTATACTATGTAGGATAATAAGGGAGTATGACTAATAACAGAAAGGATAATATGAAAAAATACCTAGTTAGATTTGAATGTGTGGTAGGTGATTATGAACATTTAGATTATTACATATTCGATAAGAAAAAAAGCGAGTGGGGATATTGCAAAGAGTTTTGGAATATCAATAAGAGAAATAGTGATTGTCTAGGTGATAATCAATTTTGGGATAACCACTCACAAAATGCTATTTCAGTTTATTCTGAAACTGAACTAACACAAAAAGAGGCAGATACATTACAAAGATTGGGGGTAGCATAATGAAAAAATACAAAATATACATTTATGATCCATACAAGGTTTATGAAAAAAGTGATTTATTAAGTGATGAAACACAAGCACTTGAAATAACAAGCGGTGATGATGGTATTCCAAATTTTAAAAGTAGATCACAAGTAAAAGAATGGTTAGAGGATTACATTGAAATAGTGGAGATGATATGAAAATAAAAGACTACAAAGGCATAGAGGACTATATAGAAAAAAAGAAAGAAGAAAAGAAGGATCTATTAAAAGGTACAGTTATTTGTAAGGCCAAAAAGTGCAACAAGTATCTGTACAAAAACCAAAGCTCTAGCAATCCTGAGTATTGCATGGAGTGTCTATAGAAAGAATAAATTATGAAAAAGAAAAAACAAAGTAAAAAGAAAGATTTCTTAGATGTTATGTATGAAACAGAGAAGAAATTTAAAAAACTACTTACCGATATATACAAAATACATAATTCTGGTTGGGTGCAAAAAAGAGAAATCCATTATTTAATTGAAGACATAAAAGATATTAAAGAAAATTTAATTACGGCAGAGGTTATTAAATACGGAAGACAATGGCACTTCAAAGAATTAAAAGAAAATTTGTGGAAATAATATGGTGTTGATAAACTTAAAATTGCGGATATCTATATAGTATGACAGATATAACAGAAATACGAAAACTGATTGCTCTTAGAAGTAAAGAGCCAATTAATAAATTATTAAGTTATTTTATTTTAGCCAAACTAAACGAGGGTTGTTCTAAATATAATGTTTTTCTTGATAAAACACATAAGGATATTTTTGAAGATATCTATAACGATTACAAAGAGGATCCCGATTTTAAAAAATTTATGGTTGGTTGGCGTTGTTTCCATGACGAATTAAAACTTTTGGTTAGAATAGAGTTGTATAAACATATACTAAAAAATAATGTGAAAGAGAACAAATCACACAGTAAAACAATAACATATAAACTAACTAAAAAGGGTCAGCATTATCTACAAAATACACTGCGAAATTATTTTCTTTTTGAAAGTGGACGTTGTGAGATGTTAGGAGTTATTCATTCTAATTTAAATTTTAATATATGATGGATTTATTTGTACCTAGAAAATGTGAAGATTGTAACCTTTGTTGTAAATTACCGGAAATAAACTATTTTAAAGAAAAGAAAAAGTCTCATACATGGTGTAATAACTGTGATGTTGGTGTCGGTTGTAAAATTTATGATAAGAGGCCACAAGGTTGTAAAAATTTTTCTTGTGCTTACACAGAACATCTTACAGATTTAAAACCAAACAAAGCGGGTTTTATGATCTTTCCTCAAAACGAAATGTCTTACGAACACAAAGTTTTCACAGTTTATTGTGAAGAATTTAAATTAAAAAATTTTATTAAAAACATTAAAAAAGATTGGAAGATGTTACAATTAATTAAAGACAAGTGGTCGTTTCATATTAGATATAACGAAGATGATGATAAATTAGCCATTTATAATCCAAATGTACTTGAAGATAAATTAATTTTTGTAAGTAGGAGTAAAATGAATTAGTTGCAAAAATACAACAGTTGCAAAAATGCAACAATCTATATTTAGAATAAAAAAGTGCTTGACACAAGATATAGTGTGCGACACTTTGCTTCTTGAGAATACTTTATTATCCTATACTATCCTAGTATGAATTATTTTACAATTCATAGAAAGGTAAACATGAAAAACTTAAAAATAGATTTTGATCAAGATATTAAAGATCAAAAAATAACTGATGAAATTTTAAAACTCTCAAAAAAGATAGTTTTAAATAAAAATTTATCTAGTTTAGTAGATGAGTTAAGAGATTACGAATTAGATAAATTATTTCCAACAACAAAAAAGGAACAACAATGAAACTTTATTATATAAAGTGTGATGATTTTATTTGTGATGTCACAGATAGATTTGATCACGCCCAAGAATTAATAAAAGAATATCAAAAAGATGATGGAGTTGGTAAATACAAACTTCAATATTCTGAAGGTAATTCTGAAATAATTATTACTTGGTTTAATAAGGATAGAATGAAGAAGTTTTTAAACTTAACTAACGAAAGGTAAAACATGAAAAAAGAAGAAACAAAAGAGAAGAAGAAAACTTATCTAGGAATTATTTTCATAGGCATGGGATCTTCTTGGTGTTTAGGTGAGGACATTGGTAAGGTTGCGGTCGATTGTGCAAAATTTTGCAAAATGGATTGGAAACATCTTTTTAAAATTAAAAAGAACCATGTTCACCCCGTAAACATTTACGACATTACCGACACTAGCGGTAATTGGTACGCAGGCACAGATGGTGTAGTTAGAGATCAAAAAACTAAAAAAGAGATACCACACCTAAAAGTTGTTTACGCAGTTTAATAATTAATCTAAGGCGACCAGAGATGGTCGCCTTACTTCTTCTGACTATAATATTTATCTAATCGTTCTAGAAATTTGTGTTGATATTTGATAAACTCTTTGCCTTTTATTTGAAACTTTTGAAAGTATTTATCTGGAGTACACATCAAGATAACCCCTTGCGTGATCTCAGTATCATAGACGCAGTTGTGCGCCATAGCATAAGCCCCTAGTTGCATGAAATAGTCGTCAATCCATTCTTTCTTCTTCGGCTTATTCGATTGTTTAAAGTCAACAATACTATCTTCATAATCAAAGACACCAACTAAATCGGTTGCCCCCGCATACAAGTTTGGATAAAACAAAGTTACCTCAGATCCCCATATCTCACCCATGTCGCAAAGTCCCTTGTCGATTATCACCTGAGCCATGTCGCCTGCCACTTGACCCTCGTCTGTTAGATCCATGTGACCTTGACCAAGTATGTGACGTTCAAGGTGCAAGTGCATATTAGTCCCACGACTTGCAGAGCTATCTTTTATTCGTTCAGCTTCAGTTTCACCGACCCTCGCTTTCCATCTGGCTAAACTTTCTTTCTTCTCGTCACTCTGAGTTTCAGATAAGATAGTTGTAACACTTGGTAATTTTTCTTCATTCAAGGCATAGTGTCGTTGACCTTTAATTAGTTCTCTTTGACTTTTAGGATAGTTAAATTTTTTATTCCACTTCATTAGATTTATTTTCCTGTTTTCTTTTATACATACTATTAATAGCTTCTCGATGTTTCTGTTCTCTTTTTTCCATGTTTTCAATCGCTAAGTTTCTAATACTTTCATGCATGTTTTCATATAAAAATACAGCATTTCTAATCGTCAAACCATGAGCCATATTAGAATATATATTTAAATTATAATACATCTCCCCCTCGTGTATGACATCATGAAACTCATCAACTATTGATTCTTTTCTTTTTTCTTTATATTCAACATTAGTTCTGAATAATAAACTAAGAGCTTCACATATCAATTGCCAATTTCTGCTTGAAAAATTTTTAATTTTATTAATTTCAATTTGTTTAAAACTATTTCTTTTAGTAAATCTGTTATCGATTACAGTTTTTGCAATATCTCTATAACCAATATCACTGACCTCTAAAATATATTGATCCCAATCATAGTTTTTTATTCTATCTATTTTAAGTTGTAACTCTTTCTTTTTTCGTTCTTGTTCAAATTTATTTAAACCAAACCTTTTCCACATCTCATCTATTTGGGTTTCTAAAGCATCACAAGTTTCAAACTTCCAATTTTGAAGATAATCTCTACTCGGTTGTAATCTTAAATTAAATATAATTCCTTTTAAACCTTCATACACATACCACTCGCCCCTATGTTTATGTTCGTAAAAAACTCTGTGCCAATAATCTTCCTTTCCAAACAAATACCCTAGTAAATAAATTTCATTAGGGTTTCCTGTCTTACAGGCACTCAATCTATTTAAAACTTTTCTTTCGTTTACGGGATCGTTTATGTCTTCTTGATTTATGGCGGTTACTTTTCCTATTTTTACAAAGTCTTCACACAATAAAAAATAAACTATCTCTCTGCTTTCTTTACTTTCTTCTGTTTGTTTCATTCTAAACTCATTATTTCTTTATATTTTTTAAAATCAACAACTTTATCATTCATTAAAATTTCTTTTGAATAATGTTCTATAATTTTTTGTACGCCCGGTAACTTAACATGTGCAAAAGGCCAGATTAATTTACAAACATAATAGGCATCTCTAAACTGACAACGCCAACGCCATTGTTTTTTCCAACCAACAGTATATTTTGTTTTGTATCTCTTCTCACCAAGTGTTCCAACACCTAACACTTCGTGTAACCAAATTAAAACAGATTTATCTGTCATTGCTATTTCCATTCTAATAGACCAAGTTGGATATGCTTTCTTTTGTCCCTTTCGTTTACGCATGTATTGTTTGTAAGTGATACAACCCTCGCCATCAAATAAACCTGCGATGTAGGCTATATCTAACTGATCACTCACGTTCAAATCCACCGTAGATACCCGCACCAATATTTATCATATCAGTTGTGGTCAGTGCGCAGTGACTTAAGCAAAGGGTGAGAATCAAAATACTCATCAAATTCCTTATCATGTATTTCTCCTTTCGAATTACAAATAGTGCATTGCATCACCACATCGTTCGCAGGATTTTCAGATTTGTGTGTTTTAACAAATCCGTTACCTTGACAATTAGGACAAATCTTTTTTGGATCCGTCATTCTTTTTTGTCTCAACTGGTTTTAATGATGCTAACATGGCAATGTGTGTAGCAACCTCACCATACGGTCTTTGCCACATATACTGTAGTAATTGTTTTCTCTGTTCTTCGGTCAACGTAAACATTATTTCTCCTTCATTTTTCCGTTAAGTTTCTTTTTCTTTTCGTTTGCAATACATTCAATAGTCTTAGATATTGACAGTTTTGCGTCAGGCAATAATACCTTCGACAACTCCTCTAAAACCCTGTATGTTTCTTTTGGAAGAGAAACGTTTCTATACTTTGTTATGTCGGTCATACTTTCCTTTCATTTATTAATTGTGATAATATAGGAGATTAATATTAAAAGTCAATGATTAAATATATTTTAATTATGGTAATTTGTAGTGGTATTCCGGGCAATCAATGTAAGCCTATTCCCACACCTATCTCTGAGTTTGATGAATATCATAAATGTATTATATATGGTTATGATCATTCTAGTATGATGTTAAAGTCGCTTGATCCCCGAACCATCAATGAATTTGAAATGTTTACCGCTTTCGATTGTAAGGAACAGACTACGACTTAACGACAGATACAACCAAACCATTGACCACCGCCCCACTTGCCACTTTTAATTATGTGTTGGTTTCTTTCATCAAGATAGGTTGTCCACCTCTCCCTTAATTCATCACAAAAGTCAAAACAATCAATTACGTTTTCTGCTACTAGGATTTGATGATAAAATCCGTCTTTCAATATTATTATATCCAACTCCATACGCTATCTCTCTTATCTTTCTATACCAAAGTTCTTTATACTTTGGATCTTTTGTTTTGTTCCAAAGATTCGCTATCTTGTCCAAATTGTCTTGTGTATTCACCGGTTTTGTTTCCCCATTCAATAATTTTTTTAACATTTTTACCAACTATCTTTACGTCAACACCGTACCTCTTCCACGCTTTCTTCATTAAGTTTAGCTCTAAAACAAAATTAGTCCACTGTTTTTTATTAATACCTTCTATATCTAAAACTAACTTTTTCATTTCTTCAATCGTTTCATCTCTTCGTACATTTTTTGTAGTTTAAACACACTACAATTTAAAACAAAAAAAGCTATCTCATCTCTCATCTTTCTTTGTTGCTCACGAGCCCTTGCCTTGTTTTCTTGTTGCACTTGGTCAATGCCCCATTTAGTTTGATCTGTCATAATATCCCTTTCATGATTATAGGATAATCATTTCAAGGTGTTTGTCAATAGTTATTGTGGACGGCCTTGTCGGTTGTACTTTTTATGGCTTCTCTTCTCGCTTTTATTTAATCTTTTCTTGTGAGTTCTTGGACGTTTACGAGGTTTTGGACGAGGGACAAAGGTTGTAAACTTACGCTTTGCCATGCTCTTTTAAAAATTTTCTATCTGCATCTGTAAGTTGTATGTATCTTATAGAGCCGTTTACATGTTGTCTAGTATCTGCACCACAGTTTGTGCATCGGTAAAAATCGGTGACAATCGCAACCATGATTGCATCTTCTTCACAATGTTCACAATGCCCGTGAACAGTGTCTATATTAGCAAATGCTTTGTTAATTAGTTTAGACAAGATCCTTTGCCTTTCCAATCACAGGCTTATATTTAGTTTTACCCTCTGATTTATAGGCGTGTAAAAATTGTTTTCTTGGTTGGTCAGTGGTATAGCTACAATGTATCCACCCACTGTTTGGCTCTCCCGGTGTGTAAAATTCTAATATTAATTGATCAAATTCTAGGTTGTTATATATCCAGTCAGCTAACTCAGCATTGTCTGTGCCCATACATTCAAAATCCGCAGCTTCTGCACGGGCATGTTGGCTGTTGATCGAGCTACCTATTTTTAGGCACAGCTGCTCACTACGGAACCCGCTCGTCACCTTGACCCTGCCGAAGTGATCCCTAACGGGTTGTAAAATATTTTCACAAAGTAATCTTAACTTTTCTATCTGTCCTGAGTTTGGATTGTTATTGATATCCAAACGGATAGCAGTATCTGATTTAATTAACTCTTGAAGAGTNAAGTTACGTGAAAGATTCATTATTGTGCTAATGGATTATCGCTCTTTGCTTTTAGTTCGTCTATTTGATTTTGTAATATTTGAATTGTTTTTTCGTTGACTAATATTTTAGTATGACCATGTTCTTCGTGAGTGTGTGATGTGTCTTGATTTTCTAATGCAGATACTTTTTCTTCTAACACTGCAATCTGTGGAGACCAATCTGTACCACCACTAGCACCCTCTAATGCATCTAGTTTAGTTACAATCTCTCCATACTTTACAAAGCCACCACCAATTGCTGCAATGACACCAAGTAAAGCTGCTACACCGGCTAATTGATTTTTAATCTTATCCATTTTGTAATACCTGTAACTCATTTATCAAATTTTGACGTTCTTGTAAAATGCTATTCAACTTTTGTTTTTGTATAAAAATAGGATCTTTTTGTTTGTATTCTACTAAATCAATATCATAAATAATACGATTGTCCTTTATATCTATTTGATCTTCGTATATAATACGCGGCTCATAAAAGGGTATATTATATGCTTCCAGAAGATTACCTGATGACATTACTTTTAATTTTACTAAGTTTTTTAGTGCTAAGTTTTTATCTATTTGCTTAACTTGTTCGTCAATCTTTTTTAAGATTGTTTCAAGTCCTGCTGTTTTTGTTTCTTTCTGTTGTACTTCTTTTTGTTTGGAACTACTTGTGCGCGGCGACGGCTTTGCATCATCGCCTTCGCCACAGGATTTACTCTACTGATGCGGTCACTCATTGTCAAGTCTCTCCATACTAGAAACGATAAGCGCGGGGCGGGGAAGTCGCTCTCTCTCTCTCAGCAACAACCACCCGCCCCACTTCGACGGACGTTCGTTCTTCTTCAGACTTACTAGCCGGTCGCAAAGCCAGTGTTGATCCCCCGACTGGCCAGCGAAGGTTGTCAGTTTTCTCGTGAAGGCGGACTGACCATTACCTACCTGCGTCTTAATTTTATAGTCGTTACAGGCTTGACCGCGTTTATACTCGCTCGACTATGCACTACCGCTGACACTGACAGCTTGCATCTGCGTGTAGTGTATTGGCAGAGGTGCAAGGAATTGAACCCTGTCTTGCTGGGTTGGAACCAGCCGTGCTACCGTAACACTTCACCCCTATAAATTCAATAACAAATAAGGTGGGGTGCTTTTTCTTCAACCTATACCGTCGCACCCCTGTAACAGTATGGGCCTACACCTATGTTATGGCATGTCTTACAACGCCTATCGCTTCGCATAGGTACTTCACGAATTACTTACATTTCTCTGATAGATACTCTGCCAGTTTCTCGACTGTCATGTATCCTTCTGGGTCGGGTTCACCTTCAATCCATACTTCACACGCAGCTTTCCGTCTACCCATGACACCGCCACCTTGCACGATGGATACCCACCTACCGTCCTTTGTGGTCAAGACAATCTGATTGTAATCATCTGTCATATCTAATCCCCTATCCAATTACGAACCCGCTGGTATCGTGTACCGCTTTGCCTTTGGCATACAACGCGGACACTACACCTTGCGGCTCAGTGAAGCGCAGGTCGCTGTCGTCGCCATCGACAACAGTCATACCCATGAAAGACTTGGGTATTTGTGTGCGATAGCGGAACACTACAGCAAGCCTCATGCCCATGTCAATAGCAGTCTGTGCGAACCGCTGGTATTCTTTGACACCGCTGTAGCTGAATGTCAAGTCGTAGATTGACAGGTCAGGCACCATGCGATTGGCAATCTTGGTGTAGTCGTACCATTGCACACCGTGATCACGATGGAAAGACACCATGTCATCCCACAGCTTGTTTTCCCAGCGAATGTCTGTCGTACCATTGAGACGGACAGCGCAGCGCAGATTGTGTTTGGCGCAATACTTGGCGTGTGTCAATACCTCAGACAANAGCATNGNCTTGAANNCATCCCAATGCTGNAGCATGAACAGTGTCTTGCGTAGGCGTGACATCTGGACAGATGACATGGCACCACGTCCCGCCGTGTTGAGGCAAGCGTCGATACACTTGGCGACACCGGCCATGGCACAGAGATTGACACCGCTAGATGATGCGGGGGAGAGATACAACACTGCCGTGCGTATACCATACTTCTCACCCTTGACAGTCTTCGGGTTGTCAATGTTCAGCAGCTTTGTCGGGAACTCGCTGAACCATTTGGTGAATTTTTCGCTGGCATAGATTTGTGCAACCACGTCAGCCGGAACTTGAGAGAGATCATAAAGCATAGCGTCACCTCTACTTGTAGAATGCGAAGGATAGAACAAAGCCTACCATTGATATAGATGATAGCACAAGAGATGCATTTGTCAACCAATTGCCATCACCTTTGACGAATAGTGCAGCGACACCCACGATAAGCCAGAAGGCTGTCATAGTCAATGCGCTAATCATACAGGCTAGTATCTCAGACATAGTGGCACCTCACTTATGCGTAGTTATTGGTGGCTAGTTTTTTGCCTTTGGCGGCGGCAGCGAGAGCGTACACCTTTTGCTCCGCAATGCCATCGAAGAACTCTTGTACATCGACACGGATTGCCATGTCAAGTATGTGCTGACGATAGTCCTCGTCATCCGGCAGTTTCCATTCATTGACCCGCTGGACATCCGTCGGGAACTCTTTGAATGACAGGCAGTCGGAACTGAATACTGCCATGATGAATGCTATAGCATCCGCAGGTCTGTCAACCCCTGTCACGATATAGTCGGTGCCACCTTTGAATTTCCAGTAAGCATTGCCGCTGGCAAACTTGCCATCCTCATCGTGAGAGCCGTAGTTTTCCAGAACTTGTGTCGTTACAACATATGCTGCCATGATAGTTACCTCGTTTTAGTGGTGATAATTAGGGGATGCAATGCCTCACCTTTGTAAGACATTGCCCCCAACGTGTCAACCCCGCATTGCTTTGGGGCTTACAAACTGACCCTTTTCATTGCGTCCCAGCATGAGGAAGGACTGATGACGTGCCATTGAGCCTTGCGGCTTGCCGTAGCGCGTCAGGCCATTCTTGCCTTGGCTGTCGGAGCGTTGGAAAAAGACATGCTCACCGTTGTAAGCAGGATCGAAGTTTTTCACGTTGGTAGTCAGGATTTTTTTAACAGACATTTTGTCACCTCGTTATCTGTTGTTTCAGGATGGATGTACATTACATCCCCTAATTACACCTGTCAAGTGTACCGGCGACCATTCTTGACTGCCTCATGGTTTTGTCTTCACGCAGAAGAGCGTCGGCCATGCGACTAGCGAACAGTCGCCGGTATGTTTCGACATTCACATTTTACTTAGCTATACAGCGACAATTAGTCAATCCCCTAGTGGATTAGCAGATTGCACGTTTTCAAATGTGCGGCCTGTCTATTGTTGGACCTACCCTTTTATTGGTTCGGAATGATGAACCCGTCAGGCGCGGTCCCATCATTTACGTTTCTTTCCGCCCGGTGCCACCTCACCCGCTAGACCTACCTCGCCCCTGCCAATGGTACACTAGGTCGCACTGGTGGTGTCGAGACGGTTCTCTAGCATAGAGCCGTTCGTATCTGCCGTCTGCGGGATTGACCGCTGGCAGGTTCCGTTTATGAAAGGTCCGTCGACCCGCAGGTTTTTAGGTTGCCTCGTCAACCGCCCCTTTACGCTAGGGCATCGCGTCGGGCCTGTCAAGCCCGGTGTTTCGCGGGGGTTGTCTTCACGAAGAAGCGCGTCGTCCCGCTGACCATTCACACCCTAGCGACTTGCGCCGGGGCTGTCAAGCCGGGGGTTGTCTGCCTGTTGGCAGCGCGTCGTCCCGGCGACAATTGAAAGCTAGCAATCGGTGATCATGCCGTCAACCCCCATAGTCAAACTGTTGTTTTCATTGGTGTTTTTTCAGAGTGATAAATCCGTTCCTGTTTCGTTCCTAGTTCGGTGCTGTTTCGTTCTGGTGTTGGCATGGCATATGAGAACAGAACGAGAACACCATCGTGTATATAATAAGGTGGGGTATATGCACCGCCACTGCATATCCGGTCATGTTTCTGTAATCGTTACCTTTTTCACCAATCAATAGATCGTCAAATGATAGTCAATCAATAGACCTTGCCATAATATCTGCCTCAACCCATTGATAACAAAGGATAAATGGCACATTGGCTGTCACATTGCGGCGAATCCCGCGCCACGCCGCGCATTTTCGCGATAATTCAAAGGTGTAGGCAGGGGCCACCCCCACGTAGGGTGTATATATGTATGGACAAGCACACAGATCAGGAAAATTGAGTGTTAACCACTACGACAACTGACAATTGCATATGCACAAGTAGTGTGCAATCTGCCTATTTTTTAGGCAATCATACATTAATTTGGGCGGACTTGCATTTTAGGTATTGACACGGTAGGTGGATTCTGGTATAATTATATAAACTAAACGGACTTACACTATAAGTGATCACCTAAGTGTTATTTACTAAATCTATAAATACACTTAATTGTACACTTAAGTGATGCGGACTATCACTTAAAGTGATACCCTTGTAACTTTTAGCTTGACAATGGCAAAGAAATCAGTAAAACTATACACAGACAATGTACTAGAAGCATTCTATGATGCTATCCGTACTAACTCACTTGACAAACTTCATATCCCCCACAGTGATGTGTTCTATGTGCGTCAGGCCGTAGAAGCACACTATGGTCGGTCATTCTCTTTGAAACACGTAGAAGATGCTATGAGGGCAGAAGGGTGGTCAGAAGGGAATGAGCAATGATGTTTACAGCAATGGTATTAGCATGTGCTATTGGCAGTACAGATGCCAGCACGTGCATTGAGGCTACCGACGAGCGTGGCCCTTATAAGACAGAAGCTGAATGCAAGATGCGTGTGCATCAGATGGTTACTGCCCTGCAGTTGACCCTGCCCGTGCCTATGCAGTACAGCTATAAGTGTGAGAGCGATAAGGGAACAGCGACATGAGTCTCCCAGAGCGTGTCAAGAATAAGATGAAGGAAGAGGGACTCTCCGGTGTGAACAAGCCGAAGAGGACACCTAAGCATCCAACGAAGTCTCACTGTGTGATGGCATCGGAGGGGGGCAAGTACAAGTTCATTCGCTTTGGTCAACAGGGTGTCAAAGGTGCTGGCAAGAATCCGCAGTCAAAGAAAGACAAGGCACGTAAGAAGTCGTATTATGCAAGGCATGATGCACAAGGTAAGCCGACTACAAAGCTGTCGGCGAAATATTGGTCTCATAAGGTAAAGTGGTGAGCAAGATGGCTAAGAAGAATAAGAAGGTTCCTGTGATTGCTATCTCCGTGGGGATGGCTGAAATGCCTAAAGGTAAGAAGGGGCCAATGAAGATGATGCGTGGCGGTATGGCAAATAAGAAAGAACACATGTATCTTTCTGATGGTGGTTCGGTGACTGACAATCTAAACCCCGGCCTTCGTGCATTACAGAAAGAACGCCCAGACGTAGTGGCTAAAATCTTAAAGAAAAAGTAATGCACAGAGTAGAGCGGGACATCCGCAACTGGTCTCACAACTTTCTTGAAGTACCGAATGCAAAGTTGAACGGACTCCCGCCCTGCCCCTACGCAAAACAGGCGTGGCTGGATAATAAGGTCACGTTCAGTATCAACACCGGTATTGAGGGTTTGATACGTGCAGTAAAGGTGTTCGACAATCACGACTACGACATTGTAGTGTGGGCAGAAGAAAACGTAATCGACATGCACTACCTAGATGGGTTTGTCGATGGAATGAACGAACTGCTGTCAGTGGCTGGCATTGATATGCACCTGATGCAGTTTCATCCAGACTACGGCGCAGATGAGGCTGGTCTGGATTTCTTGTTGCAAGAGGGGGTCAGTGACCCTGACTTGGAATACTGCATGGTGTTCGTGCAGAAGCTGTCGCTTCTTGATGATGCGGCATTGAGTCTGGAGAAGTCTGATTACTACATGAACTTCCCAGAAGATACCTATGAAGCCTTGGTGCTTGACAGACGGAGATTACGAAATGGTAATGAAGAAAAAGATGCGGGGCGGCGGCATGATGAAGACAGCGGCTAAAAAGAAAATGATGCGCGGCGGTGCCGTAGCAAAGAAGAAGATGATGCGTGGCGGCATGGCTGCAAAGAAGCGTGGTAAAAAATGATAATTGATTTCAGCAAAGAAAAGAAAGCTGTAATCAAATACATTGGTTGGGGTTTGCTCTATATGGGCAAGCCCTTTACCGCTGTGGGCAACTGGTTCTGGAAACGGCACCGTGACGTACTAGATTGGGGTAACAAGTAATGCCCGTACTTAGCACTGGCTCAAAGTTTGTAACACATGCAACGGCATTGGCTAATACCAATGACACTGATGTATACATTGTGCCGAAGAATTTTTCGTCACATGTAGAACATCTGCTGATTACGAACAGCGACTCCAGTAATCGTAACTACACGATTAAGTATTACGAGAAAGCTGCTAATACGACGTATACACTTTTTACATCTCATGCAGTCACAGGCAAAGGCTCAGAGTCCGTGTTCACTGTGGACAAACCTTTGTACATTCATGCGGAAGATAAGATTATCGTAGCCGCTGGAACTGCAGATACTCTTACTGTTGTCGTGGCAGCAGAAGAGTTTTTTGACCCGGCTCATACATAGGAGATAGGAGATGGTACGTGTCTCTAAAAAAGCCCCCGCCAAAAAGAAAGCCTCACCGGCTAGAACGCAAAAGAAACCGGTTAGAAAGATTGGCCTTGCGAAAGGCGGTGCGACTAAGAGCAAATCAAGAGTTAATGAAGCTGGCAACTACACTAAGCCAGCAATGAGGAAAAGACAGTTCCAGCGTATCAAGGCTGGTGGCAAAGGCGGCGCACCCGGACAGTGGTCGGCGCGTAAAGCGCAGATGCTTGCGTCTGCCTATAAGAAAGCAGGGGGCGGTTACAAGTAACCATGATTCACGTTTTTCTCCTGTTTGTCTACGTTGGCTTCGGGGAAAACGAGAGACTAATCAGCAAAGACATGTACTTTCGTGACTTGAACGAATGTGTGTGGTATGCACAGAAATTACATAAGCAGGGAAAAAAGATAACTGCTTATTGCTTACCCAAACTGGTGAATAAAGATACGAAGGTGTACTGATGCTGGCAGAACTAGCGGCTGCAAATGCGGCTTTNCAAGTTATCAAACAAGCCGTATCTAACGGTAAGGATATTGCCGCTGCAGGTAGTGCTATTGCCAAGTTTGTTGGGGCGAAGCAAGACCTAGAACGCAAGTCACTCAAAAAGGGTGGTGGTTCTGACCTAGAAGAGTTTATGGCTCTTGAGCAGATACGTGAACAGGAAGAGCAGNTAAAGCANATTATGATATACACAGGTCGCCCCGGTCTNTGGCANGATTGGCAGAGNTTTCANGCAAAGGCCCGTGTAGCCAGAAAAGAAGCNGAAGAANANGCTAGNCGNAANCGNAAGCANATANTTGAANTANCNATNATTACCTTNTTACTTATNGTNGGNCTNACTATTCTTGCTTGTATTATACTGCTGATACTACACGCACAAGGACGACTATAATGGCATTAGCAAAGTCTCAGAAAAGCCTCAAGGATTGGACAAAGCAGAAGTGGCGCACCAAATCTGGCAAGCCTAGCGCAAAGACAGGTGAAAGGTATTTGCCGGAAAAAGCAATAAAATCCTTGACACCTGCCGAATATGCTGCTACAACTAGGGCTAAGAGAGAAGGCACACGCAAGGGGAAACAATTTGTACGCCAGCCTAAAAGCATTGCAAAAAAGACTGCAAGATTTCGCAGAGGCGGGTAATGACCCACGAGATGCTCGTCTAGCTGATATAGAGCCAGACATTGAGTATCGTGTGTATTTGATTAAAAAGAAATTATGGGAACTGAAAAATGTTGACCGCACTGATAGGGCCGATAGCTAGTCTAGCTGGCACATGGCTAGAAGGCAAAGTTGAAACAAAGAAAGCAGAAACCGGAGCCAAGGTTGCTAAAGCACGTGCTGAAGCAGTTATCATGGAGAAGAAAGCTACGGGTGAAATTGATTGGGACTTGGAGATGGCTAAGGGTAGTCAGTCTTCGTGGAAGGATGAATGGCTGACTATTCTGTTTAGCATCCCACTCATCCTAGCGTTTATCCCCGGAATGGAAGAGGTAGTATCTAATGGTTTTGCGCAACTCCAAGCTATGCCGCAGTGGTATCAGTATTCTCTGGGGGTTATCGTTGCTGCCTCATTTGGGGTTCGTAGTGCTACTAAGTTCTTTGGAAAGAAGTAGACGTGGCCGCAGAAAAAATTTTGGAATGGAAGATTCTTCCACGTCTGATGACGATAATGTTCAGCATAATGGCATGGAGATGCGCTGAATGGTTTATGTATCTGGAAAACCCATCAGCAGTACAAGCTGGATTTGTTTCGGTGGTCATGGGTGCTATGACCGGCGCATTTGCAATTTGGATGGGACACGAGGCTAAGAAATGAAATATCGTAAAGCGCACTTACTAGAAGAACTGGTGAAGCACGAAGGCTTGCGCCTTCAGGTGTATCAGGATACTCTTGGCATCGACACTATTGGTATTGGTAGAAACCTAAAAGACCGTGGCATTTCTAAAGAAGAGTTGGATGAACTGGATATTCCAACCATCGACCATGTTTATGAATATGGTATTACAGAAGCAGATGCTATGGTTTTAGCAGAGAATGACGTACAGATTGTCGAGGAAGAACTCCTCCGTGCGCATCCTTGCGTAGAGGATTTGGACGCTGTACGTCAGCTTGTACTTGTGGACATGGCTTTCAATATGGGTGTTCCGCGTCTTTGTAAGTTTAAGAAGATGTGGAATGCTGTCCACGAGAAAAAATTTGACATCGCGGCAAAAGAAATGCTTGACAGCAGGTGGGCAAATCAGGTAAAATCACGTAGTGTAAAACTTGCTAACGCAATGCACAATGGTGAGTTCTGATGTGGCCGTACAATGAGGAAGAGTGGAAATGGCTAGACAGCTAACAGAACGGCAACAGAAGTTTCTTGATGTGCTTTTTGAGGAGGCCGGTGGTGATATGGTGGCTGCTAAGAAAATGGCTGGCTACGCAGAAACAAGTTCTACCACAGAAATTATCAAAGGTTTGAAGGAAGAAATCCTTGAGGCCACGCAGATGTATATGGCGCGTAATGCACCGAAGGCTGCAATGGCTATGACAGGCGCGTTGTATGACCCGACTGAACTTGGTATTCGTGATAAGATGTCCGCTGCCAAAGAACTGCTTGACCGTGTGGGTCTGGTAAAGACTGAGAAGATGCAAGTGGAAGCAAGCGGCGGTGTTATGCTTATGCCACCCAAAGCACCTGTAGAGGATGATGAGTAGAAGCGTAGGCAAGTGGAAGCTGCCACAGCCAACAGACATTAAAGATGAAAACGAATGGGTGCAGATACCTCGCATTGCAAGGACTGTACCCTTTGGTTATAAGCAGAGTGAAGAAGACCCCGACATTCTTGACCCTATTAAAGTTGAATTGGACTTGTTAGAGAAGGCACGTAAGTACGTCAATCAGTATTCATACCGTGAGGTAGCTAACTGGCTGACAACGAATAGTGGCAGATATATCTCACACGTAGGATTAAGGAAACGGTTAGCGAATGAGCGACAGCGTAAGGACACGGCTAAAAGCCTCCGCAAGTGGGCAGAGTATGCGGAAACGGCAATCGCCAAAGCGAAAGCAATCGAAGAAGCGAGAACCGGAGCAAAAGCCAGAACCGCAGATTGAAGAAGTTACACGTGAAACCTCTAGCATTGAGGAACACGCTAACGTACTCTTCAAGCCTAATCCGGGGCCACAAACAGAGTTTCTTGCCGCATCTGAACGCGAAGTTCTATACGGCGGCAGTGCGGGGGGCGGCAAGTCATACGCTATGCTTGCTGATCCACTGCGTTACATGGGGCATCCACAATTTAGTGGATTGCTCCTGCGACACACAACGGAAGAACTTCGTGAACTTATCTTTAAGTCACAGGAGTTGTATCCGAAAATCTGGCCCGGTATCAAATGGTCAGAGAGAAAGATGCAGTGGACTGCGCCATCTGGCGCGAGATTGTGGATGTCCTATCTGGATAGAGATGAGGATGTCTTGCGTTATCAGGGTCTGGCTTTTAGCTGGATAGGCTTTGACGAGTTGACACAATGGGCCACACCNTATGCATGGAANTACATGCGAAGTCGTCTACGGTCCACTGCACCTGATTTGCCCATCTTTATGAGGGCTACAACTAACCCCGGTGGTAGGGGTCATCAGTGGGTCAAGAAGATGTTCATTGACCCTGCACCATATAACAGGCCATTCGATGCAACAGATTCAGAAACCGGAGAAGTTCTTCGATACCCCTATGGCCATAGCAAGGCAGGAAAACCTCTATTTAAGAGACGCTTTATCCCGGCAAGACTTTCTGATAACCCATACCTTGCGGAAGCAGGAGACTACGAGGCCATGCTCCTCTCGCTTCCTGAACAGCAGCGTAGGCAGCTTCTTGAAGGCGATTGGGACATCAAAGAAGGCGCAGCGTTTACTGAGTTTGATAGGCGTGTGCATGTTGTGGAGCCTTACCATATCCCTAGTAACTGGGTCAAGTTTCGTGCATGTGACTATGGNTACGGNAGCTNTACTGGTGTTCTTTGGTTTGCNGTNNCGCCTNNTGAACAGCTTNTCGTATANNGAGAACTATACGTCAGTAANGTCTTGGCCGCAGACTTGGCNGANATGATACTGGACTTGGAAGCCGAAGATGGTAATATTAAGTACGGTGTTTTGGACAGTAGTCTTTGGCATAAGCGTGGCGATACTGGTCCTTCTCTTGCGGAGCAAATGATTGCAAAAGGTTGCCGTTGGCGTCCATCAGACCGCAGTAAAGGTAGTCGGGTAGCCGGTAAGAATGAGATACATCGGCGTTTGCAGGTGGATGAGTTTACAGAGGAACCAAGACTTGTATTTTTTAATAGCTGCACAAATGTCGTCAGTCAGTTACCGGCCATCCCTCTGGACAAGAAAAATCCAGAAGACGTTGATACGAAGTCTGAAGACCACCTTTACGACGCGCTACGGTATGGGATTATGTCCCGACCCCGGTTCTCTATTTTTGACTACGACCCGCATGGCAGACCGTCCGGCGGGATGCAAATAGCTGATTCCACATTTGGATACTAAGGAAAAACTATGGCAGAAGATGAAATTATGATTGAAGACGACGCCATTGCGTTGGAGGATACTGAAGATACAGTAGTTCAAGACGCAGACGTGTCCAACATTATCCCATTCATCATGGAGCGATACCAACGCGCTGAAGACTATCGTTATCAAGACGAAGAACGGTGGCTCCGCGCATATCGTAACTATCGCGGTTTGTACGGACCAGATGTCCAGTTCACGGAATCAGAAAAGTCGCGTGTCTTTATCAAAGTTACAAAAACAAAGACGCTGGCGGCATATGGACAGATTGTTGATGTTTTGTTTGCTGCAAATAAATTTCCTCTTTCTGTTGACCCAACAGAACTGCCAGAAGGTGTAGTTGAGGACGTACACTTTGACCCGCAAGAACCAGAACAGCTTCGTGGCGAAACCATGCTGTCCAGCCCCTATGGTTTTGCCGGTGACGGCAATGACCTTCCGCCGGGTGCTACGGCAAAAACTCTCATGGAGCAACTTGGTCCGCTGAGTGAGAAGCTAGAGCCAGTTGAAGACAAACTCAAAGAAGGTCCGGGTAATACTCCTACAGCTATTGAGTTTAGCCCCGCAAAGATTGCAGCCAAGAAGATGGAAAAGAAAATCCACGACCAGCTTGAAGAGTCCGGCGCAAGCAAAAGCCTTCGTAGCAGCGCATTTGAAATGGCTCTTTTTGGCACAGGCATTATGAAGGGTCCGTTTGCTACAGATAAAGAGTATCCTAATTGGAATGACACCGGAGAATATGACCCGCTGTTTAAGACTGTGCCGCAAGTTAATCATGTATCTGTGTGGAACTTCTATCCTGACCCAGATGCCAACAACATGGACGAGGCGCAGTTTATTATTGAGCGGCATAAAATGTCACGCTCTCAACTCCGCAACCTAAAGAAGCGTCCATATTTCCGCAGTCAAGTTATTGATGAAGCCATTACTCTTGGCGAGAACTACAACAAAAAGTATTGGGAAGACGACCTGTCTGACTATGCGCCGGAGCATGGCATTGACCGTTTTGAGGTACTTGAGTATTGGGGCATGGTCGATATCGAAATGCTGGAAGAGCAGAATGTAGAGATTCCAGCAGAACTGAAAGACTTTGATGAACTGCAGGCAAACGTGTGGATTTGTAACAACAAACTTATCCGCATGGTGCTTAATCCGTTTAAGCCGTCCAAGATTCCATATGCCGCTTCACCCTATGAACTGAACCCCTATAGCTTCTTCGGCGTAGGCATCGCAGAGAACATGGACGATACACAGACGCTTATGAATGGCTTCATGCGTATGGCTGTAGACAACGCTGTGCTGTCAGGCAACCTGATTGTAGAAGTAGACGAGACCAATCTGGTGCCGGGACAAGACCTATCGCTGTATCCGGGCAAGGTATTCCGCCGTCAGGGTGGCGCACCGGGTCAGGCTATTTTTGGTACGAAGTTCCCGAATGTATCCTCTGAGAACATGATGCTTTTTGACAAGGCTCGTGTGCTGGCCGACGAAAGCACCGGCTTTCCGTCCTTTGCGCATGGACAGACCGGCGTTTCTGGTGTGGGCCGTACTGCCAGTGGTATTTCTATGCTGATGGGTGCAGCGCAAGGCTCTATCAAGACTGTTATTAAGAACGTGGATGACTATCTACTTCGTCCGCTTGGTGAAGGTTTCTTCCGGTTCAATATGCAGTTTGATTTTGACCCATCTATTAAAGGCGACCTAGAAGTAAAGGCGCGTGGCACTGAAAGCCTGATGGCTAACGAAGTGCGCAGCCAACGTCTTATGCAATTCATGCAAGTTGCTAGTAACCCAACATTGGCACCGTTTGCAAAGTTCCAGTATATTATTCGTGAAATTGCAAAGTCGATGGACCTTGACCCCGATAAAGTAACCAACAATATGAACGAAGCTGCGCTTCAAGCTGAACTTATGAAACAGTTCCAAGCACCTGCACAAGAAGAAGGCGCACCGTCTGGTGCTAATCCGATGGACCCGACAGGTGCTGGTGGGGCTAACATGGGAGTAGGCATGGTTCCGCAGCCGGGTGAACAAGGATTTAGTGGAAATGCACAACCAGCAAATACTCAGCAAACTCAAGCCGTGGGTCAACAACAACCGCCAGTGGCAAGCGTTCAGTGATTATCTTGATGCTGTGATTGACATGCAGCACAAGGCACTTGAACAGGCTGATGATAATGTAATGATGTACAGGTCGCAGGGTGCGATTGCAGCATTACGCAAACTTAAAGCGTTGAGGGATGAAGTCAATGGCTCTTGAAAAACAAATGGACCTCTTTCAAGAAGGGGGAATGATTGACGAAGGCGGCACCACAGACCCTGTGTCTGGCAACGACGTGCCTACAGGCTCTTTGAAAAAAGAAGTCCGCGACGATATTCCTGCCCAACTTAGTGAGGGTGAATTTGTTATGCCAGCCGATGTGGTTAGATTTCATGGGCTGGATAAAATGATGGCACTGCGAGACGAAGCTAAGATGGGACTGCAGCGCATGGAAGACATGGGACAAATGGGTAATTCAGAAGAGGCCACTATTCCTGACGGCATTCCGTTTAATATGGATGACCTTGAACTTGAAGACGAGCCTATGGAAATGCAGGTTGGCGGTTTTGTACAGAATCCACTAAACTCATTACCTCCGGGTCAAGGATTTCCGTCTATTCCTCCCGGCATACCGACACCGGGACAACAAGGACAATTTACTCCGGGCGGTATGCAACAGTCTCAGTTTGCTCAGTACCAGCCGCAATATACCCCTTATCAAATGCCTCAATATACTGCACCTAGCTACGCAGGCTATCAGGCACCTCAACAAGCATACACACCTATGGCTCCTGCACAGGCTCCAACCTTTACAGAGTTTGTTAGGCCGAAGACCGCTACCTATGTAAATGCAGATGGCAATGAAATTCAGATTCCTGTAGGTGAAGATGGTACGCCTCTTATTCCTGTGCCTCCGGGGTATACACTTAAATCTGATACTCCAGCTACAGCAGACCCCGCAACAGACCCAGCACAACAACAAACACAGGTTTCTTCTACACAAATGCAGCAAGAAGACCCAACTAGCCCAGAAGATTTGGCTAGGCAGCGGGAAGCGCAACAAAGAATTAAAGAACGAAAGGACGCCGCCAGAAAACTTGGTTATACAAAAGAGGCAAGTCCTCTAAGTGGGCTTGGTAAACTTCTTCCCGGCGCGGCTTTATTTGGACTAAGTAAAACAGAAGAAGTCGGCACGATTATGCCAGATGGTACTATTTCTGACGGGCAAGGCAATACCTTTGACCCAATTAGCGGCAAGCAGGTAGGCGGTAAAGGCTTCCTTGGATTGGGAGAATCTGCTGCCGAAAAGTTTGGTTTGCCGGAAGGGTCTGAGGTTCCAGAGTCTAGTCTTGCTGGATTGATGTCAGTTGCAGGCAAACAGCAAATGGATGACCTGATTGCTTCGGCTACCGGGACAGAACTACCTGACCTTTCTCGTTTAGCTGAAGAAGAAAAAGCACCTACAGATGTGGGTGTAGAAACAGCGCGTGTTACAGAAGAAGGTACTGCAGCAGACGTTGCCGCAGCACAAGCTGCAGCGGGTCAAATTAGAGAAGGTTTCCCGACTCGCACTGAGTCTATGGAAACTCAACAGCAAGAACTAATTGCACAGACAGCAAATGCGCTTATGGCAAAGGGAGTTCGTAATGTCGATGCCTTCCGTGCCGCTGAAACGGCAGTTAAAACAGGTGACATTGACCCTGATGTAGCTGCAATGTTTGGTGGTGCAGGTGCGGCCTTGACAGACGCAAGTCTTGCAGGCCGTTCTTTGGCGGGAGCAGATGATGCTGTTCCTAGCGGCGTTGCTGCAGCAATTCGCGGAAGTCAACAACCTCGCGCAACTACAACTACTAAAAAGCCAAAGGTAGACACGCGAGTTGTACAAGACGAAATGAGCCGACTGCAAGACACGTACGAGCGTGAGGCTTTTGGTACAACCCGTAAAACAGCAGCCATTCAAAGTAAAATTAGTGAGGCTAAATCAAAAGACCCGTCGCAGTATGCTAAAGATGTACGCGCAGGTAAATACGACGATGACTTTGCTGCACTTGACACAGCTAGAGAAGAACGAAACTTACAGCGAAATACTGGCAAGAATAAAGCTGGTACAGATATTCGTGGTCAGTATGGTGATGATGTTGCAAAAAAAGTGCGAGATGACCAAGGTACAGTTGGAAGTGTAGATACTAAAACTGGTCAAATTTCTTATGACTCTAGTCATGATTGGTCAAAGCCTACACAGACAAATGTTAACTCCGTAACATCAACTAAAGCGCAGGAAACATCTGACTCTCGTGATGACGCAAAGATTGTATGTACAGAAATGTATCGACAGACTCAGTTGGCAGACTGGAAAGAAGCAATTAAAATTTGGGGCGTATACGAGAAAAAATACTTGACACCATATCATGAAAAAGGTTATCATTGGTTGTTCATGCCTTGGGTAAGGGGAATGCGCAGTAGCAATACGCTTACTTCTGTAGGTGCTTATTTGGCTAGGGCAAGGACACAACATCTTAAACACATAATGACGAAAGGTAAAGCACCAGATAACTTTATTG